>CAAGKR010216954.1_pt1 | contig 13353 bp, 10 predicted proteins | sample 2556971 | NCBI WGS metagenome assembly CAAGKR01 (sample SAMEA5207829, study PRJEB30636) | soil metagenome | biome: forest; feature: boreal; material: soil | place: USA | collected 2011-09 | depth 1 m | reverse complement strand
GCGGTGGTCGCCGTATCATTACGCGAGCGAGCGGTGTGCAGCTTCCCACCCACCCTCCCCACCAACTCCGTGAGATGACGCTCGATCGCCATGTGGATGTCTTCATCCTCGGGTGCAAAGAAGAAGCGGTCCTGCTCGAACTCGAGCCCAATTTCCTCGAGCCCGTGGAGCAGAACATCGCGATCCGCCTCTGAGATGAGCCCCCGCGCTGCCAGCATCCTCGCGTGCGCACGCGATTGAGCGAGATCCTGCGGCCACAGGCGCCGATCGAAGCCGATCGAAGCGTTCATCCGCACAAAGTCGGGATGCTGGGGCTCGCGGAAACGGGACATACGCCCGCAGTGTACGAGCTCGCGGTCCGCTTGCTCAGACACGCGTCTCCCGACAGCCATCTCAGCCACCAAGCCGCTAATGCGCTAATGCTCTGCCCTCTTTGACCGGCCGACACCACGACGCTCGACAGTGCAGCAAAAACGCGTTGATACAGCATGCTCGTTGCACCCGGACACAGCCGGGACAGGCTGAGACGCCGACGCGGCCGACCTCACCACTGCCGTCGTGTCCTCTCACCCCGATCGCGGGGACGCGTGAGCCGAGTCAGAGACATCCTCGCCTCCAGTGGAGATCACTCGTCTGCGGGTCCGAGGACCGGCGCACCCCAAACGAAATGAGCCAAAGATGCCCACAAATTGGGCCATTCCTGGGCTATCGACGGCTCGTGTGCCGAACTAGACGAGCCCACCCGGGCGTTCGCGACCTTGACAAGCGAACGTGCTGACGATAAAGACCGTTGCACCCGCTCGAAAGACACGCTATATCCCAACCAACTACTGTTGGTGGTCACCGCGACACACTGCACCTGCCCGCCCAGACGATCAGTACCACCACTACAACCGCCTTCCTCGGACATAAATGCACGCGATGCGAAACGTAACGGTCGGGGTAGCCGTCGGACTGGTACTGATAGGCGTGGCGGTAGTCGTGATCCTGTCGCGTTCACCACTGACGGTAGTCGGTACAAACTCGATTCCGGCGAAGGACTACATCCAACTCGAGAGCCAGTTCAGTAACTGTCAACCAGCGGGCACCCTTCCCCGGGGCACTTCGGCGATCCGCATCGCGATCGAAGGGATCTACTTCAATCCCGCGGTAACAGTCAGGGTATTGACCCACTCACACCTCCTTCGAGAAGGAGAGCAGGTGGCAGGAGGAGGACCGGCTCCGACCGCCACAGTGCACATAGGAGCCCTGCCTCATACGGTCTATGGTGCGCGCGTCTGTACAACCGTCGGACCGGCGGGCGAGCCCGTCCGGTTTTCCGGGATGCCCGGCGCTAACAATGCGGGCGGACCGCAAGACGCGGTCCTCCGTATGGAATATCTGCGGCCCGGTCCAAGGTCTTGGTGGTCTCTGGCTCCATCGATCGCATACCACATGGGACTGGGTCGTTCGCCTGGCGGGACATGGGTCGTGTTCCTGGCGCTCACGCTCATGCTCGCGATCGTCCTCGGTGCCTCGAGACTCACGCTGAAAGAGCTGCGATGAGCAGGCGCAACCGGGAAAAGGCAACGGGCCAGACACCGACGAAGCGCTCGGCCAAGGCACTCCGCGTCGGTGATCGGTCATTCAACAGGCGGGCGCAAACACTCTGGAGAGGGATCCAACCCAAGCGTTCGGGCGAGCCGATAGGGCCGAGCCACATGATTGCCATGGGTATTCGGGAGGCACTCCAGCGGATCCCCCGGGCAGCTTGGATCTGCGCGGTCGTTGCCTTCCTCAACGCCGCGTGCTGGTCGATCCTAATCCCGCCGTTTCAGGTTCCTGACGAGCCATCCCACTTCGCGTATACACAGCAACTCGCGGAGAACCATCGACTACCCTCTTCCGGAGAATCGAGCTACTCGCCGGAAGAGCAGACTGTCCTGCGCGACATCCATCAATACTCAGTCCGGCAAAGCCCTGAAACCCATACGATCTCCTCAGCCGCAGAACAGCAGCAACTGCAGGAAGACATGGATCAGCACCTGTCTCGTCACGGAGAAGGAGGCGTCGGCGGAGCGTACAACACCCCGCCACTTTATGCCCTGTTGGAGACCGTCCCCTACGAGCTGGCATCGACAGGTACCCTCCTAGACCAACTCGAGTCGATGCGGTTGGCGAGCGCCCTAATGGCTGGACTCACCGCGCTGTTCGTCTTCCTCTTCGTTCGCGAGGCTCTACCAGGTGTGCGCTGGGCGTGGACGGTCGCCGGTCTCAGCGTCGCCTTGGCTCCGCTGCTTGCCTTCATGGGCGGCGCAGTCAATCCCGACTCGATGCTGGCTGCCGTGTCCGCCGTGATCTTCTACGGGATGGCACGTGCCTTTCGCCGCGGTCTCACACGGAGACTCGCGATTGTCATCGGTGCCGCCACCGCTATCGGCTTTCTGACGAAGTTGAACTTCATTGGGCTGGCTCCAGGAATCATCCTAGGTATGATCGTCCTGACGGTCCGAGCTTCGCGGATCCAAGGACGTGTTGCTTATGGTTCTCTTGGGCTCGCGCTGGCTGTGGCCACAGTGCCGGTGTGGCTTTACATCCTTGTCAACATCCTCTCCGGCCATGCCCTACTTGGAATCGTCTCCAGCACCTCAAAACTGGCGCAGGCCCATGGTTCGCCCCTGAACAAGGTCAGCTACGTCTGGGAGCTCTACCTTCCCCGCCTGCCAGGGATGACCAACTACTTCCCGGGCGTATCGACCACGCGCGGGCTTTGGTTCAATCAGGGCCTGGGAAACTATGGCTGGCTCGATACGTCGTTTCCAGCCTGGGTTGACAACCTCGCGCTGCTCCCCACCGGAGTCTTGGCTCTGCTTTGCATGCGCTCGCTCCTGTCATGTCGAGCTGCGTTGCGTCAACGCGTGAGCGAGATTGCCGTCTACGCCACCATGGGCCTAGGACTCCTGATGCTCATCGGGTTGAGCGGCTATCTCTACACCTCGGAAGGCCTCTTCACAGAACCCCGGTATCTACTGCCTCTGCTTCCCCTTCTCGGAGTGGCGCTCGCGCTTGCGGCGCGGGGCGCAGGCAGACGTTGGGCTCAGGCAACGGGCGCCACGATCGTCGTGCTGTTCCTGGCCCACGACATATTCAGTCAGCTACTGGTGGTGGGACGCTACTACGTGTAACGCCGGAGCTAGATTTGATATTTGAACAATCTGCAATATCTCTATATTTCAGACTTATCTGGGCAAGGACTCATCGGGGGCAGGTCCCCAAAGGACCGACGGGAAAGATACGCATCAGCCTCTCGCGCTCAGTAGGCGCAACACAAGTCGGCGGTATCGCTCGAGGCAGGGATTAGCCCAGCTCGGCAGAGCCGTGTCGATCAGTCGCGTCTCGACGCCTGCGCAGAACAACTGCAAGACCCGATAGTCGGAAACATTTCGGCTGTTTTGGACCGCCCGACGCCAGCTGATCAGATGTGGTGCTTGTCCAACCAGCGAGGCCCAGGCTCGCGCCTTCTCTCCAAGCCAGTGCTCGGAAACAGCGCGCACTACGACCACCAGCTCGGTCACCAGCAGGACCGGCATCAGAAACACGAGCGAACGCAATTCGAGGTTACTCAGTAGCGCCCAGAGGCGATTTCGCTCAAGATAGAACCACTTGTGGGCACCCTTCTCGAACTCATAATCGTGCACGACGACAGCTTCTGGGCAGTAGCGGACTCGCTTGCCCGCAAGCCGCACACGCCACGCGAGGTCGGCGTCGTCGAAGTACAGGAAGAAGTACGGGCACATCCCACCGACTGCCAGGAACGCGTCGCGGCGCACCAGAAGCGCCGCGCCCGAAACAGCGGCGGTGTCGCGAGGGGATCCACGCTCGCGGGGGTTGCCGTATCCACCCGACCACGAGATTCCAGCAATGTTTATCGGATTGTCGCCCGCGTTTACCCGGCCGTCGGGCAGCAGGACCTGGGCGCCGACTACGGCGACATCGGCGCCGTCGGCTGCCTCCAGCAGTCGCTCGAGGCAGTCTCTCGCTGCGATCGCGTCCGGGTTGAGAAAGAACAGCCATTCGCCGGCCGCCTTCTGCGCGGCAAGGTTCGCGGCCCTCGCGTAGCCGAGATTGCTGCCCGTATGCACGATCCGAACGTCCGGTGTGAGTCGTTCGGAGACACCTGTGTGCAACGTCGCGCCCCCCGGATCGTTGTCGATTATGATCACCTCGTCCGGCGCCAGCGACTGCTCGGTCAGGCTTTCGACCGCGCTCGCACAGGCACGAGCGTCAGCGAAGGACACGACGATAGCTGTGACGAGCGCTGCCATGGCGATCACCAAGTATGCATAGGACTCGGGCTCCAGCCTAGGGTCCATGGTCTGTGCCGACTCCGCCCGTCGGGAAGGAAGGTCGCGCGATGAGCTCAACGTCCTTATACATCGCAGTGGTCCCCGCCTACAACGAGTCGGCCACGATAGCCGCCGTCGTCGAGTCGCTTCGCCGACACGCACCGGCGTTCGACACGCTGGTGATCGACGACGGCTCGAGCGACGACACGGGGCTACGCGCTCGCCAGGCGGGCGCCACGGTGATCAGACTGCCGTTCAACGTCGGGATCGGTGGCGCGGTTCAGACGGGATTCGTGTACGCGCGCGAGCATGGCTACGACTTCCTTGCACAGGTCGACGGAGACGGACAGCACGACTCGAGCCATTTGGAGCGGTTGATAGCAGCCATGGACGAGGAGACCGTCGACATGGTCTGCGGCTCTCGTTTCTTGACCGACGATTATCGATACCCGGTGCCGATCAGTCGCCGGACCGGCATCCACATCTTTGCGTTCCTCCTTTCGCGGATAGTGGGAATGCGTGTCAGCGACCCGACCTCTGGATTTCGCCTCTACAATCGTCGAGCAATCGACATCTTTGCTCGTGACTACCCGCACGACTATCCCGAGGTCGAGGCGGTCCTGATTCTGCATCATCACCGCCTGCGCATGCGCGAGGTCCCCGTCCGGATGTACACCCGTGGCGGCGGTACGTCCTCGATCAGCACCGGCAAGTCGGCCTACTACATGTTCAAGGTCCTGCTCGCGCTATTTGTCGGTTTGTGGCGTCCCCGTCCGGCGATCGATCATGGCGAAGGCTTGGCGGTAAGCGCCGACCAGACGGCCTAGTCTCACATGCAAGCGCGCATCCAGCTGGTGACTATTCTCGGTACGGCGGCACTTCTGCTGACCGTACTCGAGATGGTGCGACGACGCAGCCTCATGGAGCGATATGCCTTGCTGTGGCTGCTCTCAGCCGTCGCGCTGCTCGCGCTCGCCATCTGGAGCAAAGCGCTTGCGCGGATCAGCCACGCAATCGGGGTCGTATATCCGCCCAACGCGCTGTTCTTCATAGCCATCGGTTTCATCATCCTTCTGCTGTTGCACTTCTCATCGGCGGTCTCGCGCCTGGGCCACCAGAGCGAGATGCTCGCGCAGCGTCAAGCTCTGCTCGAGGAGCGACTGCGCCAGCACGAGCAGCAACGCCAGCACGAGCAGCAACACCAGCACGAGCAGCAACGCGAGCAAGGGCATGACCGGCAGCAACGACAGACGGCGGATCTCCAGACAGAGGTCACTCGCGAACCGCCCGATCTGACACCCGTGTCCGGCGACTGAACGCAGGCTAGCCCCTTTTCGGGCGCCAAAGCACGGACTGCAGGGCGATCTCGATACGCGCTGGCAGCGGTCGCCAGCCCCACCACAATCGATACGCGAGTCGCCCGGTCGCGCTCAGAGAGGACTCCGAGCGCAATCGCATCCGTCCCGCCCGACTGTAGAGCACGGCATGCTTGCGGCGCAGTTGGCGAAACGTGGCGCGGTAGTGCGTACGAGCACCCGCATGCCTCGTCGAACCATGACGACGGTAGAGCACCGTCACGCTCTCCGCACGCCACCCGCGCCAGCCACGCTCAAGCGCATGCACCCAAAACTCCCAATCCTCGTAGCCTCTGAATGCTGGGTCATAGCCGCCAACGTCTTCGAACAGCTCCCGCCGAATCAAGGCAACAGACCCGATGTTGTGGCGATAGAGCAGCCGGTATGGATCGTAGGGCGGCATTCGCATCACACCCTCCCACGCCCCGAAGAAACGCACCAGTCCGTAGCTGAAGCCGAGCGCCGGGTCCGCTCTCAGTGGCTCCCCCAGCAAGGCAAGCGCGTTGGCAGTAAGCCGATCGTCGGCGTCGAGCACGAGCGCGTATCGGGTCTGTATTCGCTCCAGACCGGCGTTACGGGCCGCGGCCGGACCCGAGTTAGCCTGGCGCACCAGTTCCACCTGGGGCGGCAATCGCCCGAGCTCGGCCAGCGTATGCGCGTCGGTGGACCCGTCGTCGACGACGATTACACGTGGCTCGCCGCCCTCCTGCTCCATCGCGCTGCTGACACTCTCGGCCAGGAACTCCCCGTAGTTGAAGCACGTTATTACGACCGTCACCTCGCTATTGATCGATCCTTGCGCGGTCGCTTGGTCCGCTCGATGCGAGAGTGCGTCTCGCGGAGGCGCTGTGAGGCGATTGAGCTCCCCCGGAGGCTGCGATCTCGGGGACGTCAAGGCGCTGCCGCCACGGCGCCGAACCTGGATGCCGTGGGCCCTGACATCATTCCGAGCGCCTGCAAGATTCGGTCTACATGAGCATCCCAGCTATGACGTTCGACCGCGACCTGGAGAGCAGCCTGTCCGAGACGTGCTCGCAGCGGCGCGTCGCCCAGCAGTCTTACGACCGCGTCGGCCGCGGCCGGTACGTCTCCGGGGGGTGTCAGCAGCGCCGTACGACCATCCTCCAGGACCTCGCCGATCTGGTCGAGGTCGGATGCCACGATCGCCCGTCCCAACCCCATATATTCGAACAACTTCGTTGGCGAACCGAAGAATGGCGTTCCGTCCGGGTTGGGCACATGCGGCGAGACGCACACATCGCAACAGGCAAGCAGCGCGACGGCACGTGGATGGGCAACCACACCCGTGAGCCGGACCCGATCTGACAGTCCCCGCCGTTCTATGTCGGCGGCAACCTCGGCGTGAAGCGGCCCATCACCAACCAACACCCACCGCACATCGTCCCGGCGTTCAGCGACCAGTTCGATCAACTCGGGGAGCAGCTTCACCCCGTGCCATAGCCCGAACGTACCCACGAAACCCACCAGCGGCGCCGGCGAGAGGCCCTCCCGCGAGCGCCAGTAGGCCGGCGGATGCGCCCGTGCGCTTTCCAGCTCCTGCGCATCGACTCCATTGGGATTGACCAAGACCCGCCCAGAATCGATCCCCGCTTCGACGAGCTGTTCCTTCAGTGGACGGGACACCACGACGATCAGCGATGCATCGAGCAGGTTCCGCCACTCGAGCGCCCCCAGCGTTCTCACCAGTGGAACGCGACCGCTGCCCCAGTTGCGCTCGGTCCATATCTCCGAGCTGTTGAACTCGAGCACGAAGGGGACTCCGAGGCGTCGTGCGAGCTCCAGCCCGGCGAATGAGCCAAGCGCGTAGCGCTGGTAGATGAGATCGGCCGGCGTGCGCGCCGCCGCCGCTACAAGCGTTTCCCCGTAGCCGATGCGTGTCAGCCATTGCACCAGTAGCAGGATGTGCCGCGGCGGGACCACATGGCAGCTTGCCTCGTGCACGCCCTCGGGCCTCTCGGCGGCAAACACCTCCACCTTGAGACCGGCGCGCGTAAACCCGTTGATCACGCCCGCCGTGTGTGTCGCGGCGCCCCCAACCTGAGCGCCCAGCCAGCGCAGCGACGGCTCGGCCCGCAAATACGTCACACGTCGGGCATGCGCCCGGGGGTGCGGGGGCAGTCCGAATGATCTCGCCGCCGCCCGCCTGGCCCGTCGGTACCAGTGCACGCTACGGGCCAGTTCGAGTGGCAGCGCGATCGCAAGCAGAGTCACTGCCTTGACGCGCATCGCGCCCGGAGCCGCACTGCTCGACATCGTCGGTGAACGGACTTCCATGCGCCGCGCACGACCGAGTGCAGCGAGCGCCAGCGCGCCCGCTTGGACGCCGTTGAGCCTACGATCGTCGCGCAGCACGCACAGCTCTGAGATCTCGGGATCCCTCAGCAGGCGCCTCAGCCTCCTGGGGTGACGAACCGTCCGCGCGAGCTCTCCCAGCGTGAGGACTCGCCCCTCAGGCCCCGGGGCGACTGTGGGGCCGTGAAACCTGATGTCAACGATCAGCCGCATGATGAAACTATATGCTCCATGAGACGGCTACTTCTCGTCACACACAGGTCGATCGAGCAAGCCGGTGGGCCTGCTGCACGCTGGCGATCCTTCGCACGTTATCTTCCAGAGCTTGGTTGGGAGATAGATGTAATCAGCGCGACCGAACGTCCGGGTGCCTCCGAGTTCGACGCCCGCTCATCGAGCGCGGTAGCCAGGCGCGCAGCGGTCATGGCGCAGGTGGCTCGACTGGGAGAGGGTACGTTCGGCCTGGCCGGCGTGCGCCCAGACTCGCTGCCGCTGTCGATGTTGTGGGTTCCTCGCGGCGCGCTGCGCGTTTGCCGGCGCGTGGAGCGGCGCGTTCCCGACGTAGTGCTAGCCACCGGTCCCCCGATCGCAGGACCGATCGCCGCGCGCGTAGGGACACCTGGTCGCGTGCCTCTGGTCTTGGAGCTGCGTGACCTTTGGGCCGGTAACCCCGCATTCGATGCCGGCGGGCGCATTCTCCCTGCTGTCGAGGATTGGCTGCTGGGCGAGGCACGCAGGGTAGTGGCCTGCACGCCCGAGGCTGTCTCTGACTTGTGCCGGCGCCACACGTCGCTGCGGCAGCGCTTGGTGGAGATCCCCAACGGCTTCGATCCCGCGATCACGACCATCGGAGCACCCGATCTCGCCTCCGGCGAAGCGGACCGGGGTCGTTCGGCTCGCACCCTCACGCTGCTGCATTCCGGCACGCTCACGCCGGCGCGCCCGATCATGGCGCTCGTCCGAGCGCTGCGCGATCCGCGCGTGCAAGGGAGTTTCCGCCTGGTTCTACACGGTTATCTCTCGCCGAGATCGCGAGCGGAAGTCGAGCAAGCAAGACACGAGAGCGAGCTCTCGATCGAAGTGCTCGCACCTTCCCCTTGGCGGCAAGCGGTCGCTCAAATCGCGAGCGCCGACGCGGGGGTGATCACCCAAGGCCACGCCGCCGGCGACGCCACAGCGGTCGCGAGTAAGATCTATGAGTATCTTGCCCTGGGCAAGCCCGCACTGTGCATCACCGACGGCGGTGCCAGCGAGGCACTCCTGCACCGCCTCGGAGCGAACGAGCTGTGCGCCCGCTTGAACGAGCCCGATACGATAGTCGCCGCGCTCACGCGTTTGCGCGAAGGGGCATTTCGCCTGCCCTCGGCTGAGCAACTCGCGCCTTACAACCGGCGAGCACTGGCAGAGCGGATGGCCCGCCTGCTCGAGGATGTCGCTCTCGGCCGCTGAGCGTTGGCGAGCCTGTATTGGCGCTGGGCCTGGGGCGCTGGCGCTGGGCCTGGGGCGCTGGGCCTGGGGCGACGGCCCCATAGAGACAGTTTGGCGTCCCTCAACCCACAAGTGTCTCTGACTCGAGCGCCTCAGATCCGCGAGCGTCTCTGCTTGGAAGCTCGCGCGCTCTCCATTTTCATCCAGAGCCTCATTGGACCAATCACCGGCAATAAGTATCCTCCAACCACCAGACTGCTACCGGAGGCCACCATGAACCGGCATCTCAGGAGAATCGCGGAAGTACCCTTGCAAGCGTTCGCGCTCCTGACGGCTCCAATCCTCAGTTTGATGGCAAGGGCGGGAGTCGGATCACGACACTACCTCAATCGGGGGGTCCTACCGGTTCCCCTGCATTACTATCAGCCCGTTTTCGATCCTAACAGCATCCCATCCGCGGTTTGGAAGCGGAGGTCCAAGATGCCGGGAGTAGATTTCGATCCTGACGCACAGCTGGCCTTCCTCCAGCGGCTCGCGGAGTTTGCGGGAGAGTGCCGGTGGCCGGAGAACGTAACCGGCGGGCAGCAATATTATTCACAGAATTCAAGCTTTGGCTTTTCCTCGGCATGCCTTCTACATTGCATTGTGCGACTATCTCGCCCAAGCCGCGTCGTCGAGGTTGGCGCCGGCATGTCAACACTCGTGCTCGCCGCTGCCCTCCAGGCCAACGAGCGTGAGACCGGACGAGCAGGACAGCTTGTTTCCATCGATCCTCACGTGAGGGATCCGCCTCCTCACTCGTGCCGGCGGATCGCCGCCGAGGCGCAGACGATATCGCGGGAATTCTTCACTTCGCTTGAAGCCGGAGATATCCTCTTCATAGACTCCTCCCACGTCGTGCGTACGGGCGGTGAGGTAAACTTTCTCTATCTCGATGTCCTGCCCGAACTGGCCCCGGGCGTCGTGATTCACATCCACGACATCCAGATCCCCTACGAGTACCACCGCAGCTACTCGGCAGCGTCTCACACCGCCCGTCTATACTGGACCGAGCAGTACCTGTTGCAGGCATTCCTCGCGTTCAACACGAACTTCAAGGTGCTGCTCGCCGGCTACTGGCTGCAACGCGAGCACCCCGAGCGATTCGCGGCACTCTTTCCCAACTGGAACGCCGACATCCACCGTCCGACGACGAGCTTCTACATACAACGCCTCCAATGATGCTGTGTAGTTTCCGGATCGCCTGTTGTTTTCTCTGATGAGGCCCGAGTCGCCACCGGTTATCCGCCAAGCACATCCAAGATCCGTCCAGCGGCCCGCCCGTCCCAGAGTGGGGGAACCCGGTGCGCGCGCCCTCGCACTCGGGCGAGCAGCTCCGGCGCCTGGCGTATGCGTTCGGGTTTCAACCCAAGCAGCATGTTCGTGCCCATGCTCTCGGTGATCGGCCGCTCGGTGTTGTCGCGCAGAGTAAGACAGGGCACGCCCAAGAATGTGGTCTCCTCCTGGATCCCGCCCGAGTCGGTCAGCACACCGGCGGACCTGGCGATCAGGGAGAGGAACTCCATGTAGCCAATAGGCTCGAGCATCACGACGCCGGTCGCCTGCGCCAACGTCGAGTCCTCGGCCTTCAGCCGAGCCCGTGTACGGGGATGCACCGGGAACACGATCGGGATCTGGGCCGCAAGCGCGCGGAGCGCGCCTGCGCACTCGCGCAGCAGCGGCCCATCGACGAGCGCCGGCCTGTGGAGCGTGACGACCAGATACTCACCCCCCCTCAGGCCGTATCGAGCTGGAGCGTCGACGGCCTCTATCCGATCGCGCATCATGACGAGCGTGTCGATCATCGTGTTTCCGACATAGTGGATCGACCGCTCTTCGCGCCCCTCGGCCAGCAAGTGCTCCTTGGCCTCTGGTGAGTGTATGAAGAGCTTCTCAGATACGGCATCGGTGACAACGCGGTTTATCTCCTCGGGCATCGTACGGTCAAACGAACGCAGACCGGCCTCGACGTGAGCAACCGGCATACCAAGCTTTACCGCTACGAGAGACGCGGCCAGGGTGGAGTTGACGTCGCCGGGCACGAGCACCACATCGGGGCGCTCGGCGAGCAACACGGGCTCCAAGCGCTCCATGACGGCGGCCGTTTGCCACGCGTGGGTCCCCGATCCGACATCCAACCGATGCTCCGGCGCTCCCACCCCGAGCTGATCCAGGAATATCTCTGACATCTCTGCGTCATAGTGCTGGCCGGTATGCACCAATACATGCTCGAACTTATCCCCGCGTTGTTTTAGGGCGCCGATAATGGGTGCCACCTTCATGAAGTTCGGTCTTGTGCCAACCACGGAAAGTATCTTCTGTCGAGCAGCCATAGGAGCGAGATCATAAGAGACCGACGTGCCTCGACAAAATGACAACGGCGGTGCCGACAGAGGTGGGCCTGCTTTGAAAACGACCGATGACGTTCGTGCTGGAGATTCGAATTTGGCTCTGCGACCCTCCGCTCCTGCCTCGCTCCATCGCTAACCGCTCCACCCCACGTGCAGAGGCGCTCTAAGCTTCTCTCCACAGATGCCTACTATCTCAACAGTTCAAGATCATCGATGAAGCAGGTCGTGCTGCGCAACGGCCAGCCGCTGGTCGTCGAGGTGCCGGCCCCCTCACCGCGATCGGGATGCCTGCTCGTGGCAAACACGGCATCGGTTATCTCCAGCGGAACCGAGCGGGCGTCGATCTCCGGCGGGGGCGGCGGGTCGTTGCCCATGCGGGCGGTGCGTAATCCCGATCTCGTGCTGCTCACCCTCCGTCGCGCGCGTGAGCACGGCATCCGCAAGACGGCCGGATTGGTGCGCAACGCCGTTTCCGATGACACCGCGCTTGGCTATGCCTCCGCCGGGACGGTGCTCGACACCGGCGGCCTCGGCGACTTCACGGTTGGGCAGGCGGTCGCGTGCGCGGGCGCAGGGCGCGCCAACCACGCGGAGGTGGTATCGGTTCCGGGCAACCTCGTCGTGCCGGTGCCGCACGGCGTATCGGTGCGCGACGCCGCATTTACGACGCTCGGCGCGATCGCCATGCAGGGCGTACGCCGTGCCAAGGCTTCGCTGGGGGAGCGCATCGTGGTTGTAGGCCTGGGGCTGCTTGGACTTCTTACCGTTCAGATCCTGCGGGCGGCAGGATGCGTGGTGATCGGCGTGGAGCCGGATCCCCGCCGTCGCGATCTCGGCGTACAGCTCGGCGCAGAGCACGCACTCGCGCCCGAGGGCGCTGTCGGGCGGGTGCGCGAGTGGGCCGACGGAGTGGGAGCCGACACCGCGATCATCGCCGCCGCCGCGACTTCTAGTGAGATTGTCAACGACGCAGTGACGATGGTGCGTCGCAAGGGGCGCGTGGTGCCGCTGGGCGACGTGGGTCTCGCGTTCAACCGCGAGGGTCTCTATCGGCGCGAGGCCGATGTGCTGATCTCGACCTCATACGGCCCGGGCCGCTACGACCCAATCTATGAGGAGGCGGGCGTCGACTACCCGCTCCCCTACGTGCGCTGGACGGAGAACCGTAACATGGGCGAGTTCCTGCGCCTGCTCGCGGCTGAACTGGTGACGGTCGACCCGCTGATCGAGTCCGAACTGCCCGTCGGGCGCGCCGGCGAGGCGTATATGGCCCTGCGCTCTCGGCCGCTGCTCGCCGCTGTGCTGCGCTACCCGGACTCTCACGATCGCACGGCGAAGACAGCAGAGTCGGTGCACCTGTCGTCCCCTCCCGGCCGCCGGCGATCCCGCGATTCGCGTCTGGTCGGTGTCGGCGTCGTCGGCCCCGGCTCGTTCATGCGTGGCATGCATCTGCCCAACCTGCGCGCGGACGGGGCTGCTCCAATCGTGGCTGTGGCGGCGCGTCGCGGGACCGCGGCAGCAGACATCGCCCGCGCGGCGGGT
>CAAGKR010042948.1_pt1 | contig 13354 bp, 16 predicted proteins | sample 2556971 | NCBI WGS metagenome assembly CAAGKR01 (sample SAMEA5207829, study PRJEB30636) | soil metagenome | biome: forest; feature: boreal; material: soil | place: USA | collected 2011-09 | depth 1 m | reverse complement strand
TTGTTGAGGACCTCGTGGCCCATTTCGCGGCCCCAGCCGGACTGCTTGTAACCGCCGAAGGGCAGGGCTGCGTCGAAAATGTTGTAGCAATTGATCCACACGGTTCCGGCCGCGATCTGGTCGGCCATGCGGTGGGCTTTGCTGACGTCGCGCGTCCAGATGCCGGCGGCAAGGCCGTACACGTTGTCGTTGGCGCGCGGCACCAGCTCGGCGGGATCGGAGAAGGGCATGGCCACGACCACGGGACCGAAAATCTCTTCCTGAACGACCTTCATGTCCTCGCGAGTGTCAACCAGCACCGTCGGTTCGACGAAGTATCCTTTGCCGGCGGTCTTGTGGCCGCCTGCGATTGCCTTCGCCCCCTGAGCCGCGCCGGATTCAAGATAGCTGCAAACCCGGTTCTGTTGTTCGAGGGACACCAGCGGGCCCATTTCGGTTGTGGAGTCGAGGCCGGGCCCGACTTTAATCTTCCTGGCGTAAGCGGCGACGCCGTCCACGACCTGATCGAAGACTGACTTTTCGGCGTAGAGCCGCGATCCCGCGCAACAGCACTGGCCATGATTGAAGAAGATGGCACTGGCGGCTCCGGGAATGGCTTTTTCCAAATCGGCGTCTTTGAAAATCACATTGGGCGACTTGCCGCCGAGTTCTAGCGAAACCCGTTTCAAATTGCCAGTAGCCGCGTGAACAATGAGCTTGCCAACTTCGGTGGAGCCGGTGAAGGCCACTTTGTCCACGTCCATGTGCGCGGCGAGTGCGGCGCCGGCGGTTTCGCCGTATCCGGGGACGATGTTGACCACGCCTTCGGGGAATCCGGTTTCGAGGATGAGTTCGCCGAGTTTGAGCGCGGAAAGCGGAGTCTGCTCGGCGGGCTTCAGGACGATGGTGCATCCGGTGGCCAGCGCGGGGCCCAGTTTCCACGCGGCCATTAACAGAGGAAAATTCCAGGGAATGATTTGTCCAACTACACCGATCGGCTCGCGAAGGGTGTAGCTGAGATATTTTGCGCCGGGCGTGTAGGGGACGGACAGCGGAATAGTGTTGCCTTCGATTTTGGTGGCCCATCCCGCCATGTAGCGGAAGAGTTCAGCGGCGAGAGGAACGTCGGCGGCGCGCGCAATGGTCAGCGGTTTGCCGTTGTCGAGCGACTCGAGATATGCGAATTCTTCGATGTGGGCGTCGATCAAATCACCGAGCTTCCAGATGAGCTTCCCGCGCTCGGAGGGCGTCATTTTGCGCCACGGGCCGCTGTCGAACGCCTTGCGGGCGGCTTTCACCGCGAGATCAATGTCGGCACGATCGCCTTCGGCGACGGTGGCGAGGACTTCGCCCGTTGATGGATCGTAAGTAGGAAAAGTCTTGCCGGAAACGGCGTCCACCCACTTGCCGTTGATAAGCATCTGGCGCGGCTTTTCCAGAAAGCTGGCGACGCGAGGATCAACTTGTGCGAGAGAAACTGTGCCCATGGAAAACCTCCTGAGGGTCGGGGCTGAATTGTCGAAAGGCCGCGAAATATGAAGCGACGGGCACCATGCTAGTCCTGCGGGCGGGTAGAAATCAAACGACAAATGCAGGGCTCCCAGAGTATTGAAAACAAGCAAGATTAAGCTCTTGACACAACATTGCAAATTGCAATATAACTATTGCGTTACGCAATATGACTCTGGCGGAGAAAATTCGTTACCTGCGCGAGGTGGAAGGGTCGCTGCGCGGGCTGAACCGGCCCATGACGCAGCAGGAGCTGGTGGCGGCGGTGCGCAAGGAGCAGGGCAAGAGCATCAGCCAGTCGTATGTCTCGCAGATCGAGGGCGGATCGCGGCGGCATATGACGCAGAGTTCGCGGTCGCTGCTGGCAAAGTTTTTCAAGGTGCATCCGGGATTTCTGGTGGATGATCCCGAGGGTTATCACACTGAGCTGACTTCGGACTTGCGGACGGTGGAAGGGAAGCTCGATGTCTGGTTGCTGCAAGGGTCGGAACGGTTTGCCAACGACCCGGAGTTGAGTGAAGTTTTGATCAAGGCGGCGCGGGAGAAGGACACGCGCAAGAGTCTTATCCTGCTGGGCGCGATTCTGGATACGCCGGGGCTGGCGGACCGGCTGCTGGAAGCGTTGCAGCCGCAGTCGAAGTTCGGCACAACCGGCGGCAAACGAGGAGGCCGGCGATGAGCTGGGCGGATTTTTATCTAGTCTGTTTTGTCGTGGGATTCTTCTTGAGCCTGGTGATGTTCTTGGCGGGAGGGTCGCATCTGCACGTTCACGTTCCGCATTTTCATACGCCGCTTACCCACGTTCACATGGGTGGGCACGCGGGGCCGGGGATGAAAGCGGGCGGACATGGAACGCAACTCTCGCCGTTCAATCTGGTAACCCTGACCGCTTTTCTGGCGTGGTTTGGAGGTACGGGATACCTGCTGACGCGGCACTCGACGCTCTGGTTTTGGGGAGCACTGGGGATTTCGCTGTTAAGCGGCACCGGCGGCGCGGCCATCATTTATCTATTTCTCAGCCGGGTACTGAGTTCTCCGAACGAAGCGCTCGATCCGGCGGACTACGAAATGATTGGCGTGCTAGGCAAGTTGTCGATCTCGATTCGCGCGGACGGCGGCACCGGGGAGTTGATCTATCCGCAAGCCGGGACGCGCCGGGTTTGCGGGGCGCGGACAGAAGACGGGCTGGCGATTGTGAAGGGGACCGAAGTGGTGGTCACGCGGTACGAACGCGGGATTGCCTACGTGCGCCCGTGGTCGGAGATGTCGGGAGAAGATGACGAATTGGGTGGTTGAAGAGTTTCGCGTTGCGCGAAGGTACAGATTAAAGAGGAGGCAATATGTATTTCGGATTGGCGATTGAAATTTGGGTCATCATCGGGCTGGGCGTTCTAGTGCTACTGCTGCTCATGAGCGGCATTGCAAGGCTGTATCGAAAAGCGGGGCCGCACGAGGCGTTGATCGTTTACGGATTCCGCAATAAGCGGGTAGTGGTCGGACGGGGCACGATCGTCATTCCGATGATCGAGAACTGTCACGATCTGTCGCTCGAACTGATGTCGTTCGACGTGGCGCCGCAGCAGGATCTTTACACCAAACAGGGCGTCGCGGTCACGGTGGAGGCGGTGGCGCAGATCAAGGTGAAGTCGGATACGGAATCCATCTGGACCGCGGCGGAGCAGTTCCTCACCAAGTCGGATCAGGAGCGCGAAGGGCTGATCAAGCTGGTGATGGAAGGGCATTTGCGCGGCATCATCGGGCAGTTGACGGTGGAAGAAATCGTCAAGCAGCCGGAGATGGTGGGCGACCGCATGAGATCGACTTGCGCTGATGACATGAACAAGATGGGCCTCGAAGTCATCTCGTTCACCATCAAGGAAGTTCGCGACAAGAACGAATACATCATCAACATGGGACGGCCCGACGTGGCGCGCATTAAACGCGATGCCGACGTTGCGGCGGCGGAAGCGGACCGTGATACTGCGATCCGGCGTGCGCTGGCAACCCGGGAAGCGGCTGTGGCCAAGGCGCAGGCCGATCAGGATCGTGTGCTGGCGGAAACTTTGTCACTGGCTAAGCAGGCGGAGGCGACGCGCGATCTGGAAGTGAAGCGGGCGCAATATGTGGAAGTCACCAAGCGGCAGCAGGCGCAGGCGGACAAAGCGTACGACATTCAGGCCGCCATCATGCAGCAGCAAGTGACTGCTGAGCAGGTGAAGGTACAGCAGGTGGAGAAAGAGCAGCAGGTCAAGGTGCAGGAAGCGGAAATTAATCGCCGCCAGAATGAACTGATTGCGACGGTGCTGAAGCCGGCGGAGATTGAGCGTCAGCGAATTGAGACTCTGGCCGCCGCAGAGAAGCAGCGTCTGATTGCGGAAGCCGAAGGACACGCGTCTTCGATTCGCGCTCAGGGCGAAGCGGAATCGGAAATCATCTTCAAGAAAGGTGATGCGGAGGCCCGCGCCATGAACGTGAAAGCCGAGGCCTATCAGGAGTACAACCAGGCCGCGATTTACGACAAGCTGCTGACCAGCATGCCGGAAATCATGCGGGCGATGGCGGCTCCGCTGGCCAATGTGGATCGGATCACCGTGGTCTCGACCGGCAACGGCGATGCCACGGGGATGAATAAAATCACCGGCGACTTGACCAAGATGGCAGCGCAGGTTCCGGCGCTGTTCGAGACGCTCTCGGGCATGAGTTTGACCGAGATGCTTTCGAAGGTGCGTGGGATTGGGGACAAGACCCCGAAGCCTCCGGAGCAGTTGGCGCCGGCAGCGGGAAAGAGTTAGGCGTGGGTGGGGCGGGCGTCCTCGCCCGTCTCTCAACTCGAGACAGGATGTCGTATGACGAGCAAATACGTGGGACTGGGAACGGCGCTGGGTGCTGGAGCGGGAGCGGAAATAGGAGCGGCGACACACCAGATGGGAGTGGGGGTCGCAATCGGAGTCGCGGTTGGCACACTGGTTGGCACTCTGCTTGGAATGTTTGCCAGCGGAACGAAACCTGGTGCCGGCCCGGCGTGGATCCCAACCCCAAAAAAACGAAATGACAGTTTTGGCAAGCGGAGTTGATATGAAAAAACCATCCATGCAAATCGGGCTGGGGATTGCGCTGGGGGCGGGGATTGGCATGGCAGTCGCCGCGGTCCTCGGATCGGGCGGCGCATGGCTGGCGATTGGGATCGCTATGGGTGTTGTGATCGGAGTGGCGATGTCCAAGAGAAAAGCGGGTTCCTCTCCGCCTGCGGCGGTTCGGAATGACAGAGAGTTTTTGCGCTAAGAACCAAGAGCTAAGAGCCAAGAGCTGATTTTAAAAAGGAGTCCATCATGGCGTTACTCGAACGGGTTTCAACTCTGGTAAGGGCAAACATCAACGATCTCATCGACAAGGCGGAAGAGCCGGAGAAGATGATCAAGCAAGTCATTCTTGACATGCAGAACCAGCTCCTGCAGGTGAAGACGCAGGTGGCGATTGCCATCGCCGACCAGCACCTGCTGGAAAAACGGCAAAAGGAAAATGGAGACAAAACCGCGGAATGGATGCGCAAGGCCGAGCTCGCGGTCGCGAAGAAAGAAGATGATCTGGCGCGGGCGGCGCTGCATCGCGTGGAAAGCTATCGCGAGATGGCGGCCAGTTTTGCGGAGCAGGTTGCCGACCAGAAGGCGCAGGTAGAAAATCTGAAGACGGCGCTGCGTCAACTGGAACAGAAGCTCGCCGAGGCCATGGGCAAGGCCGATCTGCTGATTGCGCAGCAGCGACGGGCCCGCGCCGTCGGCAAGGCGCATGACGCGCGCGCTGCCATCGGAGATCAGTCGAAGATCGCGGCCTTTGAGCGCATGAAGAATAAAGTTCAGCGGAACGAGGCGGTGAGCCAGGCAAAGTCGGAGCTTGGTGATGACGACATCGAAGGCCGGTTGAATGCGATTGAGAAGGACGACCGGATTGAGCAGTTGCTGGCGGAGATGAAGGCGAAACACGCGTAAACCTGGTTCGAATGAAGATGGTTTTTTGGGTTAGTGTGTTTTGGCTGTTACAAACCGCATTATTTCGTCAAGGAGCGTGTCATGCAGAGTCGCATCACTGGAACCACAATGCCGGTTTTGGAGTTCGTTCTTGATCCCAACGAGTCCGTCATCTCCGAGGCAGGAGAGCTTTCGTGGATGGGTAGTTCCATTCAGATGACCACGCACACGCAGTTTGCCGGCGGCGGAGGTCTGTTCGGTGTGCTGAAACGAGCGGCTGGTGGGGGCTCGATTTTCATGACCGAGTATCGCGCGACTGGCGTTGCCGGCGAGGTGGCGTTTGCGACCAGGTTGCCCGGGCACATCGTTCCGGTTGAAGTCTCACCGGGACACGAGTACATGATTCATCGCCACGGATTTTTGTGCGGGACACCGCAGATTCAGATCTCCGTTGGCTTCCAGCAATCGCTGGGCGCGGGAATTTTCGGCGGCGACGGCTTTCTACTGCAAAGACTGAGTGGGCAGGGGACGGCATGGCTGGAACTCTCCGGCGAACTCGTGGTCCGCGACCTGCAGCCGGGCGAAACCTTGCGGGTTCATCCGGGTCATGTGGGCGCGTTTCAATCCAGTGTTTCGTTTCAGATCACGACCGTGCCGGGCGTCAAGAACATGATTTTCGGCGGCGACGGGATTTTTCTGGCAGCGCTCACGGGCCCGGGGAGAATCTGGCTGCAGACGCTGCCGATCAGCCGGCTGGCGCATGCGATCTATGAATACCTGCCTCACCCGACTCAGACCCAGACGGTGCAGGGCGGCGTTGTCGGAGGGATTGTGGGGTCGATTTTGGATGGGATGAAGTGAGGGCGAGGCGCGTATCGCCGACGTATTGATGGCGCGCTGCATGGGGCGGTTTCTTTCGTCCCTTCGGGACTTGGGTCGACGTCGGGGGCCCACCCAGGGCTTACGCCCTGGGCTGGACAATATGGTCGCCCCCTTGGGGCTGCGGCGCGTAAGGAAGTTGGCTGCGACGAGACTATCTGAAGTGTTGGGCGAATTTGGGCGGAATCAGGGGCGGCTCGAGATCAAATCGAATCCGGATAGAAAAATTGAATCGTGTTGGAGCAGAGTCATGAAGAAACTATTTATCGTTTTAACATTCATCGCAGTCACAACCAGCCTTTCTTTGGCACAGGACATCGTGGGCGATTGGAACGGGAAGCTCACGATCGGCACGGCCGAGTTGAGGCTGGTATTGCACATTACCAAAGCGGCGGACGGCGGCCTGACGGCCACGCTCGACAGCATTGATCAGAATGCGCCGGGGATTCCGGTGAATGCGGTAACGCTGAAGGATTCGAAGCTCGACCTAACCATCGACGCGGTCCACGGCACTTATACGGGCAAGGTGAACGCAGACGCCAGCGAGATTGATGGCACCTGGTCGCAGGGCGCGGCGATGCCACTGAATTTTCGTCGCGGAGGCATTGCGATGAAGCCGGCGCCGAAACCGGCCAAACCGTCCAATATTGATGGCGACTGGCTGGGCACGCTCGACACCGGGATGGCGAAACTAAGGTTGGTGTTGCACATTACCAACACCGAAGACGGGCTGACAGCGACCATGGACAGCCCGGATCAGAGTGTGAACGGGCTTCCCGTCAACAGCATTACGCGGACGGGCGCGGAGCTGAAGTTCGAAATGAAATCCATCGGCGGAAATTACGATGGGACGATCGGTACGGACTTGGGCACCATCAGCGGGACATGGACGCAGATGGGCAAGAGCTGGCCTCTGGTTCTGAAACCGCTGAAGAATAAGTCAGAACTGGAACTGAAGCGGCCGCAAACTCCGGTGAAGCCGTATCCGTATCGCGAGGAAGAAGTCTCATACAGCAATCCGGCGGCGAAAATTCAACTGGCGGCAACCCTGACGATTCCGCCGGGCAAGGGGCCGTTTCCGGCGGTACTGCTGATGTCCGGTTCCGGGCCGCATGACCGCGACGAGACTTTGATGGGGCACAAGCCGTTCCTGGTTCTGGCCGATTACCTTACGCGCAAGGGAATTGTGGTATTGCGGGCGGACAAGCGCGGCGTAGGCAAATCGACCGGGGAATATTCGACGGCGGTGATGGCGGATTTCGCTTCGGACGCGGAGGCAGGCGTCGCGTATCTGAAGACGCGGACGGAAGTGGATCCGCATAAAATCGGGCTGGTCGGACACAGCGAAGGCGGAATTGAAGCGCCGATGGCGGCGGTGCAGGACCCGGAGGTGGCATTCATTGTGCTGATGGCGGGCACGGGAGTGCGGGGAGACGAACTGCTGGCGGAGCAAGTTCAGCTCATCGAGAAGGCGGGCGGGAAAAATCAGGCGGACGTGGACCAAGATGTCGCCACTCAGCGGGAGATCCTGGGGCTGGTGGAAAAAGACAAGGACGATGCAACGCTGGAAAAAGATTTGCGCGCGATCATGGCGGGGAAGGAGTCGGATGTACAGATTGACTTGCAGATCAAGCTGGTGAGCTCGCCGTGGTTCCGCGACCTGCTGGAGTATGACCCGGTGCCGACACTGAGCAAGGTCAAGTGCCCGGTACTGGCGATCAATGGCGAAAAGGATTTGCAAGTCCCGCCGGAGACCAATCTGCCGCCGATCCGCAAAGCGCTGGCGGCGGGCGGCAACAAGAATTCTGAAGTGGACGAGCTGCCGGGATTGAATCATCTGTTTCAGACCGCGAAGACGGGCGGAGTTGGAGAGTATTCGGAGATTGAGGAGACCATGTCGCCGGTGGCGATGGAGAAAGTGGCGAGCTGGATTTTAAAAACGACGGGCTAAGCTATTCCGCGAGTTTCACAACATGGTCATTGATCCATTGCAGAATAAGGGCGAAGCGGAATTCGCCTTGAGTGATCGCCCCAGCGATAAATTTGTAGGTTTGGAATGGATCGGCCTGCAGGTCGTAACCGTTCACCAGCAGAAAAGTGTGCACGGACGCGAATGCGACGCGCTTGTTGCCGTCCAGAAACGGATGATTGTTGGCCAGCGACTCCATGAGCGCGGCGGCTTCTTCCCGAATGTCGTTGTAGTAGCCGGTCTGGGGGCGGAAGACGGCGGATTCCAGGAGTGCGGAGTCGCGGACTCCGTGAGCGCCGCCATAGTCTTCGATCTGCGAGCGATGCATGGCCAGAACTTCGGCCACGGTCAGGAAAACCCGCTCCGCCATTCTGCTACTCGGCCAGCTTGCGGTAGAGATCTTTGAATTTCTCGCTGGAGCGGCGATAGGCCGCCATCACTTCGGGCCGGACGGTATGCTGCGAAGGAACGATGTTGTGGATGTAGTGATCAATCGCCTTCTCCAGCAGGTAGCGCTGCGTGTGGCCGTATTGCCGGGCGGTGGCGACGAACTCCTTGTGCAGCTTGGCATCGATCGCGGGGCCGATTTTTTTCAATGCAGGTGCCGACATGGGTCTGTTTCTCTGAAACTATTGTTGCCCGCACTAGCCACCTTTGTCAAGATTAATCTAGATTTGCTGATTTGGAATGGCAAAGTAAACTGCTAAAGGAGAAAGCCAAGCAGATCCACAATATTCATGGAAAAGATCTTTCACTTCGACTCGCCGCCGGAGCCCTACATCGCTGATGCGGCAGTCCTTTGCTGCTTTGATCAGCGTATCCGGCTGACGGTGCATAAATTTCTGCAGCGGCAGGGGATTGTTCGTCCGGACATGATTGTGGTGGCCGGAGGGGCCAAGACGCTGGCCTCTCCGCGCAATGATTTTGAGCGCGACTTCATCTTGGAGCAGGTGCGGATGTCGATTCTGCTGCACAAGACCGAGCGGATTTTTCTGATGTGCCACTCCGATTGCGCGACCTATGGCGGCCTGGCGGCGTTCCAAGGAGACAAGGAACTCGAAGCCGAACATCATCGCGGCGAATTACGAAGAGCGGCGGAGCTAGTGAAAGAGAATTTCCCGGGGCTTTCGGTGGAGTGCTTTTTCGTGAACTTCGAGGGGGTTTTCGCCGCCAGTGAAAAGGGAGTTGAGCAAGTGGCGTAATCCGCCACGGGCCTACTCCAAATTCCCCTGTTCCAAGACCACATTCTCCCGCACGATCAGGCGGTGCGCGGCCATTTCCTTCAGCTTGGGCAGCACGCGGCTTACGTGCTCGTCGGTATCCACAAAAATGATGATCACCGGCAACTTACCTCCCGCATCCACCAAGTGGCTGGTTTTGACGCGCTGGCGGCCGAGGAATCCGCCGACGGCGTGCAGGGTGCAGGCAGCGAAGACGTTTTCGTCGTGCAAGTAGTTCAGGATGGCCATGTGCAGCGCCTTGCCCTGCCACTTGTCGGATTCGTTCAGGTAGATTGTGACCTGCACTGCCATTGCGTTAGGCATTCTACGCTTTCTCCCGGCCGACGAGGATTTCCTCGCGAAGAATGGAATACATTTCCAAGTCGATAAACTTGCCCCACTTGAGAATGGCCTGGCGTAGGCAACCCTCATGCCTCATGCCAATTTTGCGCAGGACATTTCCAGAGGTCTCGTTGCCCTTGAAGTGCGAGGCGAAGATGCGGTTGAGTTTGAAATGCTCGAACCCGTGCCGGACAACAGCTTGCGCCGCCTCTGTCGCATAGCCATTACCCCAGAAGGGAACGCCAAGCCAGTAGCCGATTTCGGCGCGCTGGTGCGGCATGTCGGGGTGAAGTCCAACGCCGCCGCAAAGACGCCCGTCGCTGCGCAAGCGGATCGCCAGGCGGAGTTCGTTCTCTTTGGCGACGCTGGCGAGGAATTCGCGGGCGTGGCGTTCTTCGTAGGGATGCGGGATGCGCAGAGTGGTCACGGCGACTTCGCGAGGGCCGATCAGGGGGACGAGTTCGGGAATGTCGGCTTCACGGAAAGGACTCAGCGTCAGACGGTCGGTTTGGATGACAAACGAACTCATGTTTCTCTCATAACGCTCGCGCCAGCGCCATTCCAGCCAGCGCTCCGCCCAGGCAAAGCAAATTGTTGGATGCGAAGTTGGCGAACATCAGCAGCCACTGTCCTTGCTCGAAGTAAGCCATGGTTTCGAAAGCGTAACTGGAAAAAGTGGTGAAGGCGCCGCAGAATCCGACCACAATCAGCAGGCGCCAGCGGGGATCGAGCAGCACGCGCTCGGTGGCCCAGATCATGAAAAAACCGACGATGAAGCTTCCGGTCACATTGATGAACAAGGTCCCGTAGGGAAACATGGGGCCGAGGACGCGCGCGGCGTAGCGGCTGATGATCCAGCGGGCGTTGGCGCCGAGGATGGCGCCGATGGAGATGACCAGGATATCGTTCACGTGCAGAGTGCTCCTAACCAGTGAGTGGTAGGAGTCATCAGCCGGCGTCGTGGCGGGCGGTTAAGGGCGAACTCCATCGCCTGATTATTTTTACCACAGAGAGCAAGCTTCGCCGCGGTGTTGATGGTACGGAAGTACCTCAGCGGCTGAAGCCGTCGTGCCCGGTGCAGCTTGAATACAGGGCTTGAAGCCCTGCTCCATCCAAACCCGGAATCACTCTCGAACAGGCTTCCTAGGCCGCGTCATTCTCAATCTTGATGCGCAGGGACTTCAGGAACTTCAAATCCTGATCGCTGACTTTCAGCTCGGGGTTGCTGGTCAGGGTGGTGACCAGGGAAGTCTTCTCGTTCGATTTTTCTCCGGGGCGGCTGACGCCGATGGTGGCCTCTAGCACAAGAAAAATGTCGTAGCCGCCGTCTTTGATTCGGGTCACAACTTCGGCAATCTGATCGGAATCCGCCAGAGATTCGTTGATTGCCTCGCCCAATTCCTTCATCAGATGCTTCAGTTGTTGGTCCACGAATCCCCCGTCCCCTGAGTAGAAGCTTTTCCATTGGATGCGATCCACGAAGCCGCCGCACCCGCTTAGGGGTATTCTAAACCCGGAGATTGGTAAAATCGAGAGCGATGACGAATGTGTCTACAGGCCGGAAACTGGGGGTCGCGGCCCGGGTCGCCGGAGAGCAAATCAAGGGCTCCCGGACTTTCGGTGCGGTGCTGAGCGGGGTGCGGGCTACAGTGGGGCACTTTGCGGCCGTCGCGCGGCAGTTGTGGCATGAGATTACGGGCTTTATTTTCCTGGCTTTTGCGGGATTCGGAGTGGTGGGCGTGGTTAAAGAGATCCTCGCTTATCGCGCGGGCGGGGTGGGGCCGAACCGGATTGCGGTGGCCGCCGGGTTCACGCTGGTGTTTGGGTGGTTTGGGGTAAGCTCGTTCTGGAGAGCGCGAAAGCCGCGGAAATCCAGCAAGTAAAGTTCCTTCCATGCCTGAAAAGCCCAAGGCGCAAGGCGTTTCCGCGGATCCCGGAACCCCAGATCCCGGAACCCCAGACCCAGAAACCTCTTCTCACATTCCTGTGCGCCCGCTTTACGGGCCTTCCGATCTCGGCGACTGGGACTACGACCAGCAACTGAGTTATCCCGGAGATTTTCCCTTTACGCGCGGCGTCCAGCCCACCATGTACCGCGGCCGGCCATGGACCATGCGCCAGTACGCTGGCATGGGCGACGCCGAGGAATCCAACAAACGATACAAGTATCTGCTGGCGCAGGGAACGACCGGGCTCTCGGTGGCATTCGATCTGCCGACGCAGATTGGCTTTGATTCCGACCATCCGCTAGCGGCGGGGGAAGTGGGCAAAGTCGGCGTGGCCATTGATTCCATCGAAGACATGGACCGGTTGTTCGAGGGGATCGATCTCACCACAATTTCTACTTCGATGACCATCAATGCGACCGCGTCCAACCTGTTGGCGCTGTATGTTGCGGTGGCGCGTCGCAAGGGAGCGGACATTCGCAAGCTTTCGGGCACGGTGCAGAACGATATTTTGAAGGAGTACATCGCGCGCGGGACGTATATCTATCCGGTGGCGCGGGCCATGCGGATGGTCACCGATTTATGTGCGTGGGCGAACGAAAACGTGCCGGAGTGGAACACGATTTCGATCTCCGGATATCACATGCGGGAAGCGGGTGCGACTGCAGTGCAGGAAGTGGCGTTTACGCTGGCCAACGGCAGCGCTTACGTGCAGGCCGCGGTGGCCGCCGGGTTGGACGTGGACGTAGTTGGACCGAGAATTTCATTTTTCTTCAATGCCCACAGCAATTTTCTGGAAGAGGTCGCTAAGTTCCGGGCGGCGCGGCGGATGTGGGCGTATATCATGCGGGAGAAATTCGGCGCGAAGAATCCGCGCTCGTGGATGCTGCGCTTTCACACCCAGACGGCCGGTTCCACGCTGACGGCGCAGCAACCGGAAAACAACATCGTTCGCACCGCGATTCAGGCCATGGCGGCGGTGTTGGGCGGGACGCAGTCGCTGCATACGAATTCGTTCGACGAAGCGCTGTCGCTGCCGACCGAACAGGCGGCGCGGATTGCGCTGCGCACGCAGCAGATTGTGGCTTACGAATCGGGCGTGCCGAATACCGTTGATCCGCTGGCCGGTTCGTATTTTATCGAGTCGCTGACAGGAGAGATCGAAAAGCGGGCGAATGATTATCTCGACAAGATCGCGCTGCTCGGCGGAATGCTGAAGGCGATTGAGCGAGGATTCGTGCAGCAGGAGATCCAAAACGCCGCCTATGAATATCAGCGCGCAGTGGACCACGGAGACGCAACCGTGGTGGGCGTGAATCAATTTACCCAGGAGCAGCGGAAAGCGGTTCCTATCGAGCGCATGGACGACGCGCTGGAGCGCAAGCAGGTGGAGCGAGTGCGCGCACTGCGGGCGAGGCGCGATCCTGCACCGTGGAAGCTGGCAGTGGATGCGGTGCGGCAGACAGCGGGATCAGGTGAAAATCTGATGCCGAAGATCCTCGCTGCGGTGGAAGCTTATGCCACCGTCGGCGAGATTTCAGACGC
>CAAGKR010531897.1_pt1 | contig 13362 bp, 14 predicted proteins | sample 2556971 | NCBI WGS metagenome assembly CAAGKR01 (sample SAMEA5207829, study PRJEB30636) | soil metagenome | biome: forest; feature: boreal; material: soil | place: USA | collected 2011-09 | depth 1 m | reverse complement strand
TGTCTCGTATTTTGTGGAGTCATTTTCTGAGGAGCCAGGCGATTCACGGGCGGTGCGCGACGGGCCTCGAGCGACAAATCCTACGCCACATGTGATCAGAGCGATCCCTGTCCATCGGCCCGCGCTGATGCTTTCGTGCAATACAAATACCGAAAGCAGTGCGATAAGAACGTAGCCGATGGATGTAGCAGGAAGCACGAAGCTGAGATCGGCCCAGGACAGTGCCGTCAGATAGGCGGCAAAGAAGACGATGAGAAAGACGATGCCCAGCGCAACCCAAGGATTAAAAACCGCTAAAATTGCCTTGCCCAGATTTTTCAAGGTGACTGTCTGAACCTGGTCCATGCCCATCTTCAGGAAGAGATCGCCAATTGCCGAACAGACTGCGACCGCGGCCAGAACCATGTACCTTTTGAGGGTCATTTAAAGGTCATTTAAACACAGGGGGTGCTGCTGAGCGGGCAAGAGTCTGACAAGAATCTTGCAAGACTTGTCAATCACCGGTGCCGGTAGCACTTGCCACTTCCGCTTTGATCGCATCCTTCTCTTGCGCTCCCGAACGCAAATCCTGGGCTGCTCTCTTGCGCTTGGCGCGGAGCGTCATGAACTCCTTGGCTTCGGTATACAGACGCTTGCGGTCGTTGTGGTTCTTCATCGCTCTCTTGACGATGCGCCAGATGGCCCGTGGGCGGAAGTAATACTCGTCGTAGAAGCGGTGAACGGCATCCAGGGCGTAGTCGCGCGAAAGGTTGGGATACTCAATCATCGCCAGTTGATGGCCGCCGTCGTCCGCCATCGCCTTCTCGTGAAGAATGAAGCCATTCTGCTTGGCGAAGTCATACAGTTCAGTTCCAGGATAAGCGTGGGCCAAGGAAACCTGGATGGTTTCGCAGTCCAGGTCTTTTGCGAACTGAATGGTGCGTTCAATGGTTTCCTTGGTCTCACCGGGAAGCCCGAGAATGAAGTCACCATGAACCGTGAGTCCCAACTTGTGGGCATCGCGGGCAAAGTCACGGGCGCGCTCAACGGTGGCGCCCTTCTTGATGTTCTTCAAGATTTGCGGATCGCCTGATTCGAAGCCGACAATCAACAGTCGGCATCCGGCTTCACGCATCGCCTTGAGCGTGTCGTAGTCGGTGGTTACACGCGATGTGCATGACCACGTGAGGTTAAGCGGCTTGAGCTTCGCGCAAAGCTCAATGGTGCGAGCTTTCTGAATATTGAAGGTGTCGTCGTCAAAGAAGAATTCCTTCACGTTCGGCCAGTACGCTTTGGCTTTTGCCATCTCCGCGGCAACGCGGTCAGTGGAGCGCTTGCGCCATGCGTGCCCGCTCAAGGTTTGCGGCCATAGGCAAAACGTGCACAGCGCTGGACAGCCGCGCGTGGTGTAAAGCGAGACGAATGGATGCAGCAGGAAGGGAACGTTGTACTTGGTCACGTCCAAGTCGCGCTTGTAGATATCAGTGACATCCGGCAGCGCGTCCAGATCGTCAACTTGCGGACGGTCTGGTGTATGAACAATGCGGCCATCTTTTCGATATGAGACCCCCAGAATCTCATCGAGGGGCTTGCCATTTGCGTACTCAACCACTGCGTAATCGAATTCGCGGCGCACGGTGAAATCAACTACGTCGCTCTGATTGAATGCACGATCAGGAGCAATCGTCACCGGTGGGCCTACAAAACAAATCTTCAGCTTGGGATTGGCTGCCCTCATCGCCTCGGCCAGCTTGATATCCACATCGAAGCCCACGGTACTGGTGAACAGCACGAGGAACTCATAATCCATCCCGATCTTTACCGTTTGTTCGAACGAAATATGGTGGGGAGGAGCGTCCAATAGGCGCGACCCTTCAAGCATTCCAGCGGGATACGCCAGCCAGACCGGGTACCAGTAGGACTCGATTTCACGGGTTGCGGGCCAGCGCGAACTGGCGCCGCCATCGAATTTTTCAAATGATGGAGGATTAAGAAAAAGAGTCTTCAGAGGCATAGGGGTGAATGGGTAATCATAACAGAGCAGTGCGGGAAGAAGGGGAGGATTGCTCTGCCTCTCGTGCCGCCTATTCTGTGGTCGAGGCTTCATTTTGCGAGGCTATTCCGATGCCGTAAGGCGGAACGGCCCACATGCCAAAGTCATGCCGCCGCTCCGCCTCTGCTACTTTCCCAGCGCCCACTGCTCGAGTTCGCCGGTCGCGCGCAGCAATTGCATTTGCGCCTTTTCCAAATCGAGCGATGCGTCCAGCATGGCGTTGTAGTGCACGTTTTCTTGAAGGCGGGCATCCTCCCGGTCGCGCAGGGTTGCGCTTCCCGCATCTACTTTGGCCTGAACCGCCTGAAACTCCGAAGTCGATAGTTGGTACTCCAGTCGTGCCACTTCGCGCGCTGCGGCCAACTGGGCGATGGAGCGCTGCAACTTCAGGGTGTCAGTGGCGACTTGGAACTTAACGTCTTCGGCTTGCTTCTTGGCCTTCAGTGCTTCCAACTCAGCCGCCTGGGCATGAGCACTCTGAACTTTGTTGAAAAATGGGAAGCGAATCACTCCTCCTACCGTAATGTTTTGGCGCTGGAAATGCCTGAAGAAGACATCGTAATTGTTGTAACGGGCGAGAACACCATATTGGCTGGCGAAATCAACTGTTGGAAGCAGCTGCTTTCGCTCTGCCTTGGCGCGGAACTCCCCGGCCATAGCCTGGTCGTCGGCCACTTGGACTGCAACGTTCGCTTCCACTGCTTTGGAAGTAATTGCGTCATCGACGTCAAAAGAGACTCTCGGCAATCTGGGCATCGATTCAGGCACGGTTCTGATTGACGCCGCAGGCAGGCCGGTCAGTTGCGACAATCGTTCGCGCAACACATCTGCCTGGCTTTGCGACTGAGCCATAGCCATGCGCACGCGGGCGGCACTAAGGCGCGCCTTCACCAGTTCGACTTCGCTATCCACACCTGCCTGGTAACGGTCCCGGGAAACTTGTTCAAGGCGGGCGGCCGATGTGCGCTGCTGGTTGGTTACCGGAGCTGCGCTCTCAATGCGATCGAGTTCAGCATAGGCGAGCGCTGTTTCCAGGATGATTTGCGCCTTGCGGTCGGCAGCAGATTTTGTCGATGCTGACCAATCGGTCTTGGCCGCGCGCATGTAATCGCGCTGCGCCGGATTCCATACAGCCTGTTGCGAGCTAAAGTTGAACAGAGCCGGGGCTGAACCCTCCAGGCTCAGGGGAAATCCATAGGAATACCCGAGTCCTGCACCGGCTGTTAGCTGGGGAAGAAACGGCGCTCGCGCCTCTGCGTAGCTTCGCTCCGCGTGCTTTTCGTCGAGGTTGGCGATGGCGACAGCCGTGCTGTTCTTCATCGCCAATTTGATGGCTCGCTGAAATGTGAGCGCCTCGCGTTTCGGTTCCGGCTCGGGTGATTCGGACCACGCGGGGCGCGCGCTTGCGAAGACAATCAATGCCAAAAAACATGCATAAAAAACGCTACAAGATCGTGGAAATCGCATGGTGATAACCTCTGTTGCCATTGCTTCTTTAGTAGTAGGAATTGTAACCCGTATAGGCATTCAATCCGCGTGAAGAGCGGCTATGTGCCGAAAAGTTACGGCTGCAAGCGCTGGAGCGCGCTTCGGGCTTCCTCGTAATCTCGCGCCAGAGCGAGAGCCGCAGAGTACTGTTTCGCGGCGCTGGCTTTATCGCCCATTTTCTCCAGCACCTGTCCCAACAAGTATTTAGCGCGGAACGCTGGCGCGTCTTCGGCCTTTTCCGTGTCCGCCGAATCAAGATATTGGCGCAACATCTCAGCGGCTTTCGGTAGATCGTGTTCGGCCTGAAAAAGGACGCTGGCCGCGTCAACCAGTACGCTACCATGCTTCCGGGACGTGCTGCCGGCTTTTTGGATGGCATCATCCATGGCGGGAATATTATTTCGCTGCCGGTAAAACGATGCCAGGTTTACCCACTGGTCGGCCGGAGTCTTGCTTTCCTGGATTGCCACCTTGTATTCCTGTTCGGCTTCGGAGTAATTCTTGTCCTTTTCCGCAAGTCGAGCGCTCAGGTAATGTGCGGAGGATGGGTCTTTGCGTGCAATCGCAGCAATCTGTGCCCGCGCCTTGTCTTTTCCGCCTCCGAGGAAGCTGGGAGCCTCGGTGTAGTACTCAGTCAAATCAGAGCGAGCATCATTGTTCTCGCCGTCCAACTCCACAGCTTTTTCGAATTGGGCGCGTGCTTTCCGGGCCAGGCTGAATGCACTGAATGGATTTGCGTTCTCCGCCTTCTCTCCATACGCGCGACCCAGCCAGAGATGGTAGTCACTCTTATCCGGAGCCAGCGCGATGGCCCGTTCGCCCGCTTTAATGGCCTGGTCCCATACACCCATGGAGTAGTACACGCGCGAGAGCAGGTGCAGAGCCTGGGCATCGCGCTTGTCATTCGAGATCCGGCCCTCGAGGGAAACCAGCGCATCATTGGCTCGACCCGCGTTCAACAGTAAGGCGGGATCAGCCGCGTCCTCAAGCTTATGATTTTTTGCGAGTGAAGTTGCGACAGAAAACAAACACAACAGCATTAAAGCGAGATAACGATTTCTGGGAATTTCCATCTTCATCGTGGAGGCTATTGCTCCACGATTTTCGCCGAGGCGCCGTCAGATAGGTTTTGCGAGTTGGCGGTGGCAAGGGCAACCTTAGCCCCAGACTGCAAGCCGGCTGTGATTTCGACGCGGGTGAGGCTAGAGATCCCAGTCTGCACTTCCTGCCGTTTGAGATGGCCATCCTGGATGGCATAGACATACCGCTTGCCGCTTTCCTGATAAACCGCTTCGCGGGAAACGGTGAGGGCGTTGTTTTCCTTGGCCGTGGTGATAAGCACGTTCACATTTACATTGGGCAGCAGCTTCAAATCGCTATTGTCAATGGTGCACACCATTTCGCCAACATTGCGTGTTCCTCGCGTAACCACGGTGCTGGGCACGCGTGTGACCGTGCCCTCCCACGTTCTTCCTGGCAGCGCGTCCCAACTAGCCATCACCTTTTGTCCCAGAGCCAGTTTGCCAATCTCCGGTTCGTCAACGAAGGCCCGCACCTGCATCTTGTTCAGCTGTGCCACTTCGACCAGCAAGTCCCCGGGATTCGCAAATGACCCTTGCCGGAGAGGCACGGAATACACCGTGCCTGCCCGCGGTGCGCGGATATTAAGATTCTTCAGAAGCTCCTGCGACGCTTCGTAAGCGGCCTGAGCGTCAGACGCTTCGGCCCTGACTTTCGAGACTTCGGGATTTGAATATCGTTCGCTATGTTTCCGTTGCATGAGCGATAAATCCGCTTGAGCTCCCAGGAGCCGGGTTTCTGCCTCGCGCAATTCGCCCGCGGAAGCCGACCCCTTTTCATGCAGCTTCTTCATTGCGTCGAGATTGCGCTGAGCGGTATCGAGTTCAGCTTTTGCCTTGGCCAGCCCTGAATCAGTGGTAATAACCTCATCCTGGGTGCCGCCCTGCGTGACAGCGGACATATCAGCGTCGGCGGCACGCAACTGTGCCATGGCATGAGCAGCGGCAGCGCGTGCCTCTGCATCATCAAGTTGCACCAGAAGCTGGCCTGCCTTCACCTGCTCACCTTCACGGACGAATACTCTTTTCACAATCGCTGGCGCCGAAGCGTGAGCTTCGAAGTTATCCGCGGGCTCAATCTTTCCGTTGGTTGAAATTGTGTTCTGGATGCTCTCGATCTGAGCGGTTTCAGCTCTTACCTCGAGCTCTGGTTTATGGGTGAATGAAGCTGCCACCGAGATTACGGCAACGATTGCCACTATAACCATCAACACTCGATTTTGCTTCATCCAGTTCATCATCCAAATTCAAATGGCGGGTCCAGCAGGGGAAGAACGCCTCGTAATAGGTTTGCGGGGGGAAACCGGCGTCTCGAAGCCGCCAACCGCCTCACGGCATCGAGAACTGGCGAACCAATTCGAACCTTCCCGGGTAAAGCACACCGATAGTTCGGATTGAACCGCAGAACAGGCTCGCTGGAACTTTACAGCATTAGATGCGCTAAATCAACGATTTGCTCCAACGGCATCTCCGGAGCCACGCTGAATCATCTCAGCAGAAGAGTTGGTGCTCTAATCCATGCGTATTTCTGCCTTGAGAGACGCCGCCGTTGCGGTTTATAAGGACGTAAATTGCAACCATACTTTCGCGATTGCGGCAGGGCTGGCCTATTATTTCTTCCTCTCAGTCTTCCCGCTACTCATCTTCTTTGCGGCTGCTCTTGCTTACGTTCCCATCCCAGATATGTTCAACTCCGTGCTTGATCTGATGGCGAAGTTCGTTCCCGGCGAAGCCATGGGCATGGTTCGAACTATCGTGAAGGGCGTACTACATCCACCGCACGGGGGACTGCTCTCTTTCGGAATTCTGGCCGCGCTTTGGGCGGCGACTGGAGGCTTCAGTGCCATGATCGAAGCCTTGAACATTGCCTACGAAGTGCCGGAGACGCGCCCCTACTGGTGGACCCGAATGATGTCGGTTGGTTTGGCCATGCTGGTTGGCAGCTTAGTTGTGGTTGGTCTTGCGGTTACGCTGCTGGGGCCGAAGTTCGGAGAATGGCTGGCAAAGCATGGTCATGCAGGCCCGCTGTTTGTGATGGTCTGGCCAACCATTCGATGGACCATCGTGCTGAGTTCAATAATTGTTGCCGTGGAGTTGCTGTATTTTTGGGCCCCCAATGTGAAGCAGAAGTTCATGTGCACGCTGCCGGGTTCTTTCCTCGGGGTGGGCGTTTGGATTGCCGCTTCGTTCGGACTTGGGATCTACATCCGGGAATTCGCCAACTACAACGCGACATACGGCGCGCTCGGTGGGGTCATCGCCCTGATGTTGTGGTTTTACGTGTCAGCCGTCGCCATCCTGCTGGGAGCCGAGATCAATTCGAAGTTACTGAAGGCCGCAGGCAAGAAATTGCCGGTCAAGGAACCCGACTTCATGAAAGAGGCGAAGCTGGCGGCAACGAAAGAAGCCGTGGAAAGAGTGGAAAAACGCTTCGACCCGCCTGCGGCCGCCTAATACAAAAGCGGAAGAGATATGCTCTTCCGCTGCGCAGCTTGGCCCTTGGATTTTGCGTGAACTACCGTTTCACTTCAATTGGTTGCGTCAGCTTAAAACTCAGGGCCGACTCCGCAGGTAGCACTATCTCTTTGCTCCCGGTGAATGCAGCGCCCGCGCCTCCTGCACCCGCTCCGGCCACCGCTCCAATAGCCGCGCCCTTGCCACCGCCCGCCAATCCGCCAATCAAAGCGCCCAAGCCTGCTCCGCCGCCGACCATCACGGCGCTCCTCTTACCCTTGCCCTTGATGCTCCGGCCCACAGCCGAGGATTGAATGGGATAGTTGTTGCTGCCCACCGATACTGAGTCAAGCCGCACTACCAATCTTGCCCCACCTTTGAATCGGCCGAGAGGAACTGCTTGGACAACAGTTCCGGTGGCCGAAGAACCATCCGGGATGACCGTGGTGCCATCAACCTGCACAGGCGCTGCAAGCGAGGCAGTGAAACTTTGGCCAGACGAACTGATCTTCGATCCCACAGCCTCCTTCAAGCGAACGGTGAGAACGGTTCCGGCCGGAACCGTGATGGGCTTATTGGTAATCCGATCCATCAAACCAGGTTTCGTGCCCGCTTTGGTGGCTTCTGTTTTGGTCCCGTCGGGATTCGTGGTTGATTCGGAACTGGGCTTATTGCCGCAGCCGAGGAAGAAAAAAGCGGCCAACAGGGAAACGATCAGTGAAAACCGTTTCACATTCATGACACGATTCATAAACAATGAGAGCGACATAGAGGCACCTCCATCAGCGCCAAGAAGCGTGCACCTTTGTATCAGAGTGATTGAAGCAGCGCAACGTCCTTGGGGGATTAGCACCTTCGTGCGGAGCGATGCCGTCATTTCGTGTGAATCGAGACTTACTCGGAATTGCGTGATTGCGTGGCGAATTCATTAGAATGGTTCGATGGCAAAGACAGCGCGATACACCGAGAGCCATGCCAAGTCGGGCTTGGACGCCGCTTTTCCCGAGATCGAAACTTGGTCCAATCAGTTTCCAAGCTATGAGATCGTGATCGACGTGCCCGAGTTCACCTCAGTCTGCCCTAAGACCGGCCTGCCCGATTTTGGCGAAATCACTATCCGCTACATGCCGGACAAAGCCTGCTTGGAACTGAAGTCGCTGAAGGAATATCTCTTCACCTACCGCAACCTGGGAATTTTTCAGGAGAATATTGTGAATCAGGTTTTAGAGGATGTGGTCCGCGCCGCCAAGCCGGTTTGGGCGGTGGTCGAGGGAGAGTTCAGTCCGCGCGGTGGGATGAGGGCGAAAGTAGAAGCCCGTTGGCCGCGGCCGAAACGCCATCGCAGCTGAAATTCTCGATTTGAGCCGGCAGCCGGCTGGTATTCTTCCTTGTCTTCAATGTCAATGCCCCCAGCAGCCAACGCTGTCCCGCCGAAAGACGATCCCCAGACCATTTTTGGCTGGTGCATGTATGACTGGGCGAACTCCGCCTACATCACCACTGCTGTAGGTCTGCTCCCCATATTCTTCGCCAGTTCGGTGATGGCGGACGGAACCGCCGTATTTTTCGGCAAGACTTTTCGCGCGGACACGCTGTGGGGATTCACTGTGGGTCTGGCAGGAGTACTCAGTTTTATCTGCGCGCCGGTGCTGGGCGCAATTGCCGATTTTTCCGCCTCGAAAAAGAAATTTCTTCTCGCCTTCGCCTATTCCGGATCGCTCTTCTGCATGCTTCTTTATTTCTGCCACAGCGGCGACGTGATTAAGACACTTCTGTTCTTCTTGATTTCGCAAGTGGGCTTCGTCAACGGAAATGTTTTCTATGATGCCTTTCTGCCCCATGTCGCCAGTGAAGAAAAGATGGACGACGTCTCTGGCAAGGGCTACGCCTACGGTTACGTGGGAGGTGGACTTCAGTTCGCCATCGCCCTGGTGCTGGTTTCTTTTCATGACCAGGCGGGACTCACCAAAGAGCATGCTGCCCGAATTGGCATTGCCATGTCAGGGCTGTGGTGGCTCGTGTTTACGGTTTACTGCATGCGCTTTGTGCACGAAGCGCCTGCGACGGAATTGCTTCCTGAGCAGTACCGCAATCGGCCGGAGTGGCTCGGGTTTCTCGCGCTAGGGATCTCACGAACGTGGCAGACGGCGGTGCGCGCCACGCAATATCGCCATCTGGTCATCTTCCTGCTTGCTTTCATGATGTACAACGAGGGCATCCAGACGGTCATCAACATGGCGACCATTTACGGCACCGAAGAACTTCGGCTGCCCGCGTCGGCCCTCATGCTGACGTTGCTCATCATCCAATTCGTCGCCATCTTCGGATCGCTGGGCTTCAGCAAGCTGGCTGACCGCTTCGGGACGCGCCGCGCCATCGTCTTTGGGCTGTTTATCTGGGTGGGAGTGGTTCTCTACGCCTATTTCATTCACACAGTGAAAGAATACTTTGCCCTCGGGATGGTGGTGGGCATGGCCATGGGTGGCACGCAAGCCCTGAGCCGATCCTATTACGGCAGCATGATTCCAGAAGGATCGAGCGCAGAGTTCTATGGCTTTTACACCGTCTTCAGCAAGTTTTCTGCAATTTGGGGGCCATGGGCATTTGCACTGATCACACACTTCGCACATTCCGCGCGCACGGCAATTGTCTCGCTGGTGGTCTTCTTCATTCTGGGATTGATTCTGCTTATGTCTGTTAATGAAGAGCGCGCCCGTGAGGCAAGGTTCTCCGCGGCTTTTTGAAGCCCCAGCCCAGAAACAACCTGTGGAACTGTCTGACGTACACTTCTAAGGTGGCTCTCTTTCATGCTATTGTCCATCCTATTATTGGGGGTTTGCTGGGAGTGGTCTGGCTTTCGCGCGTCATTGACAGCGCGCTGGGCCTGCCCAAGGTGGCGGACATCACCCGTCCGGAATGGGACCGGGAAGCGGATGGCAATGCTGACGGCAAAGCCGGGCGCCTTGCGGCGATACCAAGCGTGACCATTGTTGTTCCGGCGAGGAATGAAGAAGAGAGCATTGAGCAATGTCTCAGCTCGTTGCTCGCGCTCGATTACCCCAATTACGAAATCATCGCGGTGGATGATCGTTCAACCGACGCGACAGGCGTGGTCATGGATCGCCTGGCCGAATCTGCTCGATGGCAAGGCAAGCTACAAATCATTCATGTGAGCGAGCTTCCCCCGGGCTGGTTGGGCAAGACCCATGCCATGTGGAAGGCGGCGGAGCAGGGAAGCGGTGAATGGATACTGTTCACCGATGGCGACATCATTTTTCGTCCGGATTCATTGCGGCGAGCCGTCGTCTACGCGTTGGACTCCGGTGCCGACCATCTTGTCCTCTATCCGACCGTGATCATGCACACCTTCGGTGAACGCATGATGATCAGTTTCTTTCAAATTATGTTTGTCTTCGGACATCGTGCCTGGAAAGTGTCCGATCCCAAGGCCCGCGATCACATCGGTGTAGGCGCTTTCAATTTCATTCGCCGATCAGCCTACGAACAATTGGGAACATACGAAAAGCTGCGGCTTGAAGTAATCGACGACATGGAACTTGGCCGCGCCGTAAAGAAAAACGGCTTTGCTCAGCACAATGTGTTTGGCCCAGGACTGGTCAGCTTGAGATGGGCGAAGGGCGCCTTTGGCGTGGTCGGAAACCTTACGAAGAATATTTTTGCGCTCATGCGGTTTCGTTGGCCGCTGGCTTTGACTGCGGCCCTGGTCGGCGCCTTCATTAACCTGGGGCCATTTGTAGGTTTCTTTGTTGCTTCAGGTTGGAACAAGCTCGGCTACGGGGTCGCGCTGACCTCGATAGCCATGCTTTACGCGGGTATGTCGAGAATCTCCAAAGTTTCGCCACTATATTTCTTTGCTCATCCCATCAGCACGGTGTTGTTCACATTCACGCTGCTGCGTTCCACTTGGCTGACGATTACGCAACGCGGAATCATTTGGCGTGGCACCAAGTACTCGCTTGATGAACTGCGCGGGGCCCTGGATAAGAACTAGGGCGGAGGCGGAACTCCGCTTTCCTCGGGAGCCGGCTGCGGTTCCACGTCTCCCTTGCGCCGGGGCCGGCGTGGAGTCTTGTGTTTCGGCGCTTGCGACGTTCCCGGACTGAACTTGCCTCGGCTCTCCACGTCAGTACTGTTTTGGGATCAGCGGCAGTTTGGCTGCTTCCCCTTTGATCTGGCGGGCATCATTCAGCTTCATCTCCGCGCGGCCGTCGCGGTTCCTAATTGCGCCGTGGATCTCGATGTTCTTGCCCTCCATCCAGCGGACGTCACCCACGTCGCGCAGATCATTGGGGTAAACCACTACGCGGAAAGGGCAGGGGACAGAAGTCTCTTCACAGAAATTCAGGACATGCACGCCCGATGGCTCTCGCTCAACTTTGAAAACCTTGCCCGTTACGCATACGCGCTCGCCCACCTTGGTGATGGTTTGTTTGATAGAAAGGCACTTTGAGAACGCACGGTGTGAGGATGACGAGAGCGACGCGAGCAAAAGAATCGCGGTCAAGACGGCCACTACTTTGTAGGCTCCATCTCCAGGGCATTATTGAAGTGGTTGAAATAGTTGAATAGCCCAATGGCGCCAGTTATTTCAACTACTTCGCCTTCATCAAAATGCTGGCGAAGCTGTTGCCAAAGCCCTTCTTCGAGATGGCCATTCCCATGCGTCATTACTTCGGCGACGTGCAGAGCCACCTTTTCCTTGTCGGAAAAGTCCGATCGCTTTTCAAAATCGGCAAGATTTTGCAGTTGATCGTCCGTATAACCGTGTCGCCTTGCCAAGGCGGTGTGGGAGGAGAGTCAGTAATCACAATGATTGATTTGCGAAACCCGCACGAACAATAGCTCTTTTAACTTGGCCGGGACAGTTCCGGTTTCCATCACGGCCCGGAAATGGGCAATCATGCTTTTGAGGATCTCTGGCCGGTGGGCGACCGTTCGGAACATGTTGGGAATGTTCCCCCTCACTTTCATGAAGTGGTCAAAGATGGCTCCAACCTCTTCATTTACCGCAGACCGGTCGAGCCTTGAGATTCGCATGTGTTTGTAGTCAAAAATTTGCGGGTGACGGTTATTTACTAAATGCGGAGATAGCCACGGCCTCGTCATCTTTCACATCGAAAACGGTATAAAGCTTTGTGATCTGAAGAAGGTCGTGGACCTTCTTGGTAAGGTTGAGCAGCTTCAACTCGCCGCCTTCCTTGCGCACCGCGGTGAAAGCACTGACGAGCTCGCCAATTCCGGAGCTGTCAATGTAGGTGACGTCGCCAAGGTTGAGCAGGATTTTCTTGTTGCCTTTTGCCAGGATGTCACGGATGGTGTCACGAAGGACCACGCTGCCTTCGCCGAGCGTGACGCGACCGCTCATATCGAGAATCGTAATACCGTCAACTTGACGGCTGGTGGCTTTCAGAGTCATTTCAGCTCTCCTTGTGCGTCCGTAGGGGCGCTCACATGTTTTACTAACGTGATTTCTGTGCCGGGGTGCAGGTCGCGAATACGCACTTCATCCATAAACGATCGGATCAGGAATATGCCGCGTCCCGAACTCTTCAGCAGATTTTCTTCAGCCAACGGATCGGGCAATCCTTCCTGGTCCAGGCCAACACCCTCATCTGTAATGACAATGGACATCTTCTCCGTTGTCATCTCATATTCAACGGTGATCTTTTTCTGAGGATCGTATGAATTGCCGTGCAAGACAGCGTTTACCGCCGCCTCGCGGACAGACATGGCAATCTTGTGCCGGTCGTCCTCTGCAAACCCCGCCTTTTGAGCAAGACTGTCAGCCGTCTCTTCCGCTTTGTTGACGCTGTCCAAAGTGGAATCCAGCGTGTAAGCGACCCTCTGTCCCATTCTCACCATTTAGGATTGATAATGAGTGCAAGTGCCCAGCTCTACTGCGATTGCCTGCTGCCCAACAGAGTAGTAAGTGTGCCTACGGGTGCGATAAATGTCAACGCAGAACACTTAACAGCAGTGGTGCAGCTTATCGCCTGTGCCTGTCAGTAGCCTGCGAATTCTTCTGTTCGGATGTCATCGGTATCCACTCCGGCGCCGGCGAGCATTTGTCGGAGAGCAGTGACCATGGCGGGCGGTCCGGCTACATAGTAAATCGGGCCGTGAAGGTCAGAAACGTGTTTGGCCAACATCTGGCTGTTGATGACTCCAGTCTCGCCCTTCCACTTCCTCTTTGATTTCGCCATTTCCGTCATCGTAGCAATCAGGTGGAATTTTGGGTTCATGGTCTGTGCTGTCGTCAATTCTTCGAGGAAGGGCGCATCTTCCGGA
>CAAGKR010366840.1_pt1 | contig 13363 bp, 6 predicted proteins | sample 2556971 | NCBI WGS metagenome assembly CAAGKR01 (sample SAMEA5207829, study PRJEB30636) | soil metagenome | biome: forest; feature: boreal; material: soil | place: USA | collected 2011-09 | depth 1 m | reverse complement strand
TCATTGCTGCGTCCGGCTCCCGACGATCTGCTCGAGGCTATCCCGGTCGGTGCGGGGGTCGGCAACGCCCGTAATCAGGGACGCGAGCTGATCACCCCTGTTGGCACGCCGCTTGTGGCCGTTCCATTCGACTGACGCCGGCAGCGGCCTCGTTTTCACGTTTGCGAGTTGTTAACCCGGCGCTGGCGAGGAATTTGCAACCGTCCCGCCCAGCCCGGTGCCATCCCCCTTCGCGCCGAACCTCGATGGCATGTTGCCCGACGGATGCCGAAATCACGTCGTCGTCCGGGTCGCGACGCCAGGCACCATCCATCATCCTCAAAGCCCTGGCGATGGGCCAGCGCGACAAACCCAAGGACGCCTACGACGTCGACTACCTCCTCGCGCACCATCGGCGTCGACGAGGTCGCGGCGCAGATCGCAGGCTTCGAGGAAATCGCGCCGGTCGAGAAGGCGCTCGCTGTTCTTGCGAACAACTTCAGTTCGGTCGGCGCTCCAAGCTCTCACGTACGCTCGCGTCATCAGGTTGTTGGGGCGGCTCAGCATGTGACCCTGAGGCCCAGTCCTCCGGCGGATCTGCTGGCAACGTGATCAATGAGATCGCCGCTGAGGACCGCCGCTCGGATCCGATCCTGAGGTCTCGCTAGAAACTCCAGTTGCGGCCGGTCAACAGCCGTTGTATCCGGGGTCCTTCTTTGCGCGCTGGACTCCTGAAAGCCCGCTCACAGTGTCAAGCTAGGTGTCACGGTCGAGCCATACGGTTAAGCCGATGGCAGAAGAAGACGGGGACAAGGTGGTCAAGCTCGGGGACGACTGGCAGACGCGCCTGCAGGATCACTTTCGCGATCTGGCAGAGCGGCGAGGCGCTGGTCGCCACGTCTTTGCTCTCGAACATGGCCTCTCGGAGTCGGAGGTCGAGCAGCTGAGGCTGGTTCTGATTGCGACCGCCAACTCGGCGCAGGACCGCAAGCGGCTCTGGCTTCTGTGGGTGATCCACGCAGTCGAGATCGCCTATTCGTTCTCTGGAGACGAGTACTGGCAGACCTTTGCGGAGACAACCCCAGGTTGGGTACTCACCAACGATCACCGCGCTGAGATACGGGAGCGTTTCCGGCAATTCGCAAGAGAGTACCGAGGGCCCACTCCCACTGGCCGATGGGCCGAGTGGTTCACCATCATCTGCTGGCCCATTACCAACGCTCTCCTGCCGACGGACCTTCAAAGGCACATGGCTCGGGCGCTGTTCATGGCGGGATCACGTCTGTCTCGAAGCCTGACAGACATAGATGAGCTCGGCGAACTCGTCGCCGACAGCGGATGGGAAGGATCGGATCGGTTCGCTCAACTCAGAGAGCAGCCGCGGCTGCTGGGTCAGATAGCTTTGGCTCTGCTCCGCCCCGAGCTATGCCAAGACGAGTTGATTCTTAGGACGACGTCTCATCGGATCGCAGAGGATCTTGCTCGGGAAAGATCAGCCGCCGCATGGCTGCAGTCCGCTCGTAAATGGGCTAGCCGGCCGGAGATCCACCTCGAAGGTCCGAAGACTGAGCGGAGTAGACCCTCCGTGCCCTCCCTTGACAATCAAATCGAGGCGGCTGCTCGCCTGAACCCTGTCGAGCTTCGGCTGGCTCACGAGAAATCTAGTGATTCCTGGAAGGTCCTTCTGCGCCTCCCCAACCTGGCCCCCATAGCGCAGGTATCGGCTGAGGTCCGGACGGCTCTTAGGAACTCAACCTGCTTCACGTCTTGGGCGGATCGGCCGATTGCGCGAGGTCAGCTCCTGTTCGATCGCCAATCGGTCCGTCTTGATCGGTGGCCCACGGTAGGAATGCCGCTCCTGAACTTCCAGGGGCTGGCCCACGGTTTGGAGGCTGCTCTTCTCCGAGTCTGGGCGGCCCCGTCTATGCCGTGTGTGTTCCTGGTCCGCAATGACGGCACGGCCCAACGGGTCGAATCCCGTGTGGTGCGGCCTGGCCGGACCTACGTCGTCGGCGTGGCAGCTCCAATCCGGTCCTTGGAAAAGTGCGGGGCTCGCACCGACTGCGCTGGCGTGCACCTCTATTCCCTGAGCCTTCCGAAAGCCATTGGCCCTGAGCTCGAGACGCTGCTACGGCACGCCGGTCTGATCCCGGCGAAGACGTCCGAGGTGTGGCCAGCTGCTTCGTTTCCGGTTCACTGGGACGGTGAAGGATCTGCGACCTGGCTGACATCCGACAAGGCGATGTTCGGCATCAGACCGGATCATGAACTATCCGAACTGGCGGTCGAGCTTGACGGGACGGTCGCCGGTACACGTCGCAATGTGGCAGCAGGCAGCCAGCTCTATGTCGCGATTCCGCCCTTGGACCAGGGGGTTCACGAACTCATCATCCGTGAGACCCCGCGCGTGGGCGTCCCCGTGATCCACAAGCTGACGGTTGAGGCGCGTGAGCCACGATCCCCAGATGGATCAGGACCAATCCGTATGTGGGTGCAGCCATTCACGTCCAGGCTGGATGAACTATGGAATGGAGCCAGCAGCTTGTGTATCGCGGGCCCCAGACAAGAGGTCAACCTCACCGTCCGGCTCCATGCCCGAGTCGGGGGCGAGTTGATCAGGGAGGCAACTTTCGTGGCGGGCGTCCCTCTGACTCCGGACGGCTGGTGGATGCTAGCGCGGCGTCACATCCTCGGCGATGAGGGATGGGGATCTGCCTACGACCAATCGCGATGGTGCGTGATCGAAGCGGACGCGGCCCGGTACGGCCGATACAGGTGTGAGTTCGAGCGCTCGATTCCTCCCTTACGCTGGCGACTCTCCGATCTCGGGGGAACCTACGGGTTGATGCTGCAGGACGATACCGAAGCCCCACTCGGTCCCGCGGTCCAGTGGGCAAGGTGGGATCGTCCCGACCAGTTCCGCGACCTCTCGGACGATTTCATGACGGCCACGCGACCCGTTGCTGTCGAGGGCGGCCTCTTCGTCGCCTCACTCCGAGGTGTCGAGCCGGCGTCCATGATCGTTCCTCGGCATCAGAAGCGATTTCGGGATCCATCTGAGTTACGTTGTCCCATCTCGCCAGAGTCGCCAGACAAGTCACCACGAGCAGTCGCCGAACGCGTAAGGTGCACGGGGGCCTGGGCAAGGGCTCGTCTTCCAGGGGACCCGATTGCCCGGATGTGGCGGGGCCACGTCATACGAAATCTCCACGGCCAGATGGTGAATGCCGTTTCGGGCACTATCTGGAGTCGCGGAGAACGAGAGTTCTTTCACACGCCGACCCTTGCTGTCCTCGACAGTCTTCGTCGACTTCTGCTGAGCAGCTACAGCGGCTATGAGAGCATCGCTCGGCGACTGGCGGATCAGGCCACGGCGGCTCAGGGGTGGTCGGTTGACGAAAGGGTTCAGGCTCTCGGCGATCTAGTAGGCGTCGCCTCGTCGACCGAAAAGAACTGGACTCGGATCGTGGAGCGGCATGCGTCTCATGCGACCCATTGGGCTGCTGAGTGTTACCTACGCCTGGCCACTGATGCCTCGGTGGACATATGGGCCTCTGGGGATCTGGAGGAAGGGCTGGCACTTGCTTTGGCCTGGCCCCTTCCATTTAGAGTGGCACGTCTTATGGCTCTGGCGAGCTTGATGGCGGGCGGCGATGGACGCGAAGAACTCTTCCCGCCGTTGTTCGAGGGGTGGTCCTGGGAATGAGCGACATGATCGTTGGACCTGAGGACGCTCTCAGAACCGCCATCGCGAACGCCGTGCCCTGCTGCGGGCCAATAGATGGTGACGACCCTTTGACACTTCGGCTTGCGATGCTGAGGCTAGCGGCGGCGCGGCTGTGCCCATGTCCCCCAACTCAACTCAGGTCTGCGGCGGCGATGAGTCTTAAGGGGTTGTTTTCTGATGCCGTTGTTGGGACGGATCAGCTCGGTGAGGACCTCGATGCTCTCATCGGATCAGGCGATCTGATGAGAGCCGTTGATCCAAACGAGCAGGGTCGGGTACTGACCTACCTCTCTCCACCGATGTACGTGCGCAGAGCCACCGGCGCGGTGTTCATCACTGGAGGCGTCCCCGAAGGCGAGCTTCCCTTCTTCGAGCGAGTTCATCACCACGGCGTGTACAGAGAGCTTGTGCCCGCGCCGACTGACGAAGAGCTACTGGCTGAAGAGGTCTATCCGTTCCCCATGGACGCCTGGATGGCGTCGCCTCCCCAGCGGACGGCGACCGATTTCCTGGCCAATTTGAACGTAGCGCTGGACTCGTCTGGCCCATCCGGCGATGTCGGCGATTTCGAGGTCTTTGATCCAGAGAGGCCGGGGACCCACTACCAGCAGCGGTGGACTGCACCAAAAGCCAGGTCCGGTCGCTACCTAGCCAGGCGACGTAACCGATGGGGTGCACGAGGGTGGGGCTTTGCCGAACTGCAATCAGGACAGTCGCTTAAGTGGTTGTCTTTACCCGCGCTCGACAAACGGTTTCGGGGGTGCGATGAGGCATGGCAGATCATCTACGCTCTCGATTCGGCACGCGGAAAGCCGCAAGCAGTGACGGTCCTGAGGTCCAAGGGCGCAAATACGAGACTCGGCTTCTCCGCACCCCTGCCAATGTGGGCGGAGAAGAGGCTCATGCTGTCTGGGGAGGGCATACCGGGAGCGCTAGCCCACTCGATGATTGCCTTCGATGTGGCCGATCAAGAGGGGGCCGAAGAGCTAGCGTTCCTCAAGGATCATCTCTGGGTTGAAGCAACCGCGATGGAGCCGGGGGATCGTACGTGAAATCGAACCGCACTCTCGAGGAAACGAATCTCACTCTCGGGGAAACGGCCGAATCACTCAAGCGCGCCCTGGTCGAGTACATCGAGGCGACGTACCACATCAGTGACCAGTCCTTAATCGACCAGCGGCGAAAGCTGCTTGAGCAATCCGGTGTTATTGCACAGATCCCCTACATCGAGAGTACGCCGAGATACGTTCCAGGCAGTCGGTTCGCCGATCTGGGCCTGCCCCCGGCCGCCTTGGACCTCCTCCAAGTCGTTAGCAAGGAGATGCGAAACGGCTCTCCATTGGTCCACGATCCGCCCTATCAGCATCAAGCCGACGCTTTGCAGGTGGTCCTCGCTCAGAAACGCAGTGCAGTAGTCACTACAGGGACAGGCTCGGGCAAGACGGAATGCTTCCTGCTTCCGATCCTCGGCCTACTGGCGGCGCAAGCCGACGCACTTGGCTTGGAAGCAGCCCAGCCCGCCATAAGGGCCCTAGTCCTCTATCCCATGAACGCGCTGGTGAACGACCAGCTCGGAAGGCTTCGACTGCTCCTAGGGAACCGCTCGGTGACTTCGTGGTTCCAGGAGCGAATCGGTCGGCCGGCTCGCTTTGCGAGGTACACCAGCCGCACGCTCTATCCAGGAGTCCGAACTGGCAAGCGGGATCAGATGCGTCTGAAGCCGCTGGGCAAGTACTACGTCCGTATGCTTGCATCTGCAACGGATCCCTCTTCTCCCCGCCAAGAGAAAGACGCAGCACTCCTGAAGGAGCTGAGCGATCGAGGCAAGTGGCCCTCTAAGCCCGACCTTCTCCGCTGGTATGGCCCCGATGGTTCACGCTGGCAGGACGCACAGGGCAACTTCCGGCGATGCACGACCCTCCCAGGGGACTCAGAACTGCTGACTCGCCATGAGGTGCTGGCAAATCCGCCCGACGTCCTGGTGACGAACTACTCCATGCTCGAATACATGCTTATGCGGCCACTGGAGCGGCCCCTTTTCGATGCAACCAGGGCCTGGCTCAGCCGGAATCCAGGCGAGCCGTTCCTGGTCGTGGTCGATGAGGCCCACCTGTACCGGGGGGCAGCGGGCGCGGAGGTCGCTCTCCTGCTGAGACGGCTTCGCGACCGGCTCGGGATAGCGGAGCACCGCCTACAGGTCATCTGCACGACGGCGAGCTTCTCTGAGGTTTCGGAGGCACCCAGGTTCGCCAGCTTGCTGGCCGGCAAGCATGAGTCCGATTTCACCTCGATCTCCGGCACTCTGGCTCTGAAGGACGGAGCGGCGGCTGGCGACGCGGGCGAGGCAGAAATCCTCGCGTGCATCGACGTCGACGAGTTCTACAAGAGACCCGATCCCGAACGGCTTCAGCTGGTGACGCCCCTTCTACGGATGCGGAGCGTTGAGGGCATGGATGACCCGCGGACTGCTCTCTACACTGCGCTCGCCGAGTATCCGCCGATGAAGCGCCTAATCAACGAGACCATGCAGGCGGCGCGACCGGTGAGAGAACTTGGAGCAATTCTCTACCCGGCCGCTCCATCCGCTATCGCCGATCGGGCGGCGACTGCCTTGGTTGCCCTCGGAAGCTACGCCCGCAAACCGGACGAGCTCGACGGCCCGGGCCTTCTGCCGAGTCGCCTGCATGCCTTCTTTCGCGGACTGCCGGGCATCTGGGTGTGTCTTGACCAATCCTGCCAGGGCGGGGCGCCAGCAGGAAAGTCAAGCCCAGCGGGTCGTCTCTACGGCCAACCCGAGTCCCGATGCGTCGAATGCGGGGCGAGGGTGTTCGAGCTCTACACCTGCCGAAACTGCGGTACTGCCTACTGCCGGGCCTATACCGACGACATCGAGTCCCCGGGCTTTCTCTGGAGTTCGCCCGGTGAGGCCCTGCTTTCGGTTTCGGGCCAAGTCGGTGAACTCCACCCAGTCGACCTGCTCCTAGAAGAACCCGTCGTGAATTCCGGGCTTCATCCGGCGGATCTCGACATTGTCACTGGGCGCCTGAACCCTGGACTGCTGGGCCCTCGAACGCGAACCGTCTACCTTTCGGAACACGTCGATGGCCAGGGCAAGCGCACTGGCGAGTTCAATCCCTGCGGGGTCTGTGACCGCACCTCGACCTTTGGCCGATCCCCCGTACAGGATCATCAGACCAAAGGGGACGAGCCCTTCCAGGCCCTTATCACTCGACAGGTTGAAGTCCAGCAGCAAGTTGCCGTGCCATCCCCCTTCGCGCCGATGGGCGGTCGGAAAGTCCTTGTCTTCTCTGACTCTCGTCAAACCGCCGCCAGGCTCGCACCGAACCTGCAGAAGTACACGACCCGGGACTCCGTCCGACCTCTGCTCCTCGCGGGCTTTGACCAGCTACGACACGACCCCGACCTTGGTCGGTTCGTCTCCCTCGAGGACGCGTACCTCGCGATCCTGTCCAGCATGGTCCAGATGGGCATTCGTCTGAGGCCGCCGACGCGCGTTGGGGAGGCACTGGAGAGTGACATCGACGAGGCCACGGAGTTTCGGAGGACCCTAGAGGCCAACGACGCCACGGAGAAGATCCGGTTCCTTATGGATTTCCGGAGCAGGCCCATTCCGGTTGCTCTCACGCAGGCAATCCATGCCGTAGTGAACGACCAGTTCACTGGACTCGCGGCCCTGGCGTTGGCCACGGTCGAGCCTGTCAAATCTGCCCAATTCGACCCTCTCCCGGCCCTCAATCCGATGGTTGAGACGGCACCTCAGAAGCAGGCAGTGATCCGGACTTGGCTGGACGCGTGGCGCGGTCAGCACCTGAGCTCTATGCCTGCGATCTGGGTTGAGGATGAGCTGAAGCCCCACACCGGCAGCTTCAAGAGAATGAGCCATGTGCTGGATATGCCCGCCAGGCGAGCCTTCGAGAAGGATTGGCTACCGGTTCTCCTTTCGCGGCTGGCAGAGCCCGTGGGTGGCAAATATCGTCTGCGCGGCACTCAGCTCACGCTTGCACTGGACGGGGATTGGGTCTACTGCCAACGCTGTCGGGCGACCCAGCGTCCGATCCCGGGCAGAGAGGGCCTTTGCTCCTACTGCGGTGAGGAGCAGGCCGAGTCCATCGATCCGAACCGGGACGAGGTCTTCTCCGCCAGGAAGGGCTACTACCGACGCTCGACGATCGAAGCTCGAAGGAGCGGCCGGGGCCCGACGGCCCTGGTGGCAGCTGAGCACACTGCCCAGCTGAACCAGGCCCGGGCTGATCAGGTCTTCTCGGAGGCCGAAGAGAACGAGCTGCTATTCCAGGATGTCGATCTGGGTGATGGCAAGCCTGCGATCGACGTCCTTTCTTGCACGACGACCATGGAGGTCGGCATCGACATCGGGTCACTGTCCGGAGTGGCGCTCCGCAACATGCCACCGTCGCGAGCGAACTATCAGCAACGGTCGGGACGCGCGGGCCGTCGGGGAAAGGCAATAGCCACGGTTACTGCCTTCGCCAGTTCCCAAAGCCACGACGAGCACGGTTTCAAGGCGCCAGACGAGTTTATTCGGGGCCCAGTCGTCGATCCCGAGATGGCCCTGGACAACTGGCAGATCGCCAAACGTCATTTGTCGGCGTTCGTCGTCCAGCGCTATCTCGAAGCGAGAGTACCGCCCACCGCAGCCGATGACCTTACCTACGGCTCGCAGCTTTTCGAAGTGCTCGGGTCAGTCAGTGGGTTCAAGGAGAGCACTTCGCCCTTGAACCGGGAGGATTTCGCCGTCTGGCTCAAGGCGAATCATGAGGCGCTGGTCACACGCGCCATAGGCTGGCTTCCGCGACAACTCGGTCTAGACAAGGAGGAGTTGTCTCGCGCCATCGACGCAATTCCGGCGCTGATCGACCAGGCAATCGAGTGGACCGAAACGAAGGCGGCCGAGGCGGAGGATGTGTCGCGATCAGAGGAGCGACAACTGGTGGAGGTGCCGCCCGAGGATGGCGACGCCAAGGATCAGTCGGGCGTCTCAACCGAGACGCTGTTGGGGAGACTCCTCTACAAAGCCGTATTGCCTCGCTATGCATTCCCCACCGATGTCGCCAGCTTCTACGTCTTCGACCCAGTGGCCAGCACTCGATTTCGACCCGAGTTTCAATACACGCCAAGCCAGGGAATGGCTGCGGCCCTGAGTCAGTATGCACCCGGCAAGCGCATATGGATCGGTGGGCGCGAGTGGCTGTCGGGCGCCTTGTACTCACCGTACCGGGACGAGCTGTTCGAAGCGTGGTCACGCCGCTCCATGTACCTGGAGTGTCATGTTTGCCACTACGCGACAACCTCGGAGCGCGGAGACGCAGCGAGAGGCGAGTCCCAGGATTGCCCCGCATGTGGCACTCCAGGCGAACTCGGTCCAGCCCAAACTTGGGTCCGTCCAGCTGGATTTGCCCATCCCTGGTACGAGAAGGAGCGGACTTCCCCCGACGACGAGCCACCGGCAAGCTATGCGACTAGAGCGAAGCTCACCGCGCCAACGCCAGCCGACCCAACCCTATGGCAGACGATAACGGACAGGGTCTCGTTCCTGTTCAGTCGTCAGCGGCTTTTAGTAACGAACCGAGGCCCGCTCACCGAGGGCTACACCTATTGCACTCAATGTGGACTCATCGAGCCTGCCGCATCACCCAACCCGCGGGTCGTGTCTGGGCACCGGAAGCCATACCCAGACGAGGCTAGCCCGATCTGTCCCGCGGACAAGGTCGCACGCTCGGTGGTTCTGGGCACCGACTTCGAAACCGACGTCCTGCTGGTCAGTCTCAAGGTGGATGCTCCCTTAACCTTGCGCCCCGATCTGGAGAGCACGCGGGTCGCTCTACGGACGCTGTCCGAGGCCCTCACCCTCCAAGCGACAACAATGTTGGGTATCGGGGGAGGTGAAGTTCAGGCTGAGTTCCGGCCGGCCCTGACACCTGAAGGGCGTCAGGGCTTGGCGGCCGAGATCTACATGTACGACACGCTGCCCGGCGGGGCCGGCTTCGCTCAGAGAGTCGGCAAGTTCGGTCGACCGCTTCTGGAGGCCACCCTATCCTCCCTTGAGCACTGCCCGGCCAATTGTCAGTCCGCCTGCTACCGCTGCCTTTGCAGCTACAAGAACAAGTTCGAGCACAGTCTGCTGGATCGGCATCTCGGAGCCAGTATTCTCCGGTACCTCCTCGACTCCTCGACTCCGACCCTTGACGAGGCTCGCGCCAAATCCACTAGCGAACTACTTGCCAGCGATCTGTGCGGACTGGCTCTTCCCGCAACATCTATCCGCCTTAATGAAAGGGTTGAGATCCCTGGTTTCGGTGGGTTGACCGCGCCGATCCTAGTTGAGCAGGCCGGTAAGCGATATGTGCCGGTGCTTCATCACCCCTGTGCTCCTGGTCTGCTGCTGCAGCCAGAATGGTCCGACGTCTCCGATTTCGGAATTGATCCAATCGTCATACCGATTGATGAGCTGGTTGTGCGCCGCAATCTACCGGCAGCGACATCAACCGTTCTCCAGGTCCTGAGACCCGCGTGATGTCTACGGACGGGTTCTGGGTGGCACAAGAGCCTCGCGAGTGGCCCACCCCGCCTGGCCGCTTCAGCTTCTCCAGCCTTTCGGAGATCGACTCGTGCCCCCGTCGATGGGCCCTCGAGAACGCCAACTACCCTGAGCTCTGGCCAGGAAGAGGCTATCCAACGCGGCCCTCCGTGCAGCAACTCTGCGGGGAGGTTGTTCATCTCGCTTTGAATGAGGTAACCCAAAGACTCGCAGACGCCGGCGCGACTGAGCCGGCGAACGTCGTCCCGGTGCTCAGGTCAATGGGCGGGCTGAGCCAACTTGTGTTGGACTGCATCGCCCGTGTCCTGTCGCCGTTGAAGGCTAATCCTCGCGTGCGCGAGCGTGTGGAGGCGACAGGGGCGAAACTCGCCCAACACGACCCGGCTCTGAGGCTCGAAGTTCAGGCAGCCCTTAGCGTCGTGTGGCGATGTCCGGAAGACGGCACGGCTCAGACGGGGCACCGGGGCCAAGGCGACCAACAGCGGGCTCTCGGCCATGGGCAACACCCTGAGGTCTGGCTGGCCCCCGAATCGCTACCCATGGTGGGCCGAGCCGATCTGATCCGGCTGGACTCTCGAGAGTGCGAGATCGTCGACTACAAGACGGGCGGGCCGGATCCTTCCCATACCGAGCAACTCCGCGAATATGCCCTGCTGTGGGCGCGCGACCGCGTCCTGAATCCTGATGGTCGCCTGGCTACAGATCTGGTCGTTCTCTACGGGACCGACATACACCGCATTCCGGGGCCGAGCGAAAGCGAGTTGGCGAGGGTTGAAGAGGATGTCCGAACCCGCTGTAAGCGCGCTGCGGAAAGGCTTCTAGCAATTCCGCCCCCGGCAAATGTGGCGACCGACAACTGCCGCTACTGCGACGTGAAGCATTTGTGTTCACCCTATTGGTCGTCCATGCGATCCGACGAGGAATGCGGAGACGTCCCGTCGCGCTTTACCTCGCTTCAGGCGCTGGTGCTCTCCCGGAAAGGTGAGAGACTCTGGAATGTGACCATCGAGAAGGGGCCCCATCTGACCTCAGGGCAGGCCGCTATGGCCGTTGTTGGCCGCCACAATTGTTGGCATTCCGGCACGTCAGTCCGCTTCATGGACGTTCGGGTTGACCAGGACGATGACAACGGATCCGTGGTGATCGTGGCCGGGGAGTCTTCAGAACTATTCGCTTTGCCGGGGTGAGGGAGCAAGTGGTCACCGCTGAGCAGGATCTGAAACTGGGGCTGAGAGAAGAAGTTCGGGCCGAGAGCTCCCCGCTTTCGCCTCTGGCATCGGTGCCCGAGAACCCTGATCCCAGCGAGGACACCATCGACCTCCTGCGCCAGGACATCCTCGGCCACCTGGAATCCCTGCAACTCCCCCAGGATGGGGCCGATCCTGGGCTGATAAGCAAGAGCTCGATCCGGTCAAGCCATGGCCGGCAGAGGCTTGCCGTGTTCTCTCATGAGATGGAGCACCTTCGCAATCGGCTACCGTCCCTCCTCGACCGCTTCGCTGAGGGAGCAGAGGTTTCTCCAAGCTGCATCAAACCGAGACTCGTCGCCGTTAAGTCCGACACGCCTGACTCGGATCTGTTCCGCCTTGCCACCTTGCTTTGGTCCGTGCCGGTGTCGCGAGGGTACGGGCGACGGATGCGCTATCTGGTGATCGATGAGCAGAACGACAAGCTGATTGGGGTGTTTGCCCTTGGGGATCCGGTCTTCAACCTGAGGGCCCGCGACTCCTGGATAGGGTGGGACGCAAGGCAGCGTCGGCAGCGTTTAGTCGCCGTGATGGACGCCTTCATCCTTGGGGCTGTACCTCCGTATAGCCAGCTACTGGGTGGCAAGTTGGTCGCCTCCCTCGCTGGTTCGCAAGAGGTCTGCTCGGCTTTTGAGACCAAGTACGGATCGTCGAAAGGCATCATCAGCCAGCAAGAGAAGGCGGCGAAGCTCGCTCTTGTCACGACCACCAGCGCGCTGGGTCGGTCGTCCCTCTACAACCGGCTCTTGCTGAGGCGAGCAATGCCGGATGGAACCAAGCGCACCCTGGTGGAATTCGAGCGCATTGGCATGACCAGCGGCTACGGTCATTTCCAGCTCTCGGACCAGCTCTTCGCGCGCCTCAAGGAGGCCCTTCGGAAAGAGGGGCACCCATACGTAAAACAGAACCGGTTCGGGCAAGGTCCGAACTGGCGGATCAGGGTCATCCGCGTCGGGCTAGACCTTCTGGGTCTGGATCAGAACCTGTTGCGGCACGGCATCGCCCGCGAAATCTACGGGCTACGGTTGGCGAGCGATGCTTTGGACTATCTCCGCGGCGAGACTGATGTCATTGACCTAGCGCCCCCGCCGGTCGATGAGATCAGCCAGGCGGCCCTCGAGCGGTGGATCGTCCCTCGCTCCATCCGCATGACTGACTGGTCTGAATGGAATCGAGACGCTCTTCGCGAGCGGCTCCTGCTAACGCAAGCAGATCGGGGCGACCAGCTGATGCTCAATCCGGAGGAGGGATCTGCCCCCTCTTGAACAGCCGACATGCGGCAAGCGAAAGCCAATACACCTATCGACCCGACCCACGAGGAAAGGACCCGCGTGGACGAAGCAGACATCCAGGACGATATCGATCGGACCACGGCGATTGGCATTGAGAACGCCGAGATCCTGACGCTCGCCGCGAACTGGTGCGAGAACATCGGGGTGACGAGGGGGCCTATGGGCGTGGGCCTCGTCGAACAGGTCACTGGACTTCCGGTCGGAGGGGGCAGTCTGCGGTGTTCTCATGCCCACACTCCGACGAGCTTCGGGATGCAACTCAAGTTCTCCGCGGCCGACTTTTACCAGGAGAACTGCATCGGCTGCACCTACCACAAACCCCGTGGGGGTCAAATACCCAGATTTGCGACTGGCGTGGCCCTCGTCTCTTGGTTGGCTCCTTCGCCGACGAGGGTTCCAAGGATCTCGTGATCCTCGTCCTTCGCCGGGCGGTTGGAAGGAACGCCCTTATGCCGTCTTCCAGACCCGACCAACGTAGCTCGGTATGTTCGCGACCGGGATCAGCAACGATGGCGACGGTGTGTCGGCTCTAATCCTCTCG
>CAAGKR010348121.1_pt1 | contig 13363 bp, 10 predicted proteins | sample 2556971 | NCBI WGS metagenome assembly CAAGKR01 (sample SAMEA5207829, study PRJEB30636) | soil metagenome | biome: forest; feature: boreal; material: soil | place: USA | collected 2011-09 | depth 1 m | reverse complement strand
GTCGGAGACGTGCTGAAGCTGTACCACCCTCACGGCGACACGGCGGTTTACGACGCGCTGGTCCGCATGGCGCAGCCGTTCTCGCTGCGCTATCCGCTCATCGACGGCCAGGGCAATTTCGGAAGCGTCGATGGCGACCCCCCGGCGGCTATGCGCTACACGGAGGCGCGGCTGTCCGCCATCACCAGCGAGCTGATGGCCGACATCGAGAAGCAGACGGTCGACATGGTCCCGAACTACGACGGCACCGAGGAGCAGCCGGCAGTTCTACCGGCGCGGCTGCCGAACCTGCTGGTCAACGGTGCGACCGGCATCGCGGTAGGCATGACGACCAACATCCCGCCGCACAACCTGCGCGAGATCACCGCCGGCATCAAGCACCTGGTCGACAACCCGGAGGCGACCGGTGAGGATCTCCTGAGCTTCGTGAAGGGACCCGACTTTCCGACCGGCGGCTTGATCATGGGCACGGCGGGCGTCAAAGCTGCGTATGCGACCGGGCACGGACGCATAGTGGTCCGGGCGAGGCACACCTTCGAGCAGGCGCCCAACGGCCGCGAGCGGATCATCATCGACGAGCTTCCTTACGCGGTCAACAAGGCCACGCTCGTGGCGAAGATCGCAGAGCTGGTGTCAGATCGAAAGCTCGAAGGCATCGCCGACCTGCGGGACGAATCCGACCGCCAGGGCATGAGGATCGTCATCGAGCTCAAGCGCGAGGCCCGAGTGTTCACCGTCATCAACAACCTGTACAAGCACACCGCGCTGCAGTCGACGTTCGGCGTGATCATGCTCGCCATCGTCGACGGCCGGCCGGTGGTCTTGAGCCTCAAGCAGGCGCTGCAGCTCTTCATCGCCCACCGCAGGGACGTCATCGTCCGCCGGACCCGATTCGACCTCGATCGCGCCCAGGAGCGTGCCCACATCCTCGAGGGCCTCAAGATCTGCCTGGACCACCTCGACGAGGTGATCAAGACCATCAGGGCGGCGGCCGACACGGACACTGCAGCCACCGAGCTGCAGACCAAGTTCGGCCTCAGCGAGCGCCAGGCAAAAGCCGTGCTGGCACTCACTCTGGGTCGCCTGACCCGCCTCGAGCGCAGCAAGATCGACGAAGAGTACGAAGGGGTCATCAAGACCATCGCCTATCTGGAGAGCGTCCTCGCCAGCGACCAGAAGGTGCGGCTGCTCATCAAGGACGACATGGACGACATCGCAAAAAAGTACGGTGACGACCGCCGCACAGAAATAACGGACCAGGAGGCCACAGAGCTCTCGGCAGAGGACCTCGTCCCGAAGGAAGAGGTCGTCGTGACGCTGACCCACCGCGGGTACGCGAAGCGCCAGCCGCTGCGTGTTTTCCGCGCTCAGAAGCGCGGTGGTGTGGGCCTGAAGGGGGCGCGGCCAACCGCAGGAAGCGAGGCGCCGAGCGGAACGCGTGAGGAGGACTACGCGCTCCACCTTCTCACCACGCACACGCACGCCTCGATGCTCTTCTTCACGCAGAGCGGGCGCGTGTTCCAGCTTCGGGTCCACGAAGTGCCGGAGCGGGAGCGCCAGGCCAAGGGCCTGCCGGTGAACAACCTCATCGACATCGGTCCCAATGAGCGCATCACGGCCGTGTTCGTCCGACCCGAGACGGAGACCGAGGCACGCTACATGCTGATGGTCACCAAGAACGGTTACATCAAGAAGACAGCGCTGGCCGAGTACGCCAACGTGCGCCGAAACGGTCTGATCGCGATCAACCTCCAGGAGGGCGACGAGCTGGACTGGGTCACGCCCACCAGCGGCTCCGACGAGATCCTCATCGCCACCGCCCTCGGCAAGGCAATCCGCTTCGGCGAGACGGAGGTCCGCGCGATGGGCCGCGACACGCAGGGCGTGATCGGCATCAAGCTGGGCACGGGTGATTCAGTGATAGGGATGGCGGCGGCGACGCCGGGAGGAGATCTGCTGGTCATCACCGAGCGTGGGTATGGCAAGCGGACCCCGGTCGCCGAGTACCCGATGCACCACCGGGCTGGACAGGGTGTCTTCACGCTCAAGGTTACGGATCGCGTGGGCAAGCTGGCAGCCATGCGCGTGGCCATCGATCCGGAAGAGGAGGTACTCGTGATCAGCGCCAGCGGCATGGTCCTGCGCACCCCGGTGGGCAATATCTCGCGGATCGGCCGTCAGACGCAGGGCGTGATCGTCATGCGCATCGCTCCCGATGACCAAGTGGTGGCGATCGCACCCGCGGCGGCTCTCGAGGAGGGCGACACCAAGGAGTGACACAGCTAGGCTGGATCGGTGTTTGGCTGCTGGCAGCGGGTGGCTTGGCGATCCTGGTCGAAGTGACTGTGATGGCGGTTTGGGGCGCGGCGTTGGGGGAACGCACCCGGCTGCTCGCGGTAAGGCTGGAGTTTGAACGCGGGCTGTTGGAGTCCGACTTGGAGCAGCTCCGGCACGCGATCGAGGAGACCGAGCGGTTGTGGCGGCCCTATCGCAGAACCTTGCGCTGGCTGCGCAACCCGCTGCTCATCGCCCTCCTGCAGTCGTATCGGAGGCGGGCGGCGGCGCGATGACCGAAATCGAACGCGCGGTCTCGCGTCCGGACGCGGCGGCTGCCCACCAGGCGGTCGAGGATGCGGTCGCCCGTGAGCGTGCCCGCATGGCGCGCGAGCTGCATGACGGGGTGGCCACCGACCTGGCGGGCGCCATCTCTCTGTTCAAGGTCTATCTGGAGAGCCATCCGGGCTCTGGGAGAAAGGGACAGGCCGATGAGACGCTGCCCGGCATCCTGGAGATCCTGGAGCGGATGCTGAAGCATGTCCGCGAAACGCTCGCTGATCTGCGTCCGCGCCCAATCGGCCCGGAAGGCCTGATGGGTGATCTTCACCATCAAGCCGACGAGTTCTCTCGGCTCTACTCCATCCGCGTCGAGATATCCAGCAACGGCACCGAGGACTTGCTCCCCACCCAACAGCGCGAAGTCGTCTACCAGGTCGTACGCGAGGCCCTCACCAACGTTCGCCGCCACTCCGACTCCTCGATCTGTCGAGTCAGGATGGCGTTTGCCGCGCGCCCCTTCTTGATCGAGATCGCGGACGAGGGACGCGGGTTCGCGGCGCTTCATTCCGGCGGCTACGGCTTGGTCGGGATGAGAGAGCGCGCGGCGGGCATCGGCGGCCGGCTCGAAGTCGTGAGCACCGAGGGCCGGGGCACCACGGTGTTCCTTTTCGGACCCAACTAGCCCCAGGTCACAGCCCGAACCCTCGGCGCCGCGCAGGCCGCTCGGCGAACGAAAGCGCCAAGTCGGCAGTGCTGACGAGCTTTAGCTTGCGGGTGACGCCGTCGACGAGCGCCCGGGTCCTGTGCTCGTCGAACCTGATCGCCCGCGCGATCTCTGACTCCGACAGCCCGTAGCTGAGCAGTTGCGCGACCTCGCTCTCGATCTCGTTGAGCCGGCCAAGCGGACCGCGCAGCGCCGCGACCATGGGCGCCAGGGTGACCCCGAGGCTGGCGGCGTAAGTGACGTCGTCTTCGGAATACCAGTGGTCCCGCCGGCAGCCAAGCATCAAGAGACCAATCGGTCGCTGGCCGACCTCGCCGACCGGCGCATAAAGAATCGCAGGCCAGTCCAGCTCCCAGTCGTAGCCGTTGGATGGATTGGGGTTCTCGACCACGGAGTTCACGACCACGGGCCGCTTTTCGTAAAGGGCTCGACGCGACAGAGGCATCAGCGGCCGGCTCTGCATGAAGCGGCGAGAGACCTCGGACGCCGCGATCGGCTGGAGGCGTCCCCCACTGAGGAACCCGAGGACCCAGCGGTCGTGGCATAGGACGTCGAGGGCCAGTCCCAGCCGCAGCCGGGCTTCCTGAAGGTTTGGGAGCTGGCCCATGACTGGAGGTTAGGAGAGGCAGGCGACCCAAGCCTCAGCGCTTCCTCAACGTTTCCTCAACAAACCCTGAACCTGCCAAGCTTGCCCGGGGATGGCGGCGTGATGGCGAAGCTGCTGGTCGTGGACGACGAGCCTCGCGCGGCAGAGGTTACGGCCGAGCTGCTGCGCCGGGCGGGCTACGCGGTGGAGGTCGCCGTCAGCGGGACGGAAGCACTCGAGCGGGTGCGCACGAGCTCGCCGGACCTCATGTTGCTCGATTACGAGATGCCCGACATGGAGGCGCCCGAAGTGCTCGACCAGCTGCGTTCAGGCGCGGACCGCGTCGCCTTTCCGGTCATCATCCTGACAGGGGCACGTCACTCGCCCGGCGACCAGGTGGTCGGGATCGAGCACGGGGCGACCGACTACATCGTCAAGGGCACAGACCGTCAGGTACTTCTGGCGCGTATCAAGGGAGCCCTTAGGGAGCGAGCGACCGCCGATCGTGTCGTGGTCAGAGGCCGCATACGCGTCGATGCCGCCAAGGGCGAGGCGTGGCTCGGCGAGCGTGCGCTGAGGCTCGAGCGCCGGCCGCTCCTGATGCTGCAGCTGCTCGCCGGCCGCCCCGGCGAAGTGGTGTCCAGGGGCGAGCTCCTCGAGCGCGTATGGGGAAGCAGCTACGCAGGGTTCGACCACAGCGTGGAGCAGGCGGTGCACGAAATTCGCAGTGCCCTCCAAGAACCCGGCTGGATCGAGACCGTACGTGGAATCGGGTACAGGTTCGTCACCCAGGCGTGAGCTCGCGGCGGCGCTGCACCGGCTGCGGTCGACGCTGGCCCGCCTGAAGGCGGAGCTGGAGCTAGCGGAGGTCGATGGCACCCCGCCGCCGGTCGAACGGTTGCTCGGCGGCCTCGGCGAGGCGTTTGCGCTGCTGGGCGCTGCGGAGGCGGCGAATCAGTCGCACGGACACGTGCTGGTGTTGGACGATGACGAGCGCCTGGCCGAGATCACAGCGCGCGGCCTGCGCCGCCTGGGTTACGAAGCCGACTCGGGCAGCGCGCTGCGGGCGCTGCGGGCTCGGGAGGTCCTGGTCTTCGACTTGAGCCTGTTGCCCGGGCTGGACGACACGGCACAACAGGCTGTGCGAGCGGCGAAGCCAATCGTGGTGACCGGTGCGACCGACCCGGCGTCGCGCGCCCTGGCTTCCAGCCTTCATGCGAGCGACTACCTCGTCAAACCGATCGAACTGGAGGAGCTGGCCGCCGCGATCAACCGCCGAATGGCGGAAGCGTGACGGTGAACACTGCACCGCGCCGATTGCCCTCATAGAGGAGATCGCCCTGGTGCTCGCGAACGATGCCATACGACATGAAGAGACCCAGGCCGGTTCCTCCCTCCTTGGTGGTGAAGTGTGGTTCGAAGAGGCGGTGGCGGTCGTCCTCCGAAACGCCCGGCCCGTCGTCGGTGACGCTGAAGTAGGGCCGGCCACTTCGCCGGCCGGTGGTCGCTGTGACGTGACCGCCTGAAGGGGCGGCATCGATGGCGTTGTTCATCAGGTTGGTGATGACCTCGCGCATGAGGAGCGGATCAGCGCGCACCTTCACGTCCTCGGGGGACTCACGCACCGCCAGCTGGACCTCTTTGACGCGGGCGCGGGGTCGAGCCATCCCCAGCGAACGCGTGACGAGCTCGTTGAGATCCACCGGATCGAGCGGGTAGCTGACCCGTGGGGTGGCCCCTTGCGACAGGCTTCGCAGCACGGTGACTGCGTCATTGGTGGCGGCGGCTGCGGTTTCAAGACTCTCGCGATCGATGGGGGCGAGCCGTCGGGAGTCGATCTCCTTGAGGTAGCCGGCGGCGGTGGCGACGTGGTTGCGGAGGTTGTGCACCACTCCTTCGACGGCGCGGCTGTGGAATAGGTGGCGGTCGGCGTCGGAGAGTTCCGATTCAAGAACGCGGCGCACGCGCCGACCGGCGATGGTGTCAGTCAGCGCAACTGAAAGCACGCAGACGATCGTCGCGAGGACGTAACCCAACAGGGACCCATCCAGTACGTAGCTGAGGAGCAGGGCGGCGAGGCCGAAATATGCGAAGGCGGCATAGAACGAAGGCGTGAAGTTGTGGCGGATGATGCTGGAAATGGCCTCGCCCGTTCGCACGCGGAAAGTGAGCGTTACTGAGATCCAAATTGCGATTGTCACGACGAGCAGTACAACCACGCGGCGCTCAAACGACAGAGGGGCCCCATTGCGCATGAGGGCCACCAATAGGGCGCCCGCACAGCCCCACATCGCATAGTTGGCGGCATTCACGAGGATGGACCATTGGCCTCGTTTCGACAAGACAAACGCTGCGGACAGTGCCACGATGGTGCTGTCGAGGGGATTGGTCAGGATGGCGGCGGCCCCGATGATAATCGCGGACAACGTCAACCGACCGCGCTCAATTCGAACCTCTGCAGCGTTCATTAGAGCCGCTCCGGCAGCCAGGTACAGGACGAGCATTACGGAATCTGGGTGGGTTGCGTCGTAGCGCCAGCTCGCTGTGTTCGCCGCAACAACGAGTGCGGCAAGCAGAGCGACGAATCCGTATGAAGCGAGTGGCCTGTTCAATCTCTTCTTGCTAAGCTGCCCAACATCGCGAAGGAAACGCCCGATCGCAAGGTATACAAGGTGCTGGTAGTTGATGACAGCACCCTGCCGCGCGTGGCAGCGCGAGCGATGCTAGGAACGGCGTCCGGCCTGCGGCTTTGTGGCGAGGCCGCCTCAGGGGCCGAAGCGCTCCGAGCCATGGCGTCTCTGAAACCCGATCTCGTCTTGATGGACGTGCACATGCCGGAGATGGACGGACCGGCAACCACGAAAGCGCTGATTGCACAGTACCCGGAGGCCAAGATCATCGCGTGGACTGTATCCGAGTCCAGTGACGATCTCTTGCGCATGATGCAGGCCGGCTGTTCGGGCTACGTTCTGAAGGATGCCGGTCCAGGCGAGCTGCAACGCGCGCTTCAGGCCGCTCTGCGGAGCGAGAGCCCAGTACCGAGAAGGATGATTCCGGAAGTTCTTCGCCGCATCGCCGAGCGGACGCCCTTATCCCAAGCCGGCATGGTGGCACTGACCTCGCGGGAGATGCAGATCCTCCGTGGAGTGGCGAAGGGGCAAACCACCAAGCGACTTGCCAAAGACCTTGGGCTGGCTGCACCTTCGGTTGAGACCCATCTCCACAACATTTTCAAGAAGCTGAACTCGAGCAACCGCGGCGAAGCGGTCAGCACGGCGCTGAAATTGGGTCTTATCACGTTGGCCGACCTCTAACCCCAAGTAGTCAGTTTCCATGTGAAGGACTCATGGATTTCCATGAGGCGACTAGTGGAATTTGACGATTTCCAATCCGAGTCGGTTGCCCAATGCTGAGTACAGCAACGTGACTTGGTAGCAACGTTCGTGGAACAGGAAATCAATTTACGGGGAGAGGAGGATTTGACATGGTGCGCATGTTCAAGCGGTTGATGCGGAGTGGAACCAAGCAGCGGGTTGTCGGCGGCTGGACCTTTTAGAGTCGATTAGGGAGAGGCCTGCTGGGGGCAGGCCTCGTTCTAGATGGGAGCGCCGGCCGCTCTAGCAGCCCAAGCGCAATTCCCGCCGTCTAGAATTCCACCGTCTTGCCTCCGTTCAGCTCGCTGCGTTGGCCGGCGCGTGTTTATCTAGCGACAATCATCGCGGTCGGCATTGCGATGGTCCCGCTGAGCTGGTTGCTTGGCCCCCATTTCCCGACGGATTTACGCGGCATCGGCACCCTCCTCTATCTTGGCGTTGGCACCCAGATCGCGGCGTTACGCTCGATACCCGGGCGCACCGGACACCAACAAGTCTACGATCCGCTTCTAATAGCGACGGGCCTTTTCGCCCCAGGCGTGGGCGTCGGCATCGTCGCATGGCTCGCGCTGTTTGACGGCAGAGTGCCGGGACGAGCCATCACGTGGTGGGCGTTCCTCTTCAATCGCGCCATGTGGGCTACGGCACACGTGCTTCCCTCTATTGCCGTGTCGTCGATAGGTGACGTAAACATAGACTGGTGGGCAGTACCCCTTCGGACCATCGTGTACGCCGGGGTGGCCCTCATTTTGAACTACATCATGACTGCCCTCGGCATATCCTTTGTCCAACGAGTTTCGTTCTGGCAGACGTTATTCGAAAACGTTGGCGTTCGGACTCTGAGTGCGACCCTCGCCCTGGGTTTCGCCGGAGGCATTCTCTTTCTCCTTCTCCGGATGGACCCACGTCCAATCGGGTTCATCATGGCGCCCGTGTTGTTTGGATTCGTTCTGGCGGTCAGGTCGAACGTCGCCGACGCCCAGCGCCAAGCTGAGCTCAAAGATCAAACCCTCGACCTGGCCGCCCAGGCACTGGACGCCCGCGACCGATACACCGAATCCCATTCGATTCGGGTTTCCGATCTTGCCGGCAGGTTGGGTCAGCAGCTCGAGCTTGGCGAACGCGAGTGCGAGCTCATCCGCATGGCCGGGTCGCTTCACGACTTGGGCAAAATTGGAGTGCGCGACGACATCCTCAACAAGCCTGGACCGCTGACCGAAGAGGAGTGGGACATCATGAGGGGCCACCCCGACATCGGCGCGGACATGATCGCTCAGCACTCCGCCCTGACCGAGGTCGCGCCGCTCGTTCGCCACCACCACGAGCGCTGGGATGGAACCGGCTATCCGGCCGGTCTCAAAGGAGACGTGATCCCGTTTGGGGCCCGCATCCTGTCGGTGGCTGACTCCTACGACACGATCACCGGACCGCGTCTCTACCGGCGTTCCTTGATGACACCAATCGAAGGTGTCGAGGACATCAGCCACCGGGCCAACCACTGGTACGACCCCAACGTGGTCGACGCGCTCCGCGAACTTCACGGCCTGAAACCACTGGAGGTGTTGGATCGCCCCGTGGTGCCGCGCAGCATCACCAGTCTCCGCGTACTTCGTGCGAATCCCGCGTTCAGCAGCCTGACTACAGCCATCGCCATTTCTTCCCTCGGAGACCCGTTGACCCAGGTCGCGACGCTCGTGGCGATCTTCGCCATGACTCGTGACGCACGTGCCGTGGCGCTCGGCTTCATTGCGCAAGCATTTGGCACAATCGTGATGAGTGGTCTCCTCGGCGGGGTCGCAGACAAATTTTCGCGGCGGACTTTGGTGGTGACGTTGGAACTGACGCGAGCGGCGATCTTGGTGGGCGCGGCGATGTTGGTGGCCACACCGGGGCTACTCGCCAACGGTAGGTGGTGGCTGATCATTCCAATTCTCTTCGCGCTCGCGTCGATCAACGCAGTTGTGCAGCCCGCGCGGCAAGCCGCGATTCCCGGCTTGGTGCCGGCCGGCCAGGTGGGGAAGGCTTACGCAATCGTGGCAGCCACGAGTATGGTCGCAGGTGCGGTCGGTTTCGCCGTTGCCGGGGCAATCCTGGCCTCGTTCCAGTCGACCACGATTCTGTTCATCGCCGATGCGGTGACCTTTGCGCTAGCGGCCGTGATCGTCCTCGGCATCCCAAGCCTAGGTGGCGGCGCCGCGACGGCACCGGTCTCAGGCGCTTTGAAGCGCACTTGGTCTATCGTCGCGGCCAGACCTTATCTGGTTATTAGCACGATGGCCGCGTTTCTAATCCCGATGAGCTTGCCCGCCCTGCTTGCCCTTGCGTACAGTCTGTTCCCCTCCAGTGGTGGCCAGACCTATTCGACACTCGAGGTCGTGTTGTCCGTCGGAATCTTCGCCGGATCGATCGCCGTCGGCCGGTTCGGCGCTATCGGAAGCATGCGAACGGTTGGCGCCGGTCTCCTCCTCTGTGGCATTTTCTCCGTAGCGATCGCGTTTAGTCACTCGTTTTACGTGATAGCGGTTCTGCTGTTTGTGGCTTCGATCGGCAATCCGATATACACGGTTGCCAACCAGACTGCACTCATTGAGGCGGCTGACCCCTCGAACCGTGGCAGCGTCATGGCAACGCGATTCGGTCTAGCGCAGACGGCAGGTATCGTTGGCATGGCAGCGGGCGGCCTCATCGCGTCAATTAAGGAATCGGGTCCATTCGTCGTTTATGGCGTTCTCGGGGTGGGCCTCGTCCTACTTGCGATGTACGCGCTTGCGGCGGGCCGAAGCACCACCAACCCGCTGCACGGAGCGGCCTACGAGGAGGCTCAGGCGCGGGCGGCCGCCGCTCACACTCAACCAGGTGAAGTAGCCGCTCGGCCGGCGGAAGCCCCCGCTCGGCCGGCGGAAGCCCCCGACGGAGTCCGCGCGCGCTAGGAGGGACCGACCCGGCCCTGCGCCAGCCTCAGCTTAAGTGGGCGCTGAGGGCGAAAATCCTCGTCATACTGCCCTGATTACCGTGCGTTCAAGCCCCCTTACCAAAGGCGCCCCTCCCGAGATAGAACCGGAAGATCCGACTCCGGCGCCCATTGTGGTTACCACTTTGCCGATCGATCCCAAGCTGCGGCGGCGCTACTTGCAGATCGGCTTCGGTTTGGGTGCGCTCACAGTCGCAGTGGTCGTCCTGTATCTGCTCCGTGACTTCCTCGGCGCGCTCGTACTCGGTGCCGCGATCGCGTTCCTGATCCAACCCGGGATAACGCGACTTGTTGGTCTAGGCGTGCCCCGCGTGGTCGCGATTGGGCTGATCTTCGTCGTCATCATCGTTGCCCTGGCAGGTTTGGTCCTGCTGGTCGTACCACTGGTAGGCAACGAGGTTGGCACGCTGCAGGTGCAGGCTCCCGGCCTGGCCGCCGCAGCTCAGGATCAGATCAACAGCTTTCAGGGGGCTGTGCAGGTCTTCGGCTTCAAGATCGACCTGAAAGGTGCGACGCAGTCGATCAGCACCCATTTGCGGGAGTATCTCTTGGGTCAGTTCGGCAATGCGGTCGGCATCGGCCTCACAGCGCTCACAACGTTGCTCCAGCTGTTGCTCACCTTCATCGTCGCCTTCCTCCTGGCGCTCGACGCCGCCGCGATCAGGAGAGTCCTCAGGCGGCTCGTCCCCAACGACTATCGGACTGACTTCGATCAAATCTGGCGGCGTATCCGCAAGATGCTTTACGCGTACATGCGCGGCCAGCTGATAATCGCGGCCCTGATCGGAGTCCTCTCCGGCATTGCCTGCGCTGTGCTGGGTCTGCCGGACGCAATAGCTCTGGGGCTAGTCGCGGGGATCACAGCCCTAATCCCATACCTCGGGCCATTTGTCGGTGCCATCCCGGCGATACTCGTCGGCCTGGCGGTCAGCCCCGCAAAGGCGCTCCTGATCGCCCTTGTCTATTTCCTGATCTCCAACGTGATTCTCAACTTCGTCTATCCGAAGGTCGTGGGTGACGCCGTCCGGCTGCCCCCCATCCTTGTCATCCTGGCCTTCATCGCCGGCTTCAGCTGGGCCGGCGTCCTCGGCATGTTCATCGCGGTTCCCTTGGCCGCCACGCTGCGCATTCTTTTCGACCATATCTATCCCCGCCTTTACGAGAAGCCGGCTTGAAGGTAGCGATCTTCTCGGACATCCACGCCAACTGGCAGGCGCTGGAGGCGGTCCTGCGCGACTGCCCGGAGGTCGATAAAACGCTGTGCTTGGGCGACGTGGTCGGGTATGGGGGCGACCCGAAGCGGTGCGTCGACGAGGTCATGAAACGGGGTTGGCTCACGCTCGTCGGCAACCACGATCGGGCCTGTACGGATCCCGAGATCTTGGAGTGGTTCAACGACGATGCCGCGACTGTTGTGCGTTGGACCGTCGACGTGCTCGGCGACGAGCGGTTGAACTGGCTGCGAGGGCTGCCTGACAGCCACGTTGAGCACGATGTGCTGCTGGTCCATGCCAGCCCTCGTGACCACATCTACGAGTACGTGTTGGACACCGCAGTCGCTTCCGCCAACCTCGACCTCATCAATGGCGGCGTTTGCTTCCACGGACACACTCATGTGCCGGGGATCTTCGGGCAAGCCGACGGCCAGGTCACGCATCAGTACCGTGTCGACACCTTTGCGCTCCAGGGGCCCGCGCTGGTCAACCCTGGCAGCGTTGGGCAGCCAAGAGACGGTACCCCAATGGCCAGCTACGGAATCTGGGACGTGGACAACGAGGCCTTTGAGTTCCGACGCGTCACCTACGACATCAAGGGCGCTCAGAGGGCGATCAGAAAGGCAAAACTTCCGGATCGGTTCGCTCTTCGTCTCGAAACGGGGCGATGAAGCGCCGGTCAACCCCTCGGTGGAGAAGCATGGGCTTAGCCGCGGCCGCCGGCGCTGGGTTCGGCTCGTTCTTGTTCTGGGCGGGCTACTTGTTCACGTTCGTGCGTGGCGACCTGCGGGGGCCGGACTTCTTCTCGTTCTATTCGGCCGCAAAGCTCTATGTCCAGAGCGGCGGATCGGCGGTCTACGACCTGGTGCTCCAGAAGCAGATGCAGCTTCAGATCACTGCGCAACCGCCAGACAGGTTCATCGTCCTCCCATATTTCCACCCGCCCTACTACACGCTGCTGATTGCGCCCCTCGCGCATCTGGACTTTCGACAGGCCTACTACGCGATGGCCGCCGTCAACGTGATCTTGGCCGCGGTGCTGGTGGTTCTGCTTGTCCGCAGCAGCCAGTGCGTCCACGGCCGTGCCGGGCTGGTCGCGGCCGCCCTGATCGCTGGTTTCTTTCCGCTTTTCGTCACCGTCCTACAAGGTCAGTCGGACCTCGTCGTGCTGGTTCCGCTCGCGGCCGCTTACGCGGCGTGGGCGCGCGGCCGCCGCGGCTGGGCCGGGATCTTCAGCGCGCTCGCGCTGGCCAAGCCCCAGCTTCTGTTGCTCATCCCTGTGCTCTTCCTAGCCCGCCGCGCGTGGCGCGCGCTCGCGGGGTTCGTAGCTGTTGTCGCCGGACTCGGCGTGGCGTCTGTGGCCGGCTTCGGACTCACTCCAGTCATCGGCTACGCGAACGCGGTTGGCGCCTGGGCGATTCTCGGCAAGCTGCCAACGGGGGGCCAGGTCGTCGCCTACACAGACACGGCGGTGTACTCCCTGCGGAATGTCCTCGATGCGCTGCCCGGTGGCGGCAAGGCCGCATTCGTGGTCCTGGTTCTTCTGCTGGCACTCGTGGCGCTCTCCTTGAGCTGGCGTCCGGACAAGCCGCGATTGGACTTCGCGCTGGCCATTGGGGCTTCGTTGGTGTTGAGCCCGCATCAGAACGTCCACGACCTGGTCCTGCTGGTCATACCCGGGTTCGCGCTCGCGGATCTCGCGCTGGCCGGTAGCCTCCGGTGGCCCCGCGCCGCCGCCGCGGTGCTCGTGTTCACATACGCAGCCGTGAACCTGACCCTCGCCATCAGCCTCTGGTCTGCCGCCGTCGGAGCCCTCGCTGTGGCCGCCTATCTCACCCTGGAACGGATGGCCGTGCGGCCTGACCCAATCCCGGTTGGGGAGTTCAAATCGGGTGGTCCGCGGCCCCGGCGCGTGATCGTGCTTCCCGCCTACCGGGC
>CAAGKR010135261.1_pt1 | contig 13368 bp, 5 predicted proteins | sample 2556971 | NCBI WGS metagenome assembly CAAGKR01 (sample SAMEA5207829, study PRJEB30636) | soil metagenome | biome: forest; feature: boreal; material: soil | place: USA | collected 2011-09 | depth 1 m | reverse complement strand
GGCTCGACACGCTCGACGAGGACGCGCGAGCCCGGATGCGCAACGAGAGCGTCGGATTCGTCTTCCAGAATTTCCAGCTGATCCCGACGCTGACGGCCCTTGAGAACGTGCTCGTCCCGCTGGAGCTCCGCGGCGAGCGCGGGTGCGAGCCGCAGGGCAGGGCGCTCCTCGAGCGCGTGGGCCTGAGCGCCCGCGCCGACCATTATCCCGTGCAGCTCTCGGGCGGCGAGCAGCAGAGGGTCGCGCTTGCCCGCGCGTTCATCAACAGCCCGAAGATCCTGTTCTGCGACGAGCCCACAGGCAATCTGGACGGCGACACGGCGGGCTCCATGGTCGAGCTCATCTTCGGGCTCAACCGCGAGCGGGGAACGACCCTCGTCCTGGTGACCCATAATTTTGAGCTGGCCGGACGCTGCCAGCGGATCCTGCGCCTGAAGAACGGCGCGGTGGCGTCCGACGAGCGGGTCCGGGCGGCCCCCTGACCCGCAGCATGAGCTTCATCCTGAACATGGCCTGGCGGGACTCGCGCGCCTCGCGCCGCCGCCTTTTCCTGTACTCGCTCTCGGTCGTGCTCGGGATCGCGGCGCTCGTCTCGATCGGGTCCTTCAGCGCCAACATCCGCCAGGCGATCCAGTTGGAGGCCAAGGGGCTCCTCGGCGCGGACCTTGTCGTGAGGGCGCCCGCCCCGCTGGGCCCTCCGGTGATGGACTACCTGCGGGCGCTCGGCGGGCAGCTTTCGCGCGAGCAGACGTTCTCATCCATGATGACCTTTCCGGCGGCGAACCGCCTCCGGCTCGTCCAGGTCCACGCGGTCGACGGCGTCTTTCCCTTCTACGGAAAGTTCGATACCGATCCGCCCGGTGCTCCCGGCCTCCTCCGGTCGGGCGATGCCATCGTGATCCTTGAGCCGACGCTTCTCGCGCAGTTCGGGGTCCGGATGGGCGACCGCGTGAAGCTTGGCACGACGCTCTTCACCGTCGCCGGCTCGCTCAGGAAGGTCCCCGGCGAATCGCCGGGCGTCGCGATGATGGCGCCGCGCGCCTACATTCCAATCGGGTCGCTGGCGCGGACGGGCCTTTCCGGGTCGGAGGCGTTCGCCCGCTACCAGGCCATGGTGAAATTGCCCGCTGGGCGCGACGCCGACGCGGTCGTCCGCGAGATGAAGGAGAAGTTCTCGGCGATGCGGCTCTCGTTCGAGACCGTGGAGGAGCGCAAGCGCAACCTCGGCCAGGCGCTCGCGCACCTGGACAGTTTCCTGAGCCTCGTCGGATTCGTCGCGCTTGTCCTCGGCGGGATCGGGGTCTCGAGCGCGCTCCACGCCTACATCCGCGAGAAGATCGCGACGGTCGCCGTGCTGCGCTGCCTGGGCGCGAGCGCGGGCCAGAGCTTCGCCGTGTACGTGACCCAGGGGCTTGCGCTGGGGCTGGCGGGAGCCTGTGCCGGCGGGGCCCTCGGCGTGGCGGTCCAGATGGGACTGCCCGCCCTTGCGAGGGGATTGCTCCCCATCGACGTCAATTTCTTCGTGTCTTGGCCCGCGCTTCTCCGGGGGACGGGCGCCGGGGTCGTCATCTGCCTGCTCTTCTCGCTTCTGCCGCTCCTCGCCGTGCGCCGGATCCCGCCGCTCGCCGCGCTGCGCTCCGCGGTCGCGGAGCGGGCGGCGGCCGCGCCCGATCCCTGGAGGCTGGCGGTCGCCGGGGTGATCGCGGCCGCGGTGGCCGGGTTCGCCGTCTGGCAGACGGGCGAGGTCTCCGTGGGCCTCGGGTTTGCCGGGATGCTGGGGCTCGGATTCGCGGTCCTGATGGGGCTCGCCTATGCGGTTGCGTGGGCCGCGCGGCGTTTTGTCCCGAAGGGGCTGCCCTATGTCGTGCGCCAGGGATTCGCCAACCTCCACCGCCCGAACAACCGGACAGTCCTCCTTCTTCTTTCGCTCGGGCTCGGCACGTTTCTGGTCCTCACGCTCCTGCTTGTCCGCACGAGCCTCATGCGCGAGATCCAGGGCTCGGGCGCGGCCGGCCGGCCAAACCTGATCTTCTTCGACATCCAGGACGACCAGATCGATCCCCTGGAGCGCGCGGCGGCGGCAGCCGGATCGCCGGTCGTCGAGCGCGCCCCAATCGTCACAATGAGGATAAGCAAGGTGAAGGGGATGACCGCGGAGAAGATGCTGGCGGACAAGGCGGCGAGGATCCCCGCCTGGACGCTCCGGCGGGAGTACCGCTCGACGTTTCGGGGAAGGCTCTCCCCGACGGAGAAGGTGGTCGAGGGCGCGTTCACCGGGCGCGCCGATCCCGCGGCCGGCCCGGTGCCCGTCTCGGTGGAGGAGGGGCTCGCCCGCGACATGCAGCTGCACCTGGGCGACGAGATCGACTGGGACGTCCAGGGGCTGCCCGTTCGCACCCGCGTGGGGAGCATCCGGTCCGTGGAGTGGCGCCGGATGGAGCCGAACTTCTTCGTCGTCTTTCCCGAGGGTGTCCTCGAGGGCGCGCCGAAGACCTACATTGCGGCGGTGCTGGCGGCCTCGCCGGCCGACTCCGCGAGGGTCCAGCGGGCCGTAGTGGACCAGTTCCCCAACGCGACAGCGATCGACCTGGCGCTGGTCGTCGAGACCCTCGACGGGATCTTCGGGAAGGTGGCGTTTGCCGTGGAGTTCATGGCGCTCTTCACCGTTGCGACGGGACTGGTCGTGCTTGCGGGCGCGGTGCTGACGGGCCGCCACCAGCGGATCCGCGAGACCGTGCTCCTGCGGACGCTGGGCGCGACCCGCAGGCAGGTGGCACTGATCCAGCTGGTCGAGTACTCGGTCCTCGGGGTCCAGGCGGCGGTTGTCGGGGCGCTCCTCGCGGTGGCGGGAAACGCGCTGCTCGCCCGCTTTGTCTTCCACGTCGAGGCGACGGTTTCCGCAGGGGAGATCGGGGCGGCCGTGCTTGTGGTGGCTGCGCTCGCGGTCGTCACGGGATTCATTGCCGGGCGCGGCGTGGTGGATCATCCTCCGCTGGAAATTCTTAGGCAGGAGACTTGAGCGGCTGCGCCCGGCGGCGATGGATTCGCAAGCCAGCCCAAGCCGGCATCCCGCGAGGCCCGCGAAACGAATTTAACTTGATCGCCGTTTTTCTGAAACATTGGCACATTGACGCTCGTCTATTGTCCTGAATTCGAACCCCTTTGCCGACCGCACCCGCCCAACGCTGGACCGGATTTTCCCGCCGCATAGCATGGGTGCGGGGAATTTTGGCGCTGGCCTGCGCCGCGGCCCCTGGGCGAGCGGCGGCCCCGGCGCCCCTTCAGGGCGTCACCATCAGCGCCGTTGAGCAGGCGCAGGGCTACCGGAGCGGGGTGGTCCTCGCCAAGCCGAGGGCGGAAATGCTCCCGACGATCGACCGGGTGGAGCGCGGCGAGGGCATGAGGCCGCGGGCTGAGTTTGCGCGGTTCGGGCACGTTCGCGTCGTCGAGCTCGCTGCCGGGGACACGGTGGCGGCCGCGATCAAGAGGCTGATGGCCACGGGCCGCTACGAATACGTCGAGCCGGACTATATCCGGCACACGACTGTCGCGCCCAACGACGCCCAGTTCAGCAGCCAATGGGCGCTCAACAACACCGGCAACAACGGCGGCGGCGGCGGGATAGCGGGCGCCGACATCAATGCCGAGGCCGGCTGGAACATCCTGACCGCCGCCTCCCCGAACGTGATCGTGGGCATCCTGGATTCCGGCGCGCTCCTGACACATGAGGACCTTGTGGCCAACCTCTGGGTAAATCCCACGCCGAATACCTCTTTGACATTCAACTCGGTAAACGGCGAGGGAGTCGCCGACATGGTCACGGACACCGACAGCACGAACGGCCTCAATGCGGTCGCCGGCTTCGGGCCCCCGGCGGACGACGTGGGTCACGGGACGCATGTGTCGGGGATCGTCGGCGCGGCGGGAAACAACACGCTCGGTGTCGCCGGCGTCGCCTGGACGGTGCAGCTGATGGAGCTCAAGTTCATCGACAGCACGGGCTCGGGATCGACGTCGGCGGAGCTGCCCAGCATCGAATACGCGATCTCCCATACAACGGGCGCGGCGAAGGTGGTCGCGCTCAGCGGGAGCTACGGGGGCCCGGGCGTCTCCCAGGCCGAGATGGACGCGATCCAGGCCGCCGGGAAGGCGGGCATCATCTTCGTGTGCGCGGCTGGGAACAACGCCCAGAACATAGACATATCGAATTTCTTCCCGGCCGACTACCCGCTCGACAACATCATCAGCGTCGGCGCGACCGACAACCGCGACCTGCCCGTGTATTTCAGCAACTACGGGTCGGGCTCGGTCGAGATATTCGCGCCCGGCGAGGAGATCCTCTCCACGTTCAACTCGAGCAACTCGGACTACGAATACGAGAGCGGGACATCGATGGCGACGCCCTTCGTCACCGGCACGGTCGCGCTGCTCCGGACGAAGTACCCGGGCGACACCTACCGGCAGACCATCAACCGGGTCCTGAACTGCGCGCACAGGCTCGCGGCCCTGGCCGGCAAGGCGCAGACGGGCGGCCGGCTCGACCTCGCGGCCGCGCTGACGACGGCGCCGAACACGCCGCCCAACGCGCTCTTCGCGAACCGGACCAACCTCGTCGGCCTGGACCCGATCACCCGGTCCAACAACGTGGATTCGCCGGCTGCCCTCGAGGCCGGCACGCCGGCAATCGCGGGCGCGACGGGGCCGCTCGGGCATTCCCTGTGGTGGCAGTGGACGGCGCCGGAGAATGCGAGCGTCACGATCGACACGAGCGGCACGAACGGCGGCCAGTTTCTGACCGGCGGGAGCACATACGCGACGGCGCTCGGCGTGTACACGGGGACGGCCCTGGGATCGCTGACCCTCGTCGAGGCCAACGCGAACTTCGGCATGGAGCCGCTGGAGGGGGCTGCCTCCGGGACGACGGTCCCCTACAGCGAGGTGAAATTCGAGGCGGCGGCCGGCACGACGTACCAGATCAACGTCGAGGGGCAAAGCGGGGAGAGCGGCCAGACGATCCTGTCGATACGCACGGATCCCGACTATGATTCCTTCTCCACGCCGCGGGTCCTCACGGGGTCGAGCGTCTCAATCATGGACGCGAACATCGTCGCGACCCGCCAGGCCGGCGAGCCCACGATCCTCGGCGGCGCCGGCGGCCACTCGCTGTGGTATTCCTGGACGGCTCCCTTCACCGGCACGGCGCAGGTCTCCGGGTACAGCTACGACTTCAGCCCCGCGGTGGCCGTCTACACCGGCTCGTCGCTCGGCAGCCTCCAGACGCTCTCCGCGGCGGCGGGCTCACCGCCCAGCGGCACGACGGCGGTCGCCAGCGAGTGCCTCTGCACCATAAATGCGACGTCGGGCACGACCTACCTGATTGCCGTCGACGGGGTCACGGCGAACGACATCGGCGAATTCACGCTTTCCGTGGAGGATTCGCGCTGGCAGGCGGTCACGGGGGACTCGGTGACCAGCTCGCCGTCGGTCGGCGCCGACGGGACGGTCTATGTCGGGAGCAACGACAACTCGTTCTACGCCTTCAACCTGGACGGGAGCGTCAAGTGGAGCGTCGGGACCAAGGGATACTTTGACACGAGCTCCGCCGCCATAGGCCCCGACGGAACGATCTATGCCGGAAGCGTGGACGGGGTCGTGCACGCGCTCAATTCCGACGGCTCCTCGAAGTGGACCTACACCGTCCCGGCGGCCGCGGGGCTGTCGTCGTCCCCCGCGCTGGCCGCGGACGGGACCCTCTACATCCATGCGAACGACGGCAACCTGTACGCGCTCAACCCGGACGGAAGCCTCAAGTGGACGTTCGCCGCATCCGGGGTCTCGTACGCGGCCCCGACGATCGCGCCCGACGGGACGGTCTACATCGGCACCGACGGCGGCGTGCTCTATGCCGTCACGCCCGCGGGCACCCAGAAGTGGATGTTCACCGCGCCGGTCGCGGGCGAGTCGATCTACACGGCCGCGGCGATCGACGCCCAGGGCAACCTCTACTTCGGGACTCTCACCGGGAATTTCTATTCGGTGGACTCGACGGGAGCGGAGCGCTGGGCCTTTGCCGCGGGCGACGGGGTCACGTCCGCCCCGGCGCTGGCGAACGGGGCCGTTTATTTTGGCGGCTATGACGGCAACCTGTACGCGCTCGCGACCGCCACCGGGGCCGTAGCCTGGAAGTATCCCCTGGGCACCCAGGTGAGGGCGAGCGCGCCGGCGGTGGACTCCAACGGCGTCATCTACATCGGCTGCTACGACCACAACGTGTACGCGATCAGCGCGGGCGGCGCCCTGGTGAGGACGTATGCGACCAGCGACATCGTCCGCTCCTCGCCGGTCATAGCCGGGACGTCGCTCTATTTCGGGAGCAACGACCACAAGGTCTACGCCTTCAGCATCGGCGCCAGCCCGGCGGGGTCGGACTGGCCGATGTACCAGTACAACGGCCAGAGGCCCGGCAGGGCGGTGTCCAGCGCGCTCGCGATCACCGCGCAGCCGGCCGACCAGTCGGTTGCGATCGGCTCCCCGTTCTCCCTCACCGTGGCCGCGACGGGAACCGGGGCGCTTTCCTACCAGTGGTACCTCAACGGCGCGGCGATCGCGGGCGCCGTCAACTCGACGTACACGGTCCTCTCCGCCTCGACCGCGGACAGCGGCAGCTACACGGTCAAGGTGACAAGCGGGTCGGGAAGCGTCACGAGCGCGGCGGCCACCGTGACCGTGGGCGCGGCCGCGCCGGGGAAGATCGTGAACCTCTCGGCGCGGGCGAACGTCGGCACCGGCGGGAACATCCTCATCGCGGGCTTCGTGATCAACGGCTCGGGAAGCAAGAGCGTGGTGCTCCGGGGCGTGGGCCCGACTCTCGGCGCAGCCCCGTTCAACGTGCCGGGATTCTTGGCGCAGCCGCAGCTCACCCTCATCAACACGGCGACGGGCGCGACGGTCGTCACGGGGACGGCGTGGGGCGGGAGCCCGGCGCTGGTGGCGGCGTTCTCCGAGGTCGGGGCTTTCCCGCTCCCGTCCGGCTCCGCGGATGCGGCTGTCCTGGAGAGCCTGCCGGCGGGCTCGTACACCTCGGAGATCGCCGGGGTCAACTCGGGGCAGGGCGTCGCCCTTGCGGAGATCTATGACACGGATCCCGGATCGGCGGCCTCGAGCCTCGTCAACATATCGGCGCGGGCCTACGTGGGCTCCGCGGCGCAGATCCTCATCGCGGGCTTCGTGATCCAGGGCGCGCAGCCGGCGCAGGTCCTCCTGCGGGGAATCGGCCCGACGCTGGGCGCCGCCCCGTTCAATGTCGCGAACGCCATGGCGCAGCCGCAGATCCAGCTTTTCAACTCGGCCGGCGACGTGATCCAGAGCAACTCCGGCTGGGGCGGCACATCGGCGCTCAAGGCGGTGTTCGGCCAGGTCGGCGCGTTCGCGCTCCCGGCGGGATCGGCGGACGCGGCGATGGTCGCCACGCTGCCTGCGGGAAGCTACACGCTCCAGCTGAGCGGGGTGAACGGGACGACGGGGGTCGGGCTGGTCGAGGTCTACCTGATCCCGTAGCGGCGCCGCGAATCACTCCCGCGCGCCCGGGTGCGGGTCTCCCCGGTGCGGCACCGCCAGCAGGGCGTAGTAGTTGTCGGTCAGGAAGCCCTCGTAGCCCTCGGACAGCCCGTCCCACTTCCTCCAGTCGTTCGTCAGGTGGTTCGGGCCGGAGCCCTCAAACTCCCTCTTCTCGAAGGCATCCAGGATCGGGAATAGGATCTGCCCGGCCCTGGCGTGCTGGCCCACGCGGTCGAATGCGGCGATGGTGAAATAGGCGAAGGAGGCCGACGCGCCGCCGTTGCAGTAGATCTGGAAGCCGTCGGCGTTGTCCTCCCTGGCGCCTCCGCCGTACCGCGGGTCCTTGTGCGCGTAGTCCCTGCGCGCCACCGAGACCAGGTTGCCCGGCAGCCCGAGCCGGAAATTCGAATAGCCCACGCGGCCCAGCTCGTCCCAGAGCCGGTCCATGATCCCCGCGGCCCTGTCCTCCGGTACGAGGCCGTAAAGGATGGCGATGCCGTTGACGAAAAGGAAATAATAGTCGTGCAGCTGGCCGTCCGCGCTGCGCCAGCCCGCCAGCACCCCGGTGGACGGATCGAAGAACGCTGGGAAATAGGCGTCGTGGAGCCTCACGGCCGCCGCACCGTAGCGGGCGGCGTCGTCGGGCCTGCCGAGCGTTGACGCCAGCCGGCGCATTCCCTTCAGGGCGCGGTAGGCCAGCGCATTGGCATAGGCGTCCTGGTGCCCGAAGCCGATGGTGTCCCACCAGTTTGACGGGCGGACCTTCGGCGGGCCCTCCGGCCAGGAGCCGGAATTGCCGGTCGCCACGTACTCGACAAGGCCCGATCCGTCGCGGTCGGTGGCCAGCATCCTGTCCGCCCAGGACTTGAGTGCCGGATAATTGCGCCGCAGCCACGCCGTGTCTTCGCGGCCCTCGGCATAGTCGCATGCGGCGATGATAAGCGACGGGAACGTGTCCGACGAGTCCTCGGGGAAATCGCCGTACCCCGGCATGCCGTAGGTCTTGGTCCCTCCCAACACGCGCTCGATCGACTGGCGCACCATGTCCAGCGCGAAAAGGCCCGGGGCCAGGGGCGGCGTCTCCCTGGCGATGTCGGCGTACTCGTAGTAACAGAACCCGCACGAGTCGCTGCTGGTGTTGTTGGACAGCAGGCGCCGGTTCGGGTTGAGCTGGAAGATGTTTAGCCAGTTCCTGCGGAAGCCGTCGAGGCGGCGGTCGTCCCGGGCCTCCGCGACCCGCGGGCAGACGGTGGTGACATCCCAGAGGTATTCCAGGCGGGGGACCGAACGGCTCGCGGCGGGAAGCGTGACCTTGATCCAGCCCGGCCCCGATGCGTATCCGACGGCGGCGCCGGGGTCGCGGCTCGATGTCAGGCGCAGCGTCCCGAAGCCGGGCAGGTGCAGGACCGCGGGGAGCGCGATATCGCCCTTCGCGTCAAAGAGGCCGAGCAGCGTGCTGTAGCAGCGGCGGGTATCAAACGACAGGGTGAGCGGCTCGGGGTCCCCGGCCGCGGACCACTGCGACGCGAAGCTTATTTCCTGGCCGGTTGCCCCGAGCGTCCATTCCGGTCCCCCCGGGTGCTGGGCCGCGCCATGCGAGTAGCCCAGGCTGGCGCCGCCCGCGCCAACGTTGCGCGCGACCGTGTAGGCGGACGGGGCCCGTTCATCCGCGGACAGGACGTCGTGACCGACCTTGCCGTCCCCCAGGCTGTCCACTCCCAGGAAAAGGAGGGCCGGGCGGCTCAGCGAGAACTTGACGTTCAGGTAGCCCGACTTGACCCGTATCCCGTCCCCTTCCTCAGTGGTCGCTGGCCCCGCGTCGGCCGCCGCGCAGTACGACGCCAGGGGAATCGAGGCCAGCCCGAGAAGAACCATCAGGCGAGCCGGGGGACAGCCTCTTCGGAAGGCGTCGGGAGGGGAGGGATTCATTTCCGGGGCCGGTCACTTCGCCGTCGGAACGTAATCGGTCTCCAGCCTGCGGATGAATTCCTCGGCCTCGGGGGGCGTCATCGTGCGGGGATCCGCACCGGGCCGCGTCCCTCCGAGGGCCCTTGAGATGACCGCGGCGCGCTCCGCGGCGTTCCGGGACCTGCCGAACGCCAAGTAGTACCGGGAGGGATCGACCGTGAACTCCGCCTGCCGCCCCGACTGAAGCGTGACGGCCCTTCCAAACGGGAGGCGGATCGACAGCGCCTTGCCGGCTGCGGGGCCGATGGAGACCATCCTGACCGCGACCCCGCCGTCCCCGCGTGTGAGCTCGATGTTCAGCCGCCAGTCCCTGAAATGAAAATTGCCGACCTGCGCGTGGTTGACGCCGGGAGGCAGGCTCGGGGCCAGCCCCAGGTCGGCGCCCGCGGGCTCAAGGGCGATGCCCAGCATGAGCAAGAGCACCGACGTGACGAAATCCCCGTGCGACCAGGTGATCATCGGCTTGTCCGGGACCCCCTTCCGGTCCCAGTTCTCCGGGAGGTAGTAGCAGCTGGCCGCCAGGTCATAGTCCTTCTTGTTGACGATCCCCGAGAGGAGATACCTCCATGCCAGGTCGGTGTGCCCGAGCAGCCACTCGTCCTGCGCCGCCCACGCCATGATGATGGGCCACGTGTCCAGCTCCCCCTGGGGCGCGTGGGGGCTGCCCGGGTTCGGGCCAAAGCGGAAGATGGAGTGATCGGCGTTCTCCAGGTCGCGGGTGATCTCGGCATGGGTCGAGGCGAAGCGGGGATCGTCGACCTGCATGATGCCCTGGTCCCTGCCGAACGCCTCCAGCCGCCCGATGATCAGCATGCCCGCGTCGACCCGGTCGTCTCGCAGGGGCCCGTTGCGGCTCTCCGCATTCGGGTATTGCGGGTCGGCGAACGACTGCCCGGCGGGGCCGGCCATCGGGATGATGCGGCCCTTGTCCTTGTCGAAGGCCAGGAGGGAGAACTGCTCCCTTAGACGGTCGGCCGAGTCGTTCCATCTGCCGGCCTCCGCGGAATGGCCCAGCCGGCCGGCGATTTTCGCGGCCGCGCGCAGGCCGCTGTAGATCTCCGCGTTGGGCCAGCTCGACGGGGCCGGAATGAAGCAGATCCATTCCTCCGCCACGTTGAGCATTCCCTCGCTTGCGATCCGCTTGACATAGTACTCGGCGTAGTACCGCACGTACGGCCACGCCTTCCCCAGGAAGACGGGGCCGTCGGGGCTCACGAGGGAATACAGCCACATCGCCGTGATGGCGATGGCCGGCTGCTGGGCCTCCCTCTCGCCGCCCACCGAGAAGTCGCGCTGCGCGTCCCAGAAGGCAAAGTAGCGGTCGACGGCCCCGTAGTCGCCCGCGAGCGAAAGGCCGATCATGGAATAGGATCCGTCCCTCAGCCACGAGTCCCTGTAGAAGAACACGTCCCCCATGACGTCCCCGGATGCGAACTGGCTGGAGACGACGGCGTCGATGGAATACTCGAACAGGCGGTCGAGCTTCCCGTCGTCGCTCGCCAGGGTGACCCGGTCGGGGACGTACTCCGCCTCGCTGTCCTTGACGCCGCCGAGAAGGGCCGTCCACGAGGCGACGTAGGATTCGGAGCCCTTGGGCTCCATGCTGCGCTCCGTCGCGTCGACGCAGAGCAGGACGTCGCGGGTGGACTCGAACAGGGTGGTCTGGCCCGTCCTGTCGATCGCGAGCGTCCGCCCCGACGGCTGGGCGGCCAGCACCAGCCGGGGTCCCTTTGTCGTCGTGAGCACCGCGTTCTCGCCGCGCCAGGCCGTCTCGAATTCCGAGTACCCCGACGCATCGTTTGACCGGAAGCCCCGGGTGAACTCCGGGTACTTGAACCGGGCTTCGAGCTTGAGGTCAACGGGCCTCGAAAAGGAGTACCTGGCGAACACGGGGCTCAGGGCCGCGTTCTTGCGCGAGGTGATCTCGATCGACACCAGGCCGTCGTCGGACTCGAGGCGGATGTACCCGGGCCGCGTGCCTGCGTGGTGGTATTTCAGCGTGCGCAGGTCCAGCCACCCGCCCCCCGAGCGGACCTCGCCGTGGATGGACGTCTCCAGGAAAAGCGGCACGTGGCGCATCCTCCCGGCATCCATGCCCGACCAGATCTCCTTGATCTCCCCGTCGACACCCGCGCGCAGCAGCATCGTCGGGCTCGTCACGTAGGTGTCGGTGATCCTGTATTCGGGAACCTTGTCGACGGCGCGGACGGCGCCCGCGGAAAGGATGAGCAGGAGGGCAAGGCGGGAACGATTCATCGTCGCGGTGCCGGGGGGAGGTGTCATTCAGGGGCGGCCCCGGGCGCGCCGCAGTTCTTGCCGTTAGCGCGCGGCACTGCGAGTCGGAATTTTCCTCGCAAGGGAGCGACGCGTGCGCTGGACACGTCCCGCGGCCGCCCCTACCGTCCGCGATCCCCATCCGCTTGCGGATTCCGCGCCCCGCGCCTCCCCAGCCATGAAGCATGCCGCCATTTCAATTGCCGTGGGATTCATGGCTTGTTCATCTGCGGCCGTGAGCGAGCCCGTGCCGACCACCAACGCGACGCGATGGCTTGCCTCCGTGGACGTGCCGGAATTCAACCCGCCCGCGAGATGGGACGCGTGGATGCGCCAGCGCTCGGAGATCCGGGCGACATTGCGGGGCCTGCTTGGCGATTTTCCGCCGCGCCCTTCGGTCCCGGCGGTCACGATCGTGTCCCGGGCCGACCATGACGGCTACGTCCTGGAGAAGTTCACGTTCCCAAACGGCCTCGGCTCCACCGTGCCCGGCTACCTCTTCCTGCCGGCGAATGCCGGGACCCGGGTCCCGGCCATCCTCTACTGCCACTGGCACGCCGGGCAATACGACATCGGCAAGGAGGAGCTGCTGGGGACAAACGCCACGCCCGTGCCGCCCGGGCCGACCCTGGCGCGCCTCGGCTTCGCCGTCCTCGGGATCGACGCGTACGGCTTCGGCGAGCGCAACGGCCAGGGACCCGGCGGACCCCAGGAAAAGGGCGGCGACGGCGAGATGACGGCCTCGAAATTCAGCCTCTGGGCGGGTCGGACACTCTGGGGCGCCATCGTCCGCGACGACCTCATGGCGCTCGACTACCTCTGCTCCCGTCCCGAGGTCGACGCGTCGCGGATCGGCGTCACGGGGATCAGCATGGGCAGCACGCGCAGCTGGTGGCTCATGGCGCTCGATGATCGCCCGAGGGCGGCGGTCTGCGTTGCCTGCATGACGCGCTACCAGGACCTGATCCGGGGCGGGGAGTTGAAGGCGCACGGGATCTACTACTTCGTCCCCGGCATGCTGCGGCATTTTGACACCGAGGCGGTGATCGCATGCGGCGCCCCCCGGCCGATGCTCTTCATGACGGGCGACCGGGACGCCGGCTCGCCGGTGAACGGAGTCAGGGCGATCGGGGCCCGGGTGGCGCCGGTCTACAGGCTCGGGGGCGCCGAGTCCGGCTTCATGAGCATCATCTACCCCGACACCGGGCACGTCTACCTGCCCGACATGTGGGCGCGGATGGTCAGCTGGATGGAGGTCAACGTGAAGGGGACGGGCGGCCCATCCCCGGCGGCCGCCGCGAAATGACCCGTGCCGGGGCCTAGCGCTTCCCGTAGAAGGCGGGCCCGCGCCCGCTCCCCCATTCCAGGCCGCGGCCGCGCAGCAGCGCCCGCTGCAGGAACGACTGGCCGAGCTTCACGGCCCATGCGAGGTCCGCCCCGCGGCCGAGCCAGGACGCTATCGCCGCGGAGAGGACGCAGCCAGTGCCGTGGGTGTTGCGGGTCGCGATCCGGGGGCCCTCGAACCACACGGCGCCGCCGTCAGGCATGGCGAGGCAGTCGCGCCACAGG
>CAAGKR010146668.1_pt1 | contig 13373 bp, 15 predicted proteins | sample 2556971 | NCBI WGS metagenome assembly CAAGKR01 (sample SAMEA5207829, study PRJEB30636) | soil metagenome | biome: forest; feature: boreal; material: soil | place: USA | collected 2011-09 | depth 1 m | reverse complement strand
CGGACACGCTCCGGCGCGCGCGCCGAGGACGCCAGAGCAGGCCGCCGAGGCGCTGGCGCATTCGGAGTAGCTACTGGCCTTGGAAGATCGCCGGGAACTCGATCGGCTGCGCGCTGAAGAGCTTGCGGCCCGGCTTCCATTCCGTGGGATCGGCCGGGGTGACTTCAAGCTCGTCGCTTGAGAGAGTCAGTGCGTTGCGAACCACATGCCGATCGGGTTCGCCGGTTCGGCTGGAGGTGTCGGTGTCTCTCATCGTGAAGCGCGGGGAGCCGCGTAGGCGGAGGGCCATGCCGCCTGTGAGGACCCAATCCTCGTTGAGTTGACCCTGGTCGACCATATGTGCGATAGCAATCAATCGGGCAATATCGCGCACGATCGCGTCGGTGGGCACGCCAAGCTCTTGTCGGTAGCGCTCGATGTCATCGGGAGTGGGCCACTTGGTGACAGCGAAGCTCACTTGCCGTACTCCAGCCAAGCGTCGACCGTAGCCTCGGGGAGGTTCAGCATCAGACCGGTCTCGCGGTCTCGCTTCCAGGGGCCATTTCCGAAGCTCCGGGCGCTGTCGAGGAGTCTCGGTCCCTTCAGCGGTCCGCCGATGGCACGCATGATGCGCCGCGCTGATCGAGGATGCCCCGTCTCGCGTAGCCAAAACGCCAGTCGCGCCTGTACAACCTGACTGCGCGTCTCTGACAGATCGACCAGATCATGGTCTGAGACACGTTGCTCGCGCATGGCTCGCTCCCACGCTCGCACCCAGATCTCGGCCGGTCCACAACGCCGTGGATGCTCGAGCGTGTCGAGCAGGGTGTGGGCGACTCCAGAGCGGTAGGCGAACACGCGCCCCGTTACGCGTTCTCGTTCGACTCCGGTCCAGTCGGCGTCTTCGCGTTGGCGTACGACATTAATGGGGGTCGCGCCGAGCGTGCGCCCGAGCGAAACGCGCGTGCCCTTGACTGCAATGTATACGGCCTCGGGATCGATGTCGGTGAGGCCGTGATCGGCGAGCGCGCTCAGGTAACCGAGGTACCAATCGGCACGTCCATCAAGCGTCGCTGTGAGCAGCGCCTTGATCGGGGCTGCCTGCTCCAACGTACTCGCCCCCTCGGGCATGATCAGCCAGCGCAGATGGGTGATCGGCGCCAGCGATCCGCGCCGGCGCATACCGCGCAAACGGCTCAACGGATCGCCTATCCCGGGAATGCTTCGGAGCCAGTCTTCGTCCTGCGGCCAGCGTAGGGATGCCTTGCCGCGCTGAGCGGCGTGATGGAGGACTAGGTAGTCCTCGGATGTCATATGCCGGCCGCGAGCGATGGTATTCACGATGGGGATTATATCGTATATTGCAAATGCTCACCAAGAAATATATCGTAGATATAATATTTCTTCCAAGATTCGCACGAAGGTATATGTTTCGCAACGAATGATCTACCAGGACATGGGTGTGCATTTGCCTATGCTGACCCCGATGGAATAGGGCCACCCGGGCACAGTGGTCGCTACAGGTTCTCGGCAACCGACGGGGCCGAGCGGTTGAAGACCCAGAAGCCGAGCACGAAGGTGAGCGCGACGATGCCGAGCGGCTCGAGCAGGTAGATCCAGCCGCCGAGCAGCTGACCGGCGCTGAGCGCGGCGTGGTTGACCATCGCGTGGCGAAACTGCTGGAAGATCGCGACCAGCGGGTTGAGCAGATAGAGGTGCCAGAGCAGTGGCTCGTGGGCGAGCTTGTCTCGCACGCTTTCGACGGGGATGATCACCGGCGAGGCGTAGAAGAGGATCTGCGAGATCACTTCCCAGATTGGCTGGATGTCGCGGAATTTCACGAACATCGCCGAGAGCAGCATCGCGATGCCGGTCGAGAACAGTACGAGCATCGTCAGGATCAGCGGAAGCTCGAGCCAGCTGAGCATCGGCGTGATCCCTGAGATCAACGCGAAGATCAGCACGACGACGAGGTTCATCGCGAGGTTGAAGAACGCAAGCAGCGTGATCGAGAGCGGGATGACCAGCCTCGGAAACTGGATCTTGCGCACAAGGTTCTCGCGATCAACGACGCTGCGCCCCGCCCCGCCGGTGGCTTCCCCGAAGAACGTGAACAGCACGATCGAGCCCAGCAGTTGAACGCCGTAGAGGGCTTCGCCGGGGTGGGCGCCTTCGCCGACTTTGCTGATCACGACGAAGAACACGTACAGCACCCCAAACAGGAGCAGCGGGCGCATCACCTGCCACGCGTAGCCCAGCATCGAGCCGAAGAACTTCAGCTTGAATTCGTTGCGAGCGATGTTGTAGGTGAGGTGCCAGAAGCGCCTCCAGTCGCTCGTGAGCGCGCGCGGGCCGCGGATCGGCTGTCCGAGCGACTCGTGGGGGAGCGGCTCGGGGAGGAGGGTCTCGGTGCTCACAGCGCTACTTCTCGGGCGGTGTCGGCAGACCTCACAGCGCGATCTCCTGGGCGGCCGTGCTGCGGCTGACGCTGACCTCGACGGGCAGGTCGACGAGCCCACCGGTGGCCTCGGGGCCGGTTACTACGAACGAGAAGGCGCCCTCGAAGCGGTCCATCAGGTCCAGGCCGGTGCCGCGGTGGGCGAGCGTGAAGAGGGGGTTGTAGCGGCGTGGCGCGAGCACGTTCTCAAAGGTGAACGAGAACACGGCGCTCTCGCCTGCGCGGAAGCGCCCGCTGCGCTCGTGCTCGACTGAGCTCGAGGCCACCAGGATCGCGACGTGGTCCTCGTTGAGCACGTACAGGCCGGCGGCGGGGTCCTCGACGTCGACGAGGAAGTTGACGAGCGCCTTGACGGCGATGCGCTGGCCCTGGGGCAGGGTGGTGGAGCGCTCTCCGCGCTCGTCCTCTACCCACGCCTCGGCGATGCGCGCCTCGCCGTCGCCTCCACGGCCTTCCTCGACGCGCTTGGCGGCCGCCTGCGGGTCGCGCCCGAAGTTGATCTCCAGGTAGCGGTCCGCGACCTCGTGGGGCTCTCCGAGGTGGACCATGTCACCCTTCTCGAGCAGCAGCGCGCGGTGGCAGAAGCGGTTGAGCGAGCCCATGTCATGGGTTACGAACACGATCGTGCGGCCTTCGTCGCGCATGCGGTTGAACACGTCGAAGCACTTCTGCTGGAAGGAGGCGTCCCCAACGGCGAGCACCTCGTCGACGAGCAGAATTTCCGCGTCCACCTGGATCGCGACCGAGAAGGCGAGGCGCACGTGCATCCCGGAGGAGTAGTTCTTGAGCTTGAGCTCCTCGAACTCGCGCAACTCGGCGAAGTCGATAACGGCGTCGTAGCGGGCGCGCGCCTCGCGCGGGGAGAGCCCCATCATGATCCCGTTTAGCACGACGTTGTCGCGCGCGGCGAGGTCGGGGTTGAAGCCGACCCCCAGCTCGATGAAGGTGGACAGGCGCCCATTCATCCAGATCTGGCCGGCGTCGACACCGTAGATGCCGGCGAGGCACTTCAAGAGGGTGCTCTTGCCGCTGCCGTTGCGCCCGGCGATCCCGAAGAACTCGCCGCGTCCGACCTCGAAGGAGATGTCCTTCAGCGCGGTGAAGGACTGGTGGGAGGAGCGGCGCATGGGGTGAAGCGCTCGCTCCTTGAGCGTGTGGGTGCGCTCCTCGGGAACCCTGAAGGTCTTGCTGAGCGAGCGCACCGCGATCGCCGGCGTGGCGCTGGTGGATGGTTGGGACACAGACGAGGAAGGGTATCGATGCTCCCACCCACCCCCGCAGGCGATCCTGTCGCCATGGCGGCCTGGGGCTTCGGGGCCCGCGCACCCCTCAGCCGACCTGGGGCGCTCGCGGCTGCCGGCATGTGACTCGCAAGCGACGATCGATCTACTGTAAAACTACTGCCAAGTCGGCTTTCCAGTTGCTTTACAGTAGGGCGCTCAGGCGACGCGGCGCAGCTTTGAGAGCGGCACGAACACGATCCTGTCTAGGATCGGCTCGAGCGGCATGCTGGTGATCTCGATCATCGCAACGTCGCCGTCACGCAGCTCTAGAACCCCGCCGCGAGATCCGGCGGCGACCCCATCAACCGGCTCGGTCAGTTCGACGAGGTCGAGGGTGGTGATCTCACGGACGGCTGGCATAAGGTTCATCTTAGGGCGTCGGGAAGGCGGTCACGAGTCGCGGGGGATCGCCTTGCTGTGCGTAATGCCAGGCAGTCAGAACGGGCGCGGTGCGCGTACCGAGAACGAGAGCTGTCCGCACCTCGCAGCTCACACCGTATGGACTTGCATCGCGGATCGACGAGATGGGCACATCGATGATGGCTTGGACGATGGCGCCCCAGGCACGCCTGGCGTCGTCAGGAGTGATACGAAAGACTCGCGTCCATTCCGGACCGTGACCGTGAGTGGCCAGCATCCAATCCAACTTCTCAGGAGTCGCATATGCTTCGGCGGCGCGCGGAAGTGGCTCTCCGACTATCGGGATAGACGCTATACGTGGCACGGGCGGAGACGCTACTGATCGACCCCGAGAGAATCTGGAGCGAGCCGCTTGATTGCGCCAGGTCGGCGGCTATCGCTCTGTGTCTCGTCTGCGCAGATAGTCACGGAACTTAGGGGCCGTGTATGCGTACTCGCCCTTTCGGATTCGGTAGAGCGCGCCGGCGTCCACGAGCCGGCCGAGCAACACGTTGACGTTGCCGGGTGTCTTCTTGGATGTGGCGCCTAGATCGGCGGAGCGCAGCGGCGGGTAGGGGCACTGTGCGCTGGCCAGAAGGAGATCCTGCTCGGCTGGGGTCAAGGTCGCGACGCGTGGGTCGTAGAAGTCCCGATCGAGCCGACCGTAGATGTCTGGGCGCGTGACGTCGAGCAAGCTGAGTGTGAGCCGGTCCAGGCCTGCCAGCTCGGCGGCGTCCCAAAGCTCCGATCCCCATAGCTGCAGGAAGTAGGGGTAGCCCTCGACCTCCTCCGCCACGGTCTCGGCGAGAGCGGGGTCAACGCCGCGAGCGGTTTGTTCCAGCGGTCGCGTAAACGCCTGGAGTGCTTGCTCGGGCGCAAGCGAGTCGATCTCCTCACCGCGAAACAACCGCTCACTGTAGGAGCGGGCCCTCTGCAGATTTCCCGTGAGTGTAGGGAGACCGCAGAGCACGAGGCCGATGGGCAGCTCCTGACGCTGCAGCGCGACTATCGGCGCGATCAAGAGCGAGAGGGGGTGCTCGCCGTGGCGGTCTCGCTTGTCGCGAACCAATTGCGCCTCGTCCAGCAGCAGGATGACTCCGTTGCGTCCCTTGGCGAGCGCAAGCTCGACCGTGGCGAACAGCTCTCCGGCAAGGTCCTCCTCGCGCTCTGAGCCGAAGGACACCGACAGCGAGACGTCTTCCCAGCTCACCGACAGGCCGCCGGCCCGCAGAGCCTTGCCCGCCGCCGTACGCAGTCGCGCCCTGCGCGAGAGTCGTCGGCGGGTAAGCTCCAGCACGGATCCAAGCGCCGTCCTGCCGCCCGAGCGCATCTCGGGAGTGCTCCACCATCTCAACCTATTCTCAGCCCGCCTGCAGCGGGTTGGTCCAGCGTAGGCCTGGGAAGCGCGCGAAGTCGGTGTCGCATGAGCAGAGCTGGGCGCCATGCTCGATGGCGAGCGCGGCGAGGTGGGCGTCGGTGGTGAGGTTGCCGGCCGTGCCGAGCGGCGCAAGCAGCTCGCGCAACACGGCTGCGTGGCGCTCGGTGGGATTGATGACGGTGACGCATGGCTGGTCGAGCCAGCTTTCGACAAGCCCGATCGCGGTGTCCACGCCGAGTGGGTTCTCGAGCACGATTGAGCGCGTACTCAGGCGAATGAACGCCAGCAGCACAATCCATGACAGGCCGACAGTCTCCGCGCCCGAGAGCGTGTGCTCCAGCCAGTCGCGAGCCAGGGCGTGGCGGGGGGAGCGGGAGTCGTACGCATACAGAAAGAGGTTGACGTCGATCAGCTTCACTTGCGCAGGTCAAGCTTGCGAAGGATCTCGGCGTCTTCGAGCTCAGCCGCGAGGCTGAGGGCCTTATCGATGTCGATGTCGGAGCGGATGCCAAGTGGCTGCGCTCGCACGCGGAAGCCCCGGGACGGCGGCGCGGCGGCGGCCAGCCCGGCACGAACGGCGCTGTTGAGGGCAGCCTTGAACGACACCCCGCGCTCGCGCGAGGCCTGTTGAAGCCTTGCGGCCACGTCCTCGTCGAGGGTCACGGTGGTTCTCATGGAGGCACCATAGCAGCAGATAGGTTGCTGTCATGATGCTACATCGTGGCCCGTGTCTCGTCTGCTTTCACGATGCGCTACGGCTCGCGACCCGGATCTTCAATGATGGCGCGAAGATCCTTGAGCAAGAGGATCAGATGCAGTGGATGCGTCGGTGAGCATTCAAATCCGAACTGCGTGTACCACGCCCGAGCCCTCTCGTCGACCGCGTGCACCAGCAAGGCGCGAATTCCGATCAGCTCGCCGGCCTGCAGGACACGCGTCATCGCGTCCATCAGCAACGAGCGCCCGAGATGTTGGCCCTGATGCTTTACGTCGACCGCGAGGCGACAGCAGGCGGGCAAGCTCTGGAACTGGTCGGGCGGGCCGATCCAGGATCTCGACGAACTCATCCCAGGTGGTCTCATCGAGACGAAACACCCGGCGGTCGGCGAGCGTGTCCTCAGCGACTACTCGTGCCGCTTGGACGACGAACTTGTGGAGGTTGTCGAGGATGGCGCGTGCAATCAGCTCTGCAAGCGGGCCGTGGTCGCCACGATCGGCGTTTCCGAGTGCGGTCAGGTAACGCCGGCGATCGCCCTTGAAGACGATTGCGGGGGGGTAGCCGAGCCGGACCAGGAGCAGATTGAGGACGAGTCGGCCGGTGCGCCCGTTGCCGTCGAGAAATGGGTGGATCTGCTCGAAGCGCGCATGCACTCTGGCCAGCGCTTCCGGCTCGACGCCTCACGCTCCAGGCCCAGCGCTTGCACCTCGCCGATCCAGTCCATGACCGTGGTGCTCGTCTCCGTTCAGGGTTGTATATCCGCGGCTCTGATGAGCCTGCCTTCCAACGCACCGGGTTGTTCGCCGTGTGCGTTTACGCCGTTCGGGGTCAGCTGGAGTGTTTCCTTGGGCGGAGCAGGTCGAGCGTCGGCTGCCAGAACTCGATGGCCTGCCGTTCGACATTCTCGACCTTTATAAGCGTGGCGTCAGCGTCGCAACTCGGTCGTCGAGAAGCGCTCCCAATCGTTGCGCAGATCCCCGAGCTTGTCCTCCTTGGTGAAGGCCGGCGCGAGGTCCGCGGGTGAGCGGATTCCCGCGTCGCGATAGCGCCGGGCGCCCCTCTCCTTCTCGAACTTCTTGACGACGAACTCCGCGACCTTCTCGTGGCTGATGTGCTCGTCGTGCTCGCGCGCGAGGTAGGCGAGGTCGACCAAGTGCTTTGCGAGGGGCTTGCCGCACCAGCCAAGTAGCTTTCTCGGCGGCGAGCTCGTTCCGGGTCAAGCCGTTAATTGGGAAGCTGCTGTCAGTGACCAGCAGCGGGTCGCGATACACGAGCGGCGGTCCGTCGCGATCGAGCCACTCGCCGGGCCGCACCGAGACGGTGACCTTCAGCTCGCGGTCGCGGGGGCGGCGACTCATGCGGATGCCGTCCATCGAGAACGGGCTCTTACCGTCAAATAGCTCGTTCTCGTAGGACCATCGCCCCTCCTTCGGGTAGAGGTAAAAGCCGTACTGGCCATCGACAGCCAGGGCCTCCTCGAGCTCGGGCACCTTGAGGTTCTCGGGGTCGAGGTAGGTGTAGTCTGCGTCCGCGATGGACTGCCGAGGGCTGCGGTAGACGTTGGAGAGCAGCGTGCCGCCCTTGAGCACGAAAAGGTCCTTGTACTTCTCGTGGGTTGCGAGGTGTCGCACCGTAGCGCTCTTAGCGACCAGCACCAGCAGCTGCCCGCGGGTGAGGCCTGTACGCGTCTCCGCGGCGCCCAGGATGTCCTCGGTCGTGACCGGGCCCTTCACTTGAGTTCCAGTGCGGTTCCGATGATCGCGGGGTCCTCATACACACGCCAGCGCCGGTTGACCGGGAAACCGTCACCTTGGGGCGTGCGTCCAGGCGCCAGCGGCACGGCATACGTGCGCCCGACGCGTAGCGCCAACGGCTCAGTCCCAGGGATGTCGTAGAGGTCCATAAAAAACCCCAGCCGGCGGTTGAGGCTCGGGCTGTCAAAACGTATGGCATCCATAACCAGTCGCTCGGGGTCGAGGATGCCGTCGCGGCTAGCGTTTCGCAAGGCGTTCGCTACGACCGGCAACGGGGCTGCGAGGCGGGGCTGGTCGAAGCTGTCGATGAGGGCTTTCTCGACGGTGGCTATCCAGACCGGCCACTCGAAGTCCTCCACGCGTGTGCGCCCGAAGAACTTGCGTGCGGCGATGGTGACGAAGCGAACACTCGTCAGCTCCAGCGTGACCGGGCGCTTGCGCTTTGTGACTGCGACGTAGATGCGTCGCGACTGCTGGTCGATGAGTCCGTAGTGCCAGAGGGCCGAGTGCCACGAAACGTAGTAGTCCATGTCGAGCCGGCGGAGCACCGCGTCAGCGACGGGGTCCAGATCATCGAGTCGTGGGCGTGGACGCTCTGTGTCGGAGTCCGTGGCCACGAGATATCGTCCCCGCTGGAGTGTCCTCAAGGTGCCGCGCTTGCGCATCTGGTGGATGCCGTCGGGCACGTTGCGCGCGAGCGACGATAGCCACGCTTGATCGAGGCGCAGGTCCAGGACGCTGCGCCCATCGCGGCGCAAATGCTCGATGACGGCTCGCTCGAAACTGCTTCCTGGGGGCCTACCTCTGGGCATTCTTCAGATGAACGTTACACAGGTTGCGAGGGTGACCTCGAGGGTGACCTACGTTTTTATTCGGATCAACGTTACACATATTATACACATCTTGGGACACATCCATCCCGACATCTCGCCTCGACATTCAGGCGTGGCGCCGGCCGCCGCCCGAATCGCGGTTCGCCGTCGCCTACGGTAAGTGCTGGATGACGACTGGGTCATCGGCTCACACCGCGAGGCGCTATGCCGTTTTACTCTGGGAGCAGCGTGAGGTGTGTGCAGTGCCGGGGGCGCACGACGGAGAAGTGTCGCTGGTCGAGTGTGGCGATTGTCACGCAGAGCGGGAGTCGCGATTATGCATCAGATGCAGCCAGATTGAGCGTTGGTGCGCCGAAGCTCACGGGGTTTGCGCAACGTACGGTTCTCTCAAGCGTTTGCCTTGTTGGCGTATCGCTGTCGGGCCGCTTGTCGGGAGACACCGAGAGCCAGCGCGATGTGGTTCCAGGACCTGCCGTGTGCCCGCGCGAGGACGACGGCCTCCCGCAAGCGGGCATCATCGGCGCGTACTGCCTCAGCCGCCGCGGCGACCTCGCGGAGGTCGTCGGTGTCTTCGACCTTGGCGGTGGCTGGGTCCAGCGAGTCGGCGAGCCACTCGAACCGTCTGGCGGCCTGCTCGATTTCCTTGTCAGTGTGTCGGGTCATCGTCGACGACGCCGTGCTTTCGAGCTGGCTCACCGATCCGCATCTAGACAATATAGCTTGTCTAGCGTACGAGACGGTCGACCGCAACGCTGCGTTGTCCTGACCGTCTCCGTTCAGGGTTGACCCTCCAGTTCTGAGCGGAGGGTGGCCAGTTCAGCGCGCAGTTCATCGTTCTGGGATGTATGAGGCGTGCAACGCGTCGCCGAGCGCTGTGCGCTCGACCCCGAGGACTGGGTCCAGGCCTGCGGGTAAGATCTCGCTCTCGTGAGAGCATCTCCATCCCCGCCCTGTCGCAAGGGCTAAGACGCGCTGATGGTCGAAGATCGACCATTCGCCGTCGAGCTGACCGGCTACCTGAGCTCGGCGGTCGGCGTGGGCGAGGCTGCACGACGCTACGTCGTGGCGCTGCGTGCGGCTGGGGTGGCGGTGCTGGAGAGTGACGTGCCGTTGCCTGGTCGCGACTCCGTCGAGAGGGGATCACCGCCTGTGCCCGGCCCCGCCGACGGGTCGATCGCCTGCAACATCGTGTGCATGAACCCCGAGCAGATGGTTCCGTATCTCGATGGGCCCGATGCGCCGGCATGCGCAGACAGGCGCACGATCGGCATCTGGAGCTGGGAGGTGGACGTGCTGCCGCCGGGATGGCGAGAGGCGAGTCGTCGTCTCAGCGAGATCTGGACCTATTCGGTGTTTTCGGCGAAGCTGATCGCGCCGGGCGTCGATGTGCCGGTCCGCAACGTCCCGCCACCGATATGCAGACCGGCTCTGAGCGGCGAGCGTGTCGCCGGCTTGCCGGACGGCTTTCGGTTCCTCGTCATGTTCGATTACCTCTCGACGTTGGAGCGCAAGAATCCGGTTGGCGCGATCGAAGCCTTTCAACGCGCATTTCGACCGGAGGATGGCGCGGCGCTGGTCGTGAAGTCCGTCAACGCGAGGCATCGAACAGAGCGGCACGGCGAAATCGTGGCCGCCTGCCAGGGGCGCGAGGACATCGTGCTCATCGACCGGACGGTGTCCAGCAGCGAGCGGGACGCGCTCGTCGCGGCGTGTGACTGCTATGTCTCGCTGCACCGCAGCGAGGGTCACGGACTGCCGATCGCCGAGGCTATGCAAGCGGGGAAGCCGGTCGTGGCGACCTCGTATGGCGGCAACATAGAGTTCATGGACGACGGCAACTCCTATCCAGTGGCGTGGGCGCCGTCGAAGGTGGGTCTGGGCGTTGAGCACTATCCGCAAGGCGCGACTTGGGCCGAGCCGGACCTCGAGCACGCCGCCCAGATGCTGCGCGCGGTGTTCGAGGATCGTGATGAGGCCGCTCGACGGGCGTTGCGTGGGCGCCGGGACGTGTCGGCTCGGCTGGCGCCAGAGGTCGTGGGCCGGCAGATGCTCGCCCGTATCGCATCCTTGACCAACGCTCGCGGCAGGCGGGGCCCGAGGAGTCTCCTCAAGCGGTTCGCCGCGTTGCGGCGCGTCGCGGGATGAGGCCTGCGATGCGGATCTCAGCGGGCCAAACGATTGGTGGGGATCGAGGGTCGGCGGTCACATGCGTCGTGGCGGTGGCAGAGCGCGATCCAGCTCTACTGGTTCGGGAAGCTGTCGCGACCCTCAGCTCGGCCGTCGACGGAGTCGGTGTGTTCGAGCCGCTCTTGTTCGTCGGGTCAGCGGTCGTCGTCGATCCGGTTCTCACGGAGCTTGGCGCCTCCATCTCGAGCGGAACGATGAAGGTATTGACGGTCGATGCCTCCGCCGGACCGACCGCTGCCGTGAACGCCGCGATCCGCGCCAGTTCCCCGGCCGACGTCCTGCTCATTTGCGCGGGCCTTAGTATCGGGCCAAGAGAGCTTGGGCGCCTACGCGGCGCAGCGCTAAGCGACAGCACCGTCGCAAGCGCTACGCCGCTGTTTTTCGCTGGACGCGGACGAGGGAGTGATCCCGACGTGAAGTCCCAACCAGGGCTGCTTCCTCGGATCGCCACCATGGGACCGGATTGCGTCTACCTCCGCAGGGCGGCCCTCGACCTCATCGGCGGCCTGGACAGCTCGCTGAGCCTGAGCGAGGCGCTCGACACGGCGGCGGTGCGGCTCGTCGCGCTGGGCATGGTGCACGTCGCGGCGGACGACGTGGCCGTAGAGCCTCCCGCGTCTCCAGATGAGCAAAGCGCGCCCGCGGATGGGCTCTCGACGGCCATCCGCGGCAGGAACCCGGTGCAGGAGACGATCGCGTGCGACGAGCGCGGCGTCTTGCGCCGTGCCGTGCGGCGCGGCGGCGCGGGCGAGAGGCGCCTGTCGGTGACGATCGACGGGCGCAGCCTCACGTCGGTGGTAGGGGGGACCCAGACCTATGTCACCGGCTTGACGTTGGCGCTGGCCGCGGAGGGGAGCGTCGCGGTGCGCGTCCTGGCCCCCCCGGACCTCCCCGACCACACGAGGGAAGCGTTCCTCAGAGCGGGAGGCATCGAGTTGCTGACCTACGAGCAGGCTCTGGCCACCCCGCCTCTGACGGACATCGTGCACCGTCCCCAGCAGGTGTTCACGCCCGACGACCTGGCGCTCCTGAGGCTGGTGGGCGAGCGGGTCGTGGTCACCCACCAGGACCTGATCGCCTACCACAACCACGCCTACCACGCCGACGTCGAGGCGTGGCGCGGTCATCGCCGCACCACGCGGCTCGCCATGGCCGTGGCGGACCAGGTCGTCTTCTTCTCCGAGCACGCCCGGCGCGACGCGCTCGCGGAGGACCTGGTACCCGCCGATCGCACCCATGTGGTCGGCATCGGCGCCGAGCAGCCGGCCGTTGCCGGCGAGACCGAGAAAGCGCCGGATGGGATCGGCGAGGACGAGCCCTTCCTGCTGTGCCTTGGCGCCGACTACGCCCACAAGAACCGGCCCTTCGCCATTCGCCTGCTGGCGGCACTGCGGGAGATGGGATGGCCTGGACGGCTCGTGTTCGCTGGGCCCCACGTGCTGCACGGATCGTCGAGCGAGGACGAGCACGAGGCGCTGCGCCTACACCCCGATGTCGCGTCCTCTGTCCTCGACTTGGGCGCAATCGACGAGCCGTCCAAGCGCTGGCTTTATGCCCGCGCGCGGGCGCTTCTGTATCCGACGCTGTACGAGGGCTTTGGGCTGCTCCCGCTCGAAGCCGCCGCATGGCGGCTGCCCTGCCTGTTCGCATCGCAGAGCGCGTTGGCCGACGCCGTCGGCGAGGCGGCGACGCTGGTGTCCTGGGACGCGAGCGCGAGCGCGGTTAGGGTGCTGCCGCTGCTCGAGCAGGGGCAGGCTCGTGACGGCCATCTGGTGACGCTCACGCGGCTGAAGACCCCAAGCTGGGAGGAGGTCGTCCGTGATCTGCTCGGCGTCTACGCGCAGGCCCTCACAGGACCGTCGTCTCAGGCCGCGCCCAGAGCGTGGCAGGAGCTCGAGCGGGAGAACCACATCGCCGCGCTCGACGGCGACATCAGGCACCTCAAGGACCTGGCCCAGGAGTACCAGGACGCCTATCACTCGCTTATGCGGCGTGTGAGCGGCGGGCTGCCCTTGATCGACGATGGGGGGCTGCTCAGCCCGGCCCAGCAACGAGGCCTGATGCGAGTCGCCGGGCGCAGGCGACTTGGAAGCCTGTTGCTGGCGCCTTTGGGCCTGATCGGGAGGCGCGGCGCATGATCCTGCTGGATGTGCCGAAGAAGACCGCCGATAATATGACGACTCCTTGATACCGGCCATCAATACCGATTCTCCTAGGGCTCCTTTGGAGCCGAGCTCCCGAGCGGCGTTGATCGCGACTCGACTGCGTCAAACGGCGCGAAGCACCTCCCCTCCGCTCGAGGCCCGATTGCCCTCCTTCGCTCTAGAGCATGCCGTGGCGGGTGATGTGGGGCATCTTCATCGAGCCCATAATTTGGACGCGCT
>CAAGKR010307926.1_pt1 | contig 13376 bp, 15 predicted proteins | sample 2556971 | NCBI WGS metagenome assembly CAAGKR01 (sample SAMEA5207829, study PRJEB30636) | soil metagenome | biome: forest; feature: boreal; material: soil | place: USA | collected 2011-09 | depth 1 m | reverse complement strand
TTTTCTCCTGTTGGAGACGATCGGCAGGTCTTGGTCCACTGTGCAGTAAAATGTGTGGTGGTGGGGATCGGATGTGTCATGATGCGAAGGATTAGCGGAGAGAGGTAAGGAAATGAACACCCCTGGTCTTCATGGGCACATGGAATGAAGTGCAGCTCAACCAGGGGCGGAGGACCATTGATATATGGGGTCGCAGACCGGGCAAAAAAATCCATCACTAAAAAGGAGGAATACCATGAAATCCGGTACGAAGGACCAGGCGGAAGGCACGTTTCACAAAGTGAAGGGTAAGGTCAAGGAGATCGCCGGGAAACTAAGCGATAATCCAAAGCTGGAAGCTGAAGGTACCGATGAAAAGATAACCGGCAAAGTTCAGGAAAAGATCGGCCAGGTCAAGAAGGTTTTTGGGAAGTAGTGAGAGCGAGGTCTTCGGAGTAAAAGAGTTCAAAAAAACAGTAACAGCAATAAAAGGAGAACGTGCCATGAAAGCAAAATATTCTATATCTATCGTGGTGGCAGCGGTGGCTCTGCTGACGCTCAGCGCGCCTGTACACGCGTCCGAGATGGATGACCGCATCGAATCATCCGCCAAGGACTCGTATGTGTTCAAGACCTACCTCAAGGGTGATGATATCAAAATCCAGTCCAAAGATGGCGCCGTCACCTTGACGGGGATCGTCTCCGAAGAATCCCGCCGAGGATTGGCCAAGGAGACCGTAGCAGGACTGCCCGAGGTCAAAAGCGTGGACAACAAGCTGGAGGTCAAAGGTGCGTCCCCCACCCCAAACTCGGATGCGTGGCTCCGTGAGAAAGTGAGAACCACCCTCTTGTTCCATTGGAATGTGAGCGCCAGCACAACCGAGGTTGACGTCAAAGACGGCCTCGTGACCCTGCGAGGCGATGCTGCCAGTCAGGCACAAAAAGAATTGACGACTGAATACGCCAAGGATGTCGAAGGGGTTAAAGCTGTAAAGAATGAGATGACCGTGTCAAAGACCTCGCAAATGACAATAGCAAGGGTGGTCGGAAAGATTGATGACGCTTCCATCACCGCCCAGGTCAAGATAACGTTGCTATATCACCGCTCGACCAGTGCCCTCAATACCAAGGTCGAGACGAGAGATGGAGTGGTCACAATGTATGGCAAGGCCAGCAACGCAGCCGAAAAGACCCTGGTCACCAAACTCGTCAACAACATAAACGGTGTGAAGAGCGTAAATAACCGGATGACCATCGAGTAGTCCGAGTCCGAGACCAAAGAGACTGAATTCCCACTACCGGCTATTGCATCACCATACCAGCCGGCAGTGGGAATTCAGATGAAACATTAGCGGATTACTTGACCGATACCAGCTCCACCTCGAAGATCAGCGTGGCGTTCGGGCCGATCTCCCGGCCGGAGCCTTGCTCGCCGTAGGCGAGATTGGACGGCACGAACAGCTGCCACTTCGCTCCTTCCTTCATCATCTGGAGCGCCTCGGTCCATCCGGGGATCACCCCGGAAACCTGGAACGTCGCCGGCTGGCCGCGCTTGTAGGAACTGTCGAACTCCGTCCCGTCGATCAGCGTTCCCTTGTAATGGGTCGTCACCGTGTCGGTGGTCTTCGGGCTTTTCCCCGTGCCGGGCGCGATCTCCTTGTACTGGAGTCCGCTCGGGAGGGTCTTCACTCCCTCTTTCTTCGCGTTCTCCGCGAGGAACTTCTCCCCTTCTGCCTTGTTCTTCTCCCCGAGTTTCCGCATGGTCTCCGCCTTCTTCTCCGTCATTATTTTCTGGAAGGCCATGATCGCCTGGCGAGCCTCTTCCTCGGTGAGGAGGGTTTTTCCGCCGCCGTAGCTGTCCTTCAACCCTTTCGCCAGCATATCCGGGTCCACCTCGACGGATCCCCGCTTCAGGTTCGCCCCGATGTCCATCCCGATGCTGTAGCTCAGCTTCTCCTTGTCGCCTTTCAGCTCCGGGGCATCCGCCGCGAACGCCACCCCCGAGAGCGCGATCGCCGCGCACATCGCCATCGCAAGCCGTCTCTTCATCCTTGCCGCTCCTTTCCGTAGGAAACCGGGTATCTTTGGCACTCCATCATTTTACACACCGGTCCGCCGAACCCAAAGCGGATTCCCTTGTGCCGGAGCGTCTTTCCGGATCGGGAGGTTTGCGGTATAACTATTTTCCGCGCGCGGGTCTTTCCCCGCGCACCGAAGGGAACGCGGCCCGGAGAGGGCGGGAAGGGAGAGGGGATGCAGATCACGGTGACGCAGGCGCCGGAAAACCGCAGGAGGGAGAAGCCGAAAAGCGGCGAAAAGCTCGGGTTCGGAAACCACTTCTCGGACCACATGTTCCTGATGGACTACGCGTCGGGAAAGGGATGGGGAAACGCGCGCATCGTCCCGTACGGGCCGCTGTCGCTCGCCCCTTCCGCGATGGTCCTGCACTACGGGCAGGAAATCTTCGAGGGGATGAAGGCCTACTACGCGCGGGACGGCGCCGTCTGCCTCTTCCGTCCCGACCGGAACGCGGAGCGTCTGAACCGCTCGGCGGCGCGTATGTGTCTGCCGGAGATCCCGGTCGAAGACCAACTCGCCGCCCTCCGGACCCTGGTGCGGCTCGACCGGGAGTGGATCCCGAGGGACGAGGGGGCCTCCCTGTACATCCGCCCGACGATGATCGGAACCGAAGCGGGGCTGGGCGTTCGCCCGGCGGCGGAGGTCCTCTTTTTCATCATCACCGGCCCGGTGGGGGCGTACTACGCGCGGGGGTTCGACCCCGTCCGCATCCTCGTCGAGGAGAAGTACGTTCGGGCGGCCCGCGGGGGCACGGGGGAAGCGAAAACGGGGGGGAACTACGCGGCAAGCCTCCTCGCGGCGAAGAACGCCAAGGCGCAGGGGTTCGACCAGGTCCTCTGGCTGGACGCCGAGCGCCGCCGCTTCGTGGAAGAGGTGGGGACGATGAACATCTTCTTCGTGCTCCGCGGCGAACTGGTCACCCCCCCGCTCTCCGGGTCGATCCTGCCCGGAGTGACGCGGGACACGGTCCTCACGCTTGCGAGGGAGTGGAAGATCCCGGTGGCGGAGCGCCCCGTGGAGATCGATGAGGTTCTGAAGGGCGCCGCGGACGGAACGCTCTCCGAGGCGTTCGGCTCGGGGACGGCGGCGGTCATCTCCCCGGTCGGTTCCTTCTCCTGCGGCGGGCAGGAGATCCAGGTCAACGGAGGCCGGACGGGGGAACTTTCCCTGCGCCTCTACCGGGAGATCACGGGGATCCAGTACGGGGAGATCGAGGATCGCCACCGGTGGATCCACCGGGTGGAGTGAGGGGGGTCTATAAACCGAGGGCGGCCAACAACGCCTCGCGGGTGATGCCGTCGACGCGGACGATCTTGTTGCGTCCCTTCTCGCCCGTGACCAGCGTGATGCGGCTCTTCGGAACTCCCAGCGCCTTCGAGAGAAAGCGGACGAGGGCTTCATTGGCCTTCCCCTCAACGGGGGGGGCGTTGAGGCGGATCCGCACGACGCCTCCCTCGAATCCGGCCACCCCCTCTTTCGAGGAGCGCGGGACCACGCGGACCGACACGGTGGCACAGGGGCCGTCCGTGCGGCTCACGGCATCCGGAGGGCGAGGTCGAACAGCGTCCGCACGACGAACCGCTGCAGGAAGATGATGACGAGGACCACGACCATCGGCGCGAAGTCGATGGAGCCCGCGAACAGCGGGAGTTTTCGGCGCAGGCGGGAGAGGACCGGTTCGGTCACCGCGTAGAGGCCGCGGACGATCGGGTTGTATGGATCGGGGCGGACCCACGACAGCACGGCGCGAAGGATGAACGCCCACATGTAGGCCCACAGCGCATAGTCGATGATCGTCGCCAGCGCGTCGACCAGGTTCCTCGCCACGAACATCCCTTTCCTCCCCCTTTCAGCCCGAAAGCTCGCGGCACCGCTGCCACGCGCACAGCACCGCGTCCATCACCGTCGCCCGGAAGGCCCCGCGCTCCAGCGCGGCCACCCCGGCAGCCGTCGTCCCCCCCGGGGACATCACCATGTCCTTGAGCTCGGCGGGGTGCTTCCCCGTCTCCCGGACCATCCGTGCCGCTCCCTCGAGGGTCGAGGCGGCGAGCAGTGACGCCTCCGCGCGCCCCATCCCCGCCCGCACCGCGCCGTCCGCCAGCGCCTCAAGGAAGAGGAACGCGTAGGCGGGACCGGAACCGGAGAGCGCGGTCACCGCGTCGAGCAGCTCCTCGCGGGGCATCTCGGCCACCGTCCCGAAGGAGGAGAACAGGGCGAGGACCTCCTGCCGGGTCGCCGCGTCGACGACGGGCGGGAAGTAGATCCCGGTGCTCCCCATCCCGACGAGCGCCGGCGTGTTCGGCATCGTCCGCACGACCTTCGCGCCTTCCCCGAGCGCCTTCTCGTAGAGCGCGATCTTCGCGCCCGCGACGATGGAGACGAACGTCTTCCCCCGCGCCGCGTCCCGGGAGATCCCGGACAGCACGGACGACAGGACCTGCGGCTTCACGGCGACCACCACCGTATCGCAGGCGCGCAGCAGCTCCTCGACGGAACCGGCGACGACGACCCCGAACCGGCGGCGCAGATCCTCTCCCCGACCCGGCGCCGCGTCGTACACCACGACCTGCTCCGGAGAGCGCAGTTTCGCGGAGAGCAAACCGCGGATCATCGCCTCCCCCATGTTTCCCGCACCGAGAAATCCGAGCGCCATGATATCAGCCCCCCCCCTGCCGGCTTCCGAAGATCGCGGTCCCCACGCGGACCATCGTCGCCCCTTCCCCGATCGCCTGTTCGAAATCGTTGGACATCCCCATCGACAACTCCCCGAGCGCCGCGCCGGGGGTCTCCCGTGCCAGCGCGTCGCGCAGTTCCCGCAGCCGCGCGAAGTGAGGCCGGCTCGCCTCGGGGTCGGCGGAGAAAGGCGGGATCGCCATCAACCCCTCCACCCGCACCCCGGGGAGTCCGGCGGAAGCGTCGAGAATCGCGCGCAGATCGCCGGGGTCGGCCCCCGCCTTGCTCCCCTCACCGCCGAGATTGACCTCGAGCAGGACGCGTGCCGTCTTCCCGGCCTCCGCGGCACAACGCGAGATCTCGCCGAGCCTCCGGACGGAATCCGCCGTCTGGATCCAGGAGAACAGCGCGACCGCCCTGCGAACCTTGTTCCCCTGCAGACGGCCGATCAGGTGCCATTCGGCGGCGGGGAGCCCCAGGATCTTCTCCTCCGCCTCCTGGATGTAATTTTCGCCGAACACCGACAGCCCCGCCGCGTGCGCCTCGAGGATCCGCGCGAGCGGCTGGGTCTTCGAAACCGCGACCAGCTTGACGGAACCGGCCGGCCGCCCCGACCGTCGCATGGCGTCCGCGATCCGGCCGCGCACCCACGCCGCCCGTTCCCCCAGCGGCGCACCCTCGCCCGGAGCCCCCCCCGGGAGGATCATCGCGCCCCACCCGCGAAGGCGTACCAGGCCGGACCGCTGCGCGTGACCCGGATCAGCCCCGCCCGCGCAAGCATCGCCACGACACGGGTCATCGGAAGGCCCACCACGTTCGAAAACGACCCCGCGACCCGGTCGATGAGCAGCATCCCCGCCCCCTGCGCCGCGTACGCCCCCGCCTTGTCGTCGCACTCCCCCGTGCGGGCGTAGGCCGCGACCTCCGCCGCCGTGAGGGGGCGGAATCGCACCCGGGTCACCTCGGTGCCGAAGTCCCGGAAGCTGCGCTCGCGGCAAAGGAGGCAAATCGCCGTGTACACCCTGTGCTCGTGGCCGGCGAGGCGCGAGAGCATCCGCCTCGCCTCCGCGCGGTTCCGGGGCTTTCCGAGGATCCGACCGTCCGCCACCACGATCGTGTCCGCGGACAGGACGAAGGACGACGGGTGAAGCAAAGCCACCGCCTCCCCCTTGTCGAGAGCGGCCCGGCGGACGAACCGCGACGGAGACTCACCCGGGCGCGGAATTTCATCGACCCCGGACGGGACCACGCGGAACGGAACGCCGATGGCGGCGAAAAGCTCCCGACGGCGGGGTGACTCGGAGGCGAGGATCATGCGGGCCGACGGGACCATCGGGAATGCATTATATGGGAATCCCGCCGATCACGGCAAATGTTCCCGAGCATTCGACGCCGACCTCCCTTGCCCTCCGGGGGCGCTCCGTGGTAAAAAAGTAGCAAGTTCCGGACCCGAGCGGAGTTCCTACATGGCGTTCAAGACGATCAGCGTGAAAACCGAAAGCGCGCAGCAACTGGTCGACATCACCCAGCAGGTCCGCCTCGTGGTGCGGGAGAGCGGCGTAAAAAGCGGCGTCTGCCGGGTTTTCATCCCACATACCACGGCGGCGGTCACCATCAACGAGAACGCCGACCCGAACGTCCGGCGCGACATCCTGAATCGCCTCGAGCGGGTCGCCCCTTCCGACGGGACGTACCTCCACACCGAGGGGAATTCCCACGCCCACATCAAATCCAGCCTCGTCGGCTCAAACGTCGTCGTGTTCGTCGAGGCCGGCCAGCTGGTGCTCGGAACCTGGCAGTCGATCTTCCTGTGCGACTTCGACGGCCCCCGCACCCGGAACGTGATGGTGCGGGTCTCGGCCGGGTGACCCGCTACCGGAAGAAGGACTCGTAGCGGGCGCGCAGCGCGCCCTTTCGCAGCCCCCCGTCGATCACCTCCCAGGGGAGAAACTCCCCGCCCCCCTTCTCCCGAAAGACGACCGACGCCAGCGCCCCGGCCAATCCGGGCGCGGAGCGTAGGAGCTTTCCGGGGCGCGCCATCCGCAGGCCGGCGGCGACCCGCCGGTCCGATAGCCCGAGGTACCCCTGCACGACCGCGTCCCATGGGGGCGAAGCGGAGACCCTCATGTTGGGGACCCCGCGGACGGCGGCGCCCACCCCCTCCTCCCGCGACTTCAGTTCCTCCTCCGGGGTCATCGAAGCCCACTGCAGCGGCGTGAACGGTTTCGGGACGAAGGGGGAGAGCACCGACGTCACGACGCCCATCCGGCCGACCCCGCGCGCCACCGCGAGAACGCGCTCCCGGAAGGTGGCGAGGAACCGCGCGATCCCCCCGACCTCTTCCTCCCGCTGCACCCCCGGTAGGCCGAGCAGGAAGTACAGCTTGAACGAGACGATCCCCGAACGGGCCAGGACCTCCGCAGCGGAGAAGAACGTCTCGTCCGGTACGCGCTTCCCCACCCGCGCGCGCAGCCGGGCGTCGCCGCACTCAGGCGCCAGCGCCACGGTGCGGTGTCCGCTCCGCGCGAGGATCTCCGCGATCTCCTCGTCGACGAGGTCCGCGCGCACGGAGGCCGGCGAAACCGTCCCGCCCCGGTCGAGGATCTCCCGCGCCAGCTCCCGGAAGGGACCCCAGTCGAGAACCGCGGCGCCGATGAGCCCCACCTTCCTGCGGTGGGGCCACGCCGCGTCGACGGCCGCGCGCACGCGGTCGAGGGGAAACTCCCGGAAGGAGGGGCAGGCGTGGGCCGCGGCGCAGAACCCGCACATCCTCGGGCAGCCACGGGAAGTCTCGACGAGGGACATGCTGCCCAGCTCCGCCTCCTCCGACAGGATGACGGGCGGAGCCGGGGGCAGGGAGCGAAGATCGAGGACCTCGCGCGCGACGCGGGCGGGGAACCCCGGAAGTGGTTCGATCGCCCGGAGCACCGGGAGTCCGCCGGAGGCGTGGTCCGTGGTGGACGACTCCGCGTATTCCGGCCGGTACCCCGCGGGGACGTACACACCCGGGATCGCGGAGAGCTCCCGGAGGAAGCCGGGATCCCCCGCCGGGCCGGGTCCATGGTCCAGGAGCAGGTCCACCGCACGCTCCCCGTCGCCCACGACCACGGCGTCGGCGAAGACTCCGGCCGGCTCGGGATTGAGCGACGCGGCGAACCCGCCGGCGACGACGAGGGGGTGCCGGCTCCCGGAGGCGGCACGATCCTCCCGGAACGGGGGGACTCCGCCCGCGGCGAGGATCGCGGGGACGTTCAGCAGGTCGTTCTCGTAGGAGAGGGAGACGGCGACGACGTCGAACGAGGAGAGGGGATGCCCGCTCTCGAGCGTCCTCCCTTCTATGGGCGAATTCGCGGAACCGGCCCCCGGCCCTCGCGGCGGGGCGCGTCGCCGCCCATCGCCGGAAAGGAAGGCCCGCTCGCAAAGGGCGTCCGGGCGCGCGTTGATCCGGGCGTAGATCAGGAGGAACCCGAGATTCGACATTCCCGCCGCATACCGGTTGGGGTAGACGAGCGCGACGCGAATTCCGGTTCCCCAATCCTTGCGCGCGGCGAAGATCTCGTTTGCGGGCCCGGCGAACCCGCGGCGCGGCCTTCCCACGACTCCCGTTCCGCCGGCTACTCCACCCGCCGACGGAGGAACGTGGGAATCTCGAACTCGTCGAGCGACTCGATTTCCGCCTCCTTGTCGATCAGGGGGAGATCCTCCAGGCGCTCGTCGAGCGTCTTCGGCGCGGCGGCCCGCAGGAACGCAGGCGTTTGCAGATCGTCGGCCCGGCTGACCAGCTTGATCCCCTTCCGCGGGGTCCTCCATGCCCCGTCCGCGGCGCCCGGCTCGAACCCGGTCGCGACCACCGTGACCTTCAGTTCGTCCCCCAGCGTCTCGTCGATCACCGTCCCGAAGATGATGTTCGCCTCGTCGGAGGCCTCCTCGCGGATCAGGCTCGCCGCGTCGTTCACCTCGCTCAGGGACAGGGACGTCCCTGCGGTGATGTTGATGAGGACACCGCGGGCTCCGCGGATCGAGACGTCCTCCAGGAGCGGGCTAGAGATCGCCTTCTCGGCTGCGGCGACCGCCCGGTTCTGTCCGGAGGCCGCTCCCGTCCCCATCAGCGCCACGCCCATCCCCGACATGATCGTCTTCACGTCGGCGAAATCGAGGTTGATGTAGCCGGGCTTCGTGACCAACTCGGAGATCCCGCGGACCGCCTGGAAAAGCACGTCGTCCACCTTGCGGAACGCCTCGACGAAGCGCATGTCCTTCCCGGCGATCAGGAGCAGCTTCTCGTTCGGGATGACGATGATCGTGTCGACAAGGCTCCGCAGCTCCTTCGTCCCCCCGTCCGCCTGCCGTTTCCGGGTGAGTCCCTCGAAGGAGAACGGCCGCGTCACGATCGCCACCGTGAGCGCCCCGATCTCCTTCGCCACCTCTGCGACCACCGGCCCCGCGCCGGTCCCCGTGCCGCCGCCCAGGCCCGCCGTGATGAAGACCATGTCCGCGCCGGTGAGGGCCTCCCGGATCAGGTCGCGGTCCTCGAGGGCCGCCTGACGCCCGATGTCGGGGTTGGCGCCCGCGCCGAGCCCTTTGGTCAGCCGGGCCCCCAGTTGGAGCTTGAGGGGCGCCAGGCTCCGCGACAGCGCCTGCGCGTCGGTGTTCGCGGCGATGAACTCGACGCCCTGCAGCCCTTCCTCGATCATGGTGTTGATGGCGTTGCCGCCGCCGCCGCCCACGCCGAACACCTTGATGACGGCGCGGCACCGATTCTCCTCGACGATCGTGAACATCCGGTTCCCCCTTGCCTTCTGCTCCGTGCTGGCCATCCGTTCCTCCTTTTCCCCGGGTTTCCGTATCAGAAAAATTCCGACAGGTACCGCTTGAACCGGTCGATCACCCCGCCGCCTGCCGGGGCCTCCGCCGACCGGTAGACCCTCTCCGACGCCTTCGCACCGTACTGGACCAACCCCACCGCGGTGGCGAACGCGGGACCGTTCACGACCTCGACCAATCCTCCGATCCCGATCGGGTTCCCCCTCCGGAAAGGGAGCTTGAACACCCGCTCCCCGAGGTCGGTGAGGCCGTCCAGCTTCGACCCGCCGCCGGTGAGCACCACCCCGGCCCCGAGGCTTTCCTCGTAGCCGGACCGGAGGATCTCCTTCCGCAGAAGGGTGAAGATCTCTTCCGCGCGCGGTTCGATGATCTCGCTGAGGTATTGCCGGCGGATCGGACGGGGAAGCCGCCCGCCCACCCCCGGCAGTTCCACCAGCTCGTCCCGGCGCACCTTCTGGATCATCGCGCATCCCGAGGAGACCTTCAGGATCTCCGCGTCCGATTGGGGAAGCTTCAACCCGATCGCGATGTCGGAGGTGATGCTGCTCCCACCGAGGGGCAGGACGTAGGCGTGCCGGAGGGATCCGTTGGAGAAGATCACGATCTCCACGGTCCCGCCGCCGAAGTCCATCAGCGCCACGCCGACCTCGCGCTCCTCCGGGGTGAGCACCGCCTCGGCCGACGCCAGCGGGGCGAGGACGAAGCTCTCGACGTCGAAGTCCGCCTTCTCCACGCAACGCGCCAGGTTTCGCGCCCCCGGGACGTCGTTGGTCACGACGTGCACGCGCGCGTCGAGACGGATGCCGGTCATTCCCCGGGGGTCCTTGATCCCGGCCATGTCGTCGACGATGAACTCCTGCGTGAGGACGTGCAGGATCTCCCGGTCGTTGGGAAGCTCCACCGCGCGCGCGATCTCGAGGACCCGCGTGAAGTCGGCGTCGGTGACCTCGTGCTCGTTCTTCACCGAGATGGCCGCGTGGCTGTTGAACGACTTGATGAGCGGTCCTGAGATCCCGACGAAGACCGATTCGACGGTCAGCCCGGTCATCCGTTCCGCCTCGGTGACGCTCTGCCGGATCGACTTCACCGTGGCGTCGACGTTCACCACGGCCCCCCTCCGCATCCCCTCCGTGGGGCACTCCCCCATCCCGAGGATCTCCACGCCGTCGTGCGTCTTTCTCCCGAGGACCGTGGTCACCTGGCTCGACCCGACGTCCAGCCCCGCGATCACCTGATCATTCGTTTTCGTGTCCATTCACTCCCCCGGCCGCATGAAGACGCGGCCCTCTGTCTTGAGATCGGCGATCCCCGAAGACCGGGTCATCCCCGATATCCTGGGCATGGCCGCCTCGATCCGGCGGATCGCCTCCTTTACGTCCATCGTGCCGACCTTGAGTTGCAGCCCGGCATCCCGGGTCACCACCGTGTAGCCGTCCTGCGCATCGAAATGGATCTCGGACACGTTCTGGCGAAGCGCGCCCGCCTCGACGCCCCGCAGCAGATCGAGCGTCTTCCGAAGATCCCGCACCGTCACCGGGTCCTTCCGAAGGAGTTCCTCCCGCGAAAATCCCGTGACGATGGCGAAGTTCTTCGGGTCGTACGCGGTCAGCCGCTTGAACGGACGGCCGTCCTCGTCGAGGTAGTGGAGGACGTCCAGATTCACCATGGCGACCGGCGTGCGCTCCTGGATCCGCACCACCAGGCAGTCCGGAAAGGATTTGCGGACCGAGACGGAACGGACCCAGGGGTGTCCGGACAGGCGCCGCGCGACCTCTTTCGCCGGAACGGACCAGAGAATGCCCGACCCGTCTCCGCGGACGATCGCCCACACTTCCTCGAGGGAAACGTTCGCGCACCGGTTCATGTCGACGGTGCGCACCGTGAAGAGCGGCGAGCGCGTGAGCCACGAGTAGGCGGAGGCGAACACCACGCCGGTGGACCCAACGACGAGCAGGCCGGCGGCGATCCACCCGATCAGGCGCAGTCGCGCCCGCAGCGGCTTCGGCTCCCCGCCCCGGGCCTTCTCCTTCTTCCGCACGGCCCGCCCGGCGCTTCCCCGCTTTCCGGGGCGGGTCTTGTGGTATGCGCGGTACTCGATCATCTATTTTCCGAGCCCCGCGTCGGAAAGGATGCCGGCGACGAGCTCGTCGAAGGACAGGCCGTCGAACTTCGCCGCCTTGGGGAGGAGGCTCGTCTCGGTCATCCCCGGGATCGTGTTCGCCTCGAGGAAGAAGACGTTTCCCGCCGGGTCGACGCGATAGTCGAGCCGCGCGGCCCCCCGCAGCCCCATCGCCCGGGCGGCGCGCCGCGTGTACTCCGCGGCACGGAGGAGGATGTCCCGGTCCATCGGCACCGGGATCACGTACTCCGTCCGGCCCGCGGTGTACTTGGACTGGTAGTCGTAGAAGCCGGACTTCGGGACGATCTCGATCGAGGGGAGGACCTTCCCGTTCAGGATCCCCACGGTGATCTCCCGGCCGGGGATGAACTCCTCCGCCAGTATGCGGCTGTCGTGCTTCGCCGCCTCGGCCAGCGCCGCTTCCCACTGGTCCGGACCGCGGACGATCGTGATGCCGACGGTGGACCCTTCCCGGTCGGGCTTCACCACCAGGGGGAAGCCGAAATCGGGCGGTTTCGCCCCCAAGCGATCCGCCCCCTCGTAGACCGCGTCCGGCGCGCACGGCACGCCCGCCGAGGCGGCCACCCGCTTCCCGAGCAGTTTGCTCATCGCGATGGCCGAGGCGGCAACCCCGGACCCCGTGTACGGAAGCCTGGCGAGTTCGCACGCGGCCTGGATACAACCGTCCTCCCCGAACCGCCCGTGCAGGGCGAGGAACGCGACGTCGACGTCCGCGTCCCGAACCGCACCCAGCCAGTCCTCCCGGATGTCGATCTCGCGGACGTCGCACCCGAGTCGGCGCAGAGCCGCGGCGGCCGCCGCTCCCGTCCGGAGGGAGACCTCCCGCTCCGCGGAAACCCCGCCCAGGAACACGCCCACTTTCCTCCCGGCGAATGCGAACCGTTCAGACATCGAAGTCCCCCCACATTTTCACCTCGGGCAGGAGCAGGACGCCGCAGGACACCCGCACCGCGCTCTGGCCGCGCGACAGGAGCCGCCGGACATCCGCCGCGGTGGCGCGTCCCCGGTTCACGAGGAAGTTGGCGTGCTTCTCGGAGAAGCAGGCGTCCCCTTCCCGCTCGCCCTTCATCCCTGCCCGCTCGAGCAGCTCCCTGGCGCTCCCCGCGCCCCCGGGAGGATTGCGAAACGCGGATCCGAAGGTCCTCTCCCCCCACGGCTGGGCGGCGCGACGCTTCTCGTTGATCTGCCGCATCCGCTCGAACACGGCCTCCCTCGTCCCGGGCCCGAACCGGAACCCGACCCGCACCACGATCCCCTGAACGGGAAATTTCGTCTCCCGGTACCCGAACCGGATCGCCCGCGCCTCGACCCTGTGGATCTCCCCCTCGGCGTCGACCACTTCCACCCACTCCGCCAACTCCCCAATGCTCTGCCCGTAGGCCCCGGCGTTCATCGGCAGCGCGCCGCCCACCGTTCCTGGAATCCCTGAGAGCAGCTCCATCCCCGAAAGTCCGGACAGGGCACAGAGCACGGCCAGCCGGGGGAGCATCACTCCCGCCTCGGCGACCACCGACCCGTCGGAGAGGAACACCACCTTGGAGAGGTACTTCTTCGTGCACAGCACGGTGGCCGACACGCCGCTATCCGCTACCAGGAGGTTGGACCCCGCCCCCAGGACCTGTACGGGGCGACCCGAACGGCCCTCCGCCACGACGACCTCCCGGACCTGTGCCGCCGACCG
>CAAGKR010411980.1_pt1 | contig 13383 bp, 12 predicted proteins | sample 2556971 | NCBI WGS metagenome assembly CAAGKR01 (sample SAMEA5207829, study PRJEB30636) | soil metagenome | biome: forest; feature: boreal; material: soil | place: USA | collected 2011-09 | depth 1 m | reverse complement strand
TCTTCGACCGCGGGCCCGGTGGTATCGCCAGGTAAACTGTCGGCCACGGGAGTGGGACCGCACATGAAACTGGCGGCATCACTGCCGACTGCCATCGTGTACGAACCTGGCTCGCAGCGTTTATTTGTAGCGGTGCGTTATGCGGTTCTGGCTATCGATGTGGAAACGGGCGCCGAACAGGCCCGAGTGGCGGCACCAGGTGGAACCAATACCCTGTGGCTCGACGCGCCTTCCAATACACTGTATGCGGCCGCAGAAGATGGTTCAGTCAACGTTTTTAACATCCGCGCCAACGGGCTGGTTGGGCAAAGTGAATATAGGGGCGATATCCGCGGCCACGCCATGGCCTATGACTCAACTCGGAAGCTGGTGTTCCTCTCCGGAGGACGCGACGGAAAATCTAAACTTGTCATACTGAAGGAAGTGGACGCGCAGGCCACACCCGCTCCCAGCGAGACAGCATTGAAACAGTAAGGCGAGCAGAAGTCGCCTTACTTTATTGCAGATAAGTAAAACGGCACGACGATATCCCGTCGTGCCGTTTGTGCTGGGCCCGGGGCTAAAGCCCGAGTCGATGCGAGAGCTTTCGTGGGGCTGAAGCCCCACGCTCCCACCCAATGTCTCCCGTCTAAAGCTCAGGTGTTCAGGATTTCAAGCTTCTGGATTTTGAGCTTTTGGATTTTAAGCTTTTGGGTGGGAGCGTAGGCCTTTAGGCCTACGGATAGCTTCCGATACAATGCGGCTTTAGCCGCGGCCTCCGGCGCCTCTTTGACCGCGAGGCGCATCGGCGTCCCGTCAGCGGCGCTTTTTGCCATCGTCTTGGCGCACTTGCTGGTTGGCTGCGCGGCATTGTAGAATTCGAACGTTCGTTCGGTGCCCTGCTGGAATGGCGACCCTGACTACCACACGCCGCGCCCCCTATCGCTCAAAATCGCGTGAGCGAAGTTCATTTTCTTTCCGCTCCCAGTACCAGTCGGCAGCCAAGCGGAATGCTTCTGCAGCCGACAGCCGCCATGACCAGAGGCAAGCAGAAATCCTGCGCTACGCCACGGAAGTTTTCTGCGACAAGGGATACGCAGCGGCTTCTATGCGGGATTTGTCACGCGTCAGCGGGATGTCTCTGGCCGGGCTCTATCACTACTTCGAGTCCAAAGAAAAGCTGCTTTACCTGATTCAGAAGCAGACTTTTGCCATCATTATCGAAAGGCTGCGGCCGCGGCTCAAAGATGTTGTCGATCCTGAGCAGCGCATTCGCCTCTTCATCCAAAATCATCTGGAGTATTTTTTGGCCAATCAAGAGGCCATGAAGGTGCTCTCCCACGAAGCCAATGTCCTCAAAAATGCATATGGCACAGAGGTGGCTGCGATCAAGCGCGAGTATTACAAGTCGTGCGTAGGATTGGTGCAAGAATTTCTTAGCGCGAAAGGGCTAAAATGGACATCGGGCAGAGTGCGCATCGCCGTGCTCAGTCTGTTCGGCATGATTAATTGGATTTACACCTGGCACAGCCCGCGAACCGATGCTGACCCGGAGGCCCTGGCGCAACAGATGGGAGACATTTTTCTCAAAGGCATTTCGGGTTCCGGCGTTCTAAGCAAGAGAAGGCGCACATAAGTTTTGTTTTAGATCTGAAGTTCTTAAGAGATTGAATCAAGAAAGTAAGGAGTTTCACGATGGCTACCATCACGCAGAACCCAACCGCAGCCGAAGCTAGCAAGACTCTGATCAATTACCGCGTTGATTCCGGAGTGGCAGTGATTGAGATGAACGATCCGCCGGCGAACACTTACACCTATGAAATGAATCTGGAGTTCGATGCCGCTATCCTCAAGGCGCGCATGGACAACAACGCCTACGTGATCCTGCTCACCGGCGCGGGCGACAAGTTCTTCTCCGCAGGCGCCAACATCCGCATGCTGAACAGCGTTGATCCGACATTTAAGTACTACTTTTGCCTACAAGCCAACGAAATGCTGCTGCGCCTGGAGCACACGCCCAAGCTGGTTATCGCAGCCATCAATGGCCACTGCGTCGGTGGCGGTCTGGAAATTGCGATGGCAGCCGACATCCGCATTGCCCGCAAGGATGCCGGCAAGATTGGACTGCCCGAAGTGAATCTAGGCGTGCTGCCAGGAACTGGCGGGACGCAGCGATTGTCGCGCATGGTTGGCAAGTCGAAGGCGATCGAGCTCATGGTGACCGGCAACACGTTTACATTTGAAGAGGCCAAGGACATGGGCATCGTCAACGACATTTTTGAGCGCGAGAACTTCATGGCAAACGCGATGGAGTACGCGCGCCAGTTCTGTCCGCCAAACAAGGCTGCCAAAGCCGTGGGACGAATCAAGCGCGCCGTGCAAACTGGATGGGAGATTCCCATGGAGTCGGCGCTGGCGGTGGAGCGTGAGAGCCAGCAAATCCTCTTCCAGAGCGACGACGCCAAGGAAGGCATCGCCGCCTACGTAGATAAGCGTCCGGCAACGTTTACTGCGAAATAGGTTCACCGCGGAGACACAGAGACACAGAGGAAATGCAAGAGCGAACCTCGGAACGGTTAGCCCCTGAGGTATTGAAAAGTTTTGAGGTGATCGATTCATGGCTTCCACGCAAAAAATTGGAACATTCAGCGACTGGCGCGGCCTCTTCGACGAGTGGCGCAAAGAAATTGGCGTCAACCACGACCAAATTGCCAACTTCCACTTCGACACGCTTTACGGTGCCATTGAAACCAATGAAATTCAGTTCGGCCATTACAAGGGCCGCAACAAGTGGGAGAACCTTCGCCAGATGCCCACGCAGAACATGCGTGACGCCTTGCTGAACATGATCGTTTACCAGGGCGACACCGAATTCGCCAGCGTCGAACAGCAGCGAAATCTCTTCCAGAGTGCGCCCAGTGATTACGATCGGTCGGCGCTCACCCGTGTGATGATCGAAGAGATGCGCCATGGATGGCAGATGTGCGCATTGCTTATCGAACACTTCGGCCAGACCGGAAAAGTGGAGGCGCAAAAGATGCTCGAGCGTCGCGCCTTCGAGAACAAGCGCCTTCTGGGTTCATTCAATGAGGACGTGGACAATTGGCTCGACTTCTTCGCTTACACCGATTTTATCGATCGTGACGGCAAGTTCCAGTTGCAGATGCTGAAGTATTCCGCCTTTGCGCCACTGGGCCGGTCGATGTCATACATGCTGCGCGAAGAGGCCTTCCACATGGGAACCGGCAATACAGGCTTACAGCGCATCGCCGAAGCGGGACTTGTACCCGGATGGCTGCTGCAGAAGTATCTGAACAAATGGATATCCAGTGCCTACGATCTCTTCGGCACCGATCATTCTTCATCTGCGCACTGGGCTTATGTGTGGGGCATCAAAGGCCGTTACGACGAACCAAAAAACGATACGCCCGCTGACCTCGACGACTTGAACGACTACAACCGCAATCTCTATCGCGATGAATGCGCGCAACTGGTAAAGCGCATCAGCAACAGCCAAAAACCGAGCAACAAAGAGCTCTACGCGCCGGACATCAAGTTCAATCGCAACATCGGCAAGTGGGCGGGGCAGAAGTTTCACGCGCATAGTGGCGTGCCGCTCGACGACAACGAGTATGCGCGCCATCTGGAAGAAATACTGCCGTCACCCGCCGACAAGAAGGTGCTGCTTGAGATCATCCGCAACGAGAAAGCCTGGATTGCGCCCAAAGTGGGAGCGAAGGATCCGTTGCTGACGATCGGCGAAGTGCGGAAGTCGGCGATTTGAGTTCGATGCTTTGCCCAAACCCACGCCCAGCTTGTAGCAACCGCTCTACTCGTGTAGGCGCGGGCGTCTCGCCCGTCGAATGAGTTTCATCTACTTGGAATGACAATCTCCCCGTCGAAACCATCTCTGGCGCAGGCAGCCTTCACCCTCGGCGAGCTAATGGTCGCAGCCGCATCGCGCGAAATTTGCGATGGCGAGGTCGTCTTTGTGGGCATGAGGTTGCCGCTGATCGCATTTGTTGTCGCTAAGCGCACCCACGCACCTAACGCTGTGGGACTCTTCGAGAATGGTGTTGTCCGCACCACGCCCTCGCGCGAACTCATCTACACCATGGCTGACCCGCCCAACATTCTGGGCGCCACGCAATGCTTGGACATGATGGGTGTAATGTCGCTGCTGCAATCGGGACGTGTGAATCTCGGCTTTCTCGGCGCTGCGGAAGTGGATCGCTTCGGCAATCTCAACTCAACTCAGGTCAAGGGCAAAGATGGTTTGGTACGGCTCCCCGGCTCCGGCGGCGCATGTGATATCGCCTCATTGGCGCATAGATTTGTGGCCGCGATCGACCATTCCAAGCATCGCTTGCCTCAGCGCGTGAGCTACATCACCAGTCCTGGCAACGGCGAAGGGCCAGGATGGCGCAAGCGTGTGGGATTGCCGCGCGGCGGGCCGGCGGCAGTGATCACCACCAAAGCTGTTCTGAGATTCGACGAAAGTGGTGAGGCTTATCTCGATTCCCATCATCCGGGGGTAAGTGTTGATGACATTCTCGCTAATACAGGATGGGACCTTCGCGTCAGCGACCACTTGAAAGAGACTGCAGTCCCCAGTGAGGATGAATTGACCGTGATCCGCGACTACGATAAACAGGGCTTCTGGACTGGGAAGAGTTAACGCCGGTCGATCGTGTGGCGCAGGCGCCCTCGCCTGTGGCTTGATTTTTATCCCGAACATAGCTAGGTTCTCCTTTTTTGAAGAACTGGATTGTTTTTCTCCGTGTCTCAGTGCCTCCGTGGTGAAATAATCTTATTCAAACTTATGTGCACTGCTGCATCGACCGTCTTACTGGAGTTTCGCGACCACGCCGCGCATATCACGCTCCATCATCCGCCCGTGAATGTGATCAACATCACCACGATGGAGGCGCTCCTGCAGGCCATCCGCGACGCCGAGGCGCGTCCCGAGATTACAACCATCATCTTCCGCGGTGAGGACAAGAATTTTTCCGCGGGCGTTGACATCGCCGACCACACTCCCGAAACAATTCAGGAGATGCTGAGCAAATTCCACGCGGTCATTCTGGCCATCGCGCGTTCGCAGAAAATCAGCATCGCCGCCGTGCATGGGAATTGCCTCGGAGGCGGTGCGGAGCTGGCAATGATTTGTGACATGGTCTTCACCACCGGCGAGGCCAAGTGGGGCTTCCCGGAAATTAAGCTGGCGTGCTTCCCGCCGGTTGCCTGCGTTGCCCTGGCGGCTTTGGTCGGACAAAAGCGTGCGACCGAGTTAATCCTTACGGGTCGCAGCTTCACCGGTCGCGAGGCAGCGGCCATGGGTTTGGCAAATGCCGCCGCCGAAACGCCGCAGGAACTCGACGCTCTGATTGCGCGCTGTCTCGGTAACCTCAAACAGATGAGCGCGGCCGCGCTCGCCGTTACAAAAAAAGCTATCTACACCTGGGATGGCCTCCATCTCGACAAAGGCATTGCCCGCGCCGAAAAGATTTATCTCGAAGAGCTGATGAAAACTGAAGACGTCTGCGAAGGCGTCGAGGCTTGGGCAGAAAAGCGCGCTCCGAAGTGGAAGGGTAGATGAGATTTCACCCCGCCTCTGCCGGTCACCTCTTTATTCGAAGATATAGTTAAACTGTCACCCTGAGCGAGCAGCCGGGGTGCCTATAGCGCAACGCGCGATGGGGTAGCGAGTCGAAGGGCAAGTGCATTTGCGTTTCTTGATCCGTCACTTCGAACTTGATGCATTTGCTCTTGGGTAATTAAGAACTGTCACCCTGAGCGAGTGCAGCGAGTCGAAGGGCAATGCATTTGCGTTTCATAAAAAAATCAAAGACCACACCTATTGCTTCTACATCATCCTAACGCAACCAGAGCACTGTACAGCGGAATGACCAGCAACCTGCACGCACGCGTCTGGAAACACAAGAACGGAACGTTCGAGGGATACACAAGCCACTTCAACGTCTGCCGATTGGTGTATTGGGAAAGTTTCGATGATGTTTTAAATGCCATTGATCGCGAGAAGCGGTCAAGGGTTGGCGTCGTGAGAAGAAGATCAAACTGATAGAGTCAACAAATGCCAACTGGCACGATTTGAGCGATGGTTGGTATGAACCCAACAACAAAGGCATTGCCCCTCGGCTCGCGAAAAGAGCTAGCTCGGGGTGACAATTTTCTTCTTGAGCTGAGCGTTTTGATCTGATCTATGTCCAAACTCCTCTCCATGCCCGCCGCAATCTCCGCCCACGTCCCTGACGGCTGCTCGGTCGCGCTCGGCCTTCAACTGGAGCAGATGATTCCGTTCTCCGCCGGACACGAGATCGTCCGCCAAAAGAAGCGCGGGCTCACGCTCATCGGGCCAATCTCCGACATCCTCTTCGACCAAGTCATCGGCGCCGGTTGCGTGGAAAAAGTTATCGCCGCCTGGGTTGGCAATGTGATGATGGGATCGGCTTACAACTTTCGTCGCGCGACTGAAAGGTCAGAGAACCCTCTCCAAGTCATCAACCTCACAAATTTCTCCATAGCGCTGGCATTGCAAGCCGGAGCGATGGGCGTCCCTTTCTTGCCGACGCGCACCGCGATGGGCAGCGACCTCGCCCGCAACAATCATTTCTTTTACCAGATACTCTCTCCGTTTCAGCCACAGGAGACTCTCTACGCCGTGCGTGCGCTGGTACCGGACGTGGCCATTGTCCACGTGCAGCGAGCCGACGCCGATGGCAACGCCCACTGCTGGGGAAACTTCGGCGTCATGCTAGAGGCGGTGCGCGCCGCAAAGAAAGTCATCGTGGTGGCGGAGGAAATTGTCGCGCCGGAGGTGGTTGCCAGTGATCCTAATCGCACCGTCATTCCCGGCTTTCTGGTCACCGGTGTCGTCGAGTCGCCGCACGGGGCGCATCCTTCGCCGGTGCAAGGCTATTACAAGAGAGACGACGCCTTCTTCAAGCAGTATCATGAAGGCACAAAGACCGCGACGGATTTTGAGAACTGGGCGAAGCGCTGGATTTATGGTGTCGCTGATCGTTCTGAGTATCTGAAGTTGCTGGGACGCGAGCGCCTCGACGGATTGGGAGTCAAGCAGCACGCTTACGCCGCGCAGACGGATTACGGGTACTGAATCGATTTTTACCTCCCGAAGCGTAGCGAGTGAGCCCTTTTGAGGTTGTACTTTCAGCTTGTCATCTGACACTCGAAGTTGATCCGTTTAATTCTTAAGCCAAGAGCCAACAGCTAAAAGCCATGAGCTACAGAAAAGAACTCATCGAACTCAAGGTCAACGGTCGCCGTCACGAGCTGGCCGTCGAGCCCAGCAAGCTGCTCCTCGACACTCTCCGCGAGGACCTTGCGCTTACCGGCTCGAAGCGCGGTTGCGACGATTCATCCTGCGGCGCTTGCACTATCCTCGTCGACGGAACTCCCATGCTCTCCTGCACCATGCTGGCCGCTTCCTATCAGTGCGACAACGGCCACGAAATCACCACTGTTGAGGGCGTCGCCGAGCACGGCGCGCTTGCGGCCATCCAGAAAGCCTATGGAGATTGGGGAGGCGCGCAATGTGGTTACTGCACGCCCGGTTTCATGATGACAGTTAAAGCTCTACTTGAACATAACCCCGAGCCGAGCGAAGAAGAAATTAAGTCTGCGCTCAGCGGAAACCTCTGCCGCTGCACCGGTTACACCCAGATGTACCAGGCCATCAAGGCCGCGATTCAGGCGGAGCAGAAGGGAATGGCCGCGGCAAAGTGACCCAATTCTCCATCATCGGCAAATCCATCGCGCTGATCGACTCTCCGGGCAAGACCACGGGTCAGGGAAAGTATGCCGACGACCTCACCATCTCCGGCATGCTGATCGGCAAAATTCTCCATTCGCCGTGCCCGCACGCTCGGATAAAAAACATTGACATCTCCCGCGCGATGAAGCTCGAAGGCGTCGTCACTGTTGTTGTCGGAAAGGATGCGCCCAATACTTACGGAATCCTGCCCGTGGGCCACGATGAAACCGCGCTCGCGGTCGAAAAAGTTCGCTATGTCGGCGACAACGTCGCCTGCGTCGTTGGCGTCACGGAATCGGTTGCCGAAGAAGCCCTCGAACTGATCGATGTCGAGTACGAAGTGCTGCCCGCATGGTTCGATCCGGAAGACTCGATGAAGGCGGAGAGCGAACTTATCCATCAGCAGAAGCTGAATAACATCGAGAAGGAATATCACCACGTCTTCGGCGATCCCGACTTAGGCTTTTCCCAAGCCGACACAGTCATCGAAGGCCGGTACATCGCCAACGAGGTCACGCACGCGGCGATGGAGCCGCATTGCACGCTGGCCTCCTTCGAGTTCGATCCCCAAACTGGGCAAGAAGGCCGGCTTACGGTGCAGTCATCAACGCAGGTTCCGTACTACCTGCAGCACAAGCTATCCATCGTACTGGAGCTGCCCATGTCACAGATTCGCGTGATCAAACCGCTGGTGGGTGGCGGATTTGGCGGTAAAAGCGAGGTAATTCCGCTGGAGATCATTGCGGCAGTTGCTTCGCGCAAAGCGAAAGCTCCGGTGAAGATCACGTACACGCGTGAAGAAGTTTTCCTGGCGCATCGCGGACGTCCCCGCACCATCATTGATCTAAAAACTGGCGTGAAGAAAGACGGCAGCATCACCGCTGTCGCCGCGAAAGTGATTCAAGACGGTGGCGCTTACTGTTCCTATGGCGTAGTCACAATTCTTTATTCTGGTGCGCTGCTGGGCGCGCTCTATGACATTCCCCACATCAAGTATGACGGCTACCGTGTGCTCACCAACAAGCCCGCCTGCGGCGCCATGCGCGGACACGGCACCGTGAACGTTCGCTTTGCCTTCGAATCGCAGTTGGATGAACTCGCCGCGAAGATCGGCATGGATCCGGTGGAGATTCGCCGCAAGAACCTGCTGAAGCCTCCTTGCGTCACCATCAATGAACTGCGCGTGCAGAGCTACGGCTTGCCGGAGTGCATTGATGTGGTAGCGCGCGAGTCGAAGTGGGCGGAGCGTCGAGGAAAAAATAAAGACGCCAGCAACGGCTCGCACCTCAAACGAGGCCTGGGCATCGGTTGCAGTCATTACGTGAGCGGCGCGGCGAGCTCCATTATCCGCTCAGACATGCCCCACTCCACCGTCAACATAAAGATTGATCGCGATGGTGGAGTGGTAATTTACACCGGCGCTTCCGACATCGGCCAAGGATCGGACACCATGGTGGCGCAAATTGCGGCTGAGGTCCTCGGCTGTTCCATGTCGCGGGTAAAGGTTGTCGCAGCCGATACCGACCTCACACCTATCGATATCGGTTCTTACTCAAGCCGGGTAACGTTCATGAACGGCAACGCCACCCTGCGCGCCGCCGAAGATATCAGGAAGAAGATTGTCGCCGCCGCCGCACGAAAACTAGCCTGTGCGCCGGAAGATGTCATCATGCGCGACGACCATGTCTATAGGAAGGGAACACAAGTTCCCAGCGGAACAGGCACAAAGTCCGCCCTGGAAATTCTAAAGAAGCAAGACACGCCTCGCGGACTCGAAGGCAGCGGCCATGTCGAAGGACAAATCCTGCGCGGCTCGCTGCAACAGAAGCGCAAGCTTGAAGATGAAGGCCCTAAGGATCATATGAGCTTTGAAGCTGCCGTGGTTGCGGCCATCGACTTCAGCGGTGCGTTGACTGGCACCGGCTCGTACGCTCCTCCACCCGAGGCACGCGGAGGCAAGTACAAAGGCGCAGGCGTCGGGCCGTCGCCGGCATATTCCTACGCCGCGCAGGTCGCCGATGTCAGCGTTGACACTGAGACTGGCGAAGTCACCGTCCACAAAATCTGGGCGGCCCACGACTGCGGCCGCGCACTCAATCCGGTTTCAGTAGACGGACAGGTGATTGGCTCGGTATGGATGGGCCTCGGTCAGGCACTGCAAGAGGAGTTCGTCTGGAAAGACGGCCTGCTGATGAACCCCACCATGCTGGAATACAAGTCGCCTTCGTCGAGCGAGTCGCCTGAAATTGAGAGCTTCATCGTTGAGAGCATCGATCCTGAAGGCCCATTCGGCGCAAAAGAGGCGAGCGAAGGATCACTGGCAGCCGCAATTCCCGCCATCGCGAATGCCATTTACGATGCCGTTGGCGTGCGACTGCGCGAGTGTCCATTCACGCCTGAGCGCGTGCTCTCCGCCATCCGTGCGAAAGAAGGCCTGAAGAGAATTTCGATGACCAACAATGTCGATCCCACGAATCCGCAAACACTGCGTGAGCACGGTGGCTCATTGTGTTACAAGGCGAAGGGCCCTGAGCGGCACGAGAATGACCCAGCGAGAAGGTCGCACTCAGCAGGGTCCGCACTCGGTGAGGAATGAACCTACCGGCGAAAATTGATAAGGATCAAACGCCCGTGGCCCTACTAGTGGTTGACGTACAGTTAGGGATGTTTGAAAGTCCACTCATTCCGCCAGTACACGACGCGGAAAATTTCCTCAAGAGGATTTCTAGGTTGATACGGCAAGCACGTTCCGTCGAAGTGCCGATAATCTACATTCAGCATTGTGGAGGCAAAGGCCATCCTCTCGAGGAAGGAACACGGGCTTGGCAAATCCACTCGGCTATTCAACCAAAGGAAAGCGGCATAGTGGTTCGCAAGCGATTTTGTGATTCCTTCTACAAGACGGAATTGCAAGACATACTTACCTCCGCCTCAATTCAAAGTCTTGTTATAGCTGGAATTCAAACTGAGTTTTGCGTTGATACCGCTTGCAGGCGAGCTTTCAGTCTCGGATACAAGATCACTCTGGCCGAGGATGGGCACAGTACTTGGAACAATGAATATCTCAAGGCGGAACAGATCATCAATCATCACAATCGGACATTGGGTTCTTCCTTCGTGAATCTAACGAGATGTGAATCATTGTTCAAAAGCTCGACTTTGAAGGCGCGCGGCTGATTATGACCTTACCCGCATTCAAACTGCTTCGCCCGCGCACGGTAGAAGAGGCCGTGGGCATGTTGCATCGCCACCAGTCGAAAAACGGCGATGGCAACGGTGGGCGCAGCCATGATGGTGTTCAAATTGTCGCCGGCGGTACTGACCTCATCCCGTCTTTGAAGCAGCGGCTGTTCACGCCGCAATATCTCATCGACATCCGCGGTATTGAAAATCTGGAGCGCATCCGCGTGCTGCCCGGTGTGGGCGTTGAACTCGGCGCGTTGACTACGCTGAGCATGATTGAAGATTCGGAGTACATCCGCCGGCATTACCCTCTACTGCGCGAGGCGGCCGTGAGCGTGGCTTCGCCCATCCTGCGCAACATGGGCACGTTGGGCGGCAACATTTGCCTGGACACACGCTGTCTCTGGTACAACCAGTCACTGCAGTGGAGAAAGTCGTGCGGCTTCTGCATCAAGAAGGATGGCGACCTTTGCCATGTAGCGCCGGGCGGCGATTTCTGCTGGGCGGCGTTTTCCGCGGACACCCCTGCCGCGCTGCTTTGTCTGAGCGCAGAGATCAATATTGCCGGCCTGAGCGGGTTCCGCCGCATTCCGCTGAGTGAGTTTTATAGCAACGTGGGCGACGACCGCATGAAACTCGGCAAACACGAGATGCTCGCCAGCATCTACTTGCCAGAATCCAGCGCTGGATATGCCGGAGCCTATCGCAAGCTGCGCATGCGCGGTTCCATTGACTATCCCCTGGCCGGTGTTGCCGTGGCCATCAAGAAAAAAGGCAAGCAAGTGGAAGATGCGAAAGTCGCCATCACCGCCGTGAATCCTGCGCCACTGCTCATTGCCGGAGCCGGCCATGCGCTCATCGGTAGGGAAGTGAATGAGCACTCGGCGATGGTCGTCGGCGAACTCGCTGCCCGTATCGCCAAGCCGCTCACAACTTCACTGCTGACGCCCGAATACCGCCGCGAGATGATCAGAGTTTTTACCAAGCGCGCGGTGATGGCGGCGGCGCAGGCCTAAAGGCGGACCGCAATGCTCATCACCGACTGTCACATCCACATTCAGCCCATGGAGATGTTTAAGCCCGCCGCTCTGGCGCTGATGAAAAAGAAGCGCGCAAACTTCGACCAGGTGCTTGAGTTCTGCAAGTCGCCCAAGGCATTTCTCAAGCACATGGATTCCATTGGTCTAGATCGCGCCGTGCTCATCAACTATGTTTCGCCTGACCTGATGGGATTTACGTCAGGGGTAAACGATTTTGTCGCCAAGTATGTGAAGGAAGATCCCAAGCGCTTGATCCCATGCGGTAGCGTGCATCCGCGGCACTCGAAAGATGTCCAGCGTGACATGGAAGATATCGTGCGCATGGGCATCCGGATGATCAAGGTTCATCCGCCGCATCAACTGTTATATCCAAATGATTATCTAAACGGCGTGAAAGAGCTGGCTGTGATTTACCGCGTGGCTGAGGCGAATGGCATTCCAGTCATGATTCACACTGGGACATCCATCTTTCCTGGTGCCCGCAATAAGTATGGCAACCCCATTTACGTAGACGATGTCGCTGTTGATTTTCCCAAGCTAAACATCCTGCTTGCGCACGGCGGACGACCCCTGTGGATGGCGGAGGCCTTCTTCCTGGTCCGCCGCCATCCCAACGTGTATTTGGATATCAGCGGCATTCCGCCCAAGACATTGCTCAAGTCTTTCCCGCGACTTGAAGAGATCGCGCACAAGACGCTCTTCGGAACAGACTGGCCCGGCCCCGGCGTCCCCGAAATTGCTACCAATCTCAACGATTTCCGCGCCCTCAATATTTCCGAAGCAGCGAAGGAAACAATCCTCAGCAAGACCGCGTTGACTATTTGGGATGTGTAATCCTGTGAATGGAGGTAGCTGCATGAAACGTCTACCAACTTTGTTCCTTTGGGTTTTTATCGTTGTCTGTTCATTGCCGAGCTACGCAGGCGATCAGGGCGTGAGCCTGCTGAGATCAAGGTTTGAAGGCAAAGTTTTTGTTCTCCGTGGCTTTCCAAGCGGAAAAAAATTAACCGTTGATTCTCGATGCAATCTTGGAGAATCCATTAAACCTCTGCCTTGGGTCTTGTCGCAAATGGCGGTGAATAAGGTGAAGATCAAGAATGATGATGTCGAAATCTTTGGTAAACGCCTGGGGTCGGTTTATGACGAAAAGGCTCGGTTACTCATTCCTAAAATTGACCTATCTGAAGAAATACATTTGAGCATCAAGCGAAATGCCCAAACGATGACAAGTGAAAGTGTCGAACAGCTTCGTAATTGCGTCTTCGTGAAAGACACTCAGGAGCTTTCGCAATTAGTCCCAGATTTTTGGAAGCCGTACCTCACCAGTGGCGTCACTTCAACGGACCGCGATCGAACTGTGTACGTCGTACCGGGAGAGGAAAAGGG
>CAAGKR010465468.1_pt1 | contig 13384 bp, 16 predicted proteins | sample 2556971 | NCBI WGS metagenome assembly CAAGKR01 (sample SAMEA5207829, study PRJEB30636) | soil metagenome | biome: forest; feature: boreal; material: soil | place: USA | collected 2011-09 | depth 1 m | reverse complement strand
CCGCGCCCGCGCCGAGGATGTTCCCGGTGTGCGGGAAGCCGGGGATCGGCACGGCCTTCGCTTTCAGCGTGACAATAGGCGCCGCCGACGCCGCGCTCGCGAGCGCGAGTATGGCCACGCCGACGACGGCAAGACAGGTGGATGCTCTGCGCATCAGGTTCTCTCCTCTTTTGATGGACAGGTCCGCCTCGATCCGAGGTAGCTCCGGAGCCATGCCGGTCCGGCGACATCGAGATCTCCGGCGTTGACCGGAGAACAGTGGCGATTTCTTTGGATTTTGCAACCTTATCCCTTCTAACACGGCAGCTTCAAGTTCGAAGCGGTGATCGACGGCCAGGGCGACGCGAGCGCTGCTCCCCGCCGCCGCTCGTCGGCTTGCCTGCGACGCGGCCATGGCAAGAAAACCGCTACCCGCTCCTGCCGGCGGGCAAACTATCAGGCTCAGCGAGAGCGTCAAGGTTGTGCAGCGGAGAGCTCCAGCCGCTCTCCGGCGAAGCGCACGCCGGCCGGCTCCAGGATCACCTCTCTGGGACCCTCCTCGACACGCCCGCCGACGAGCGCGGCCAGCCCCAGGCGCGCGGCGCTGCGCACAATCCGCTCGCCGTCCCCGGCCGCGCAGTACAGCGCGAGGCCCGTGCCCATGTTGAAAGTCGTATACGCGGCTTGCGCGTCCAGGCCTGCCTCGCGCACGAGGAAGCTCAGCACCGGCGGCACCTCGGGCAGGCGCTCGATGCGATAACGCAGCGGCTTGGGCGGGCGCATCAGCTTGAGCAGGCCGTGACCGGTCACGTGGCTGATGTAGGTCAGCTCGACGTCGCTCGCGAGCAGGTCGGCGATCAGCGGCACGTAGACGATCGACGGCTCCAGCAGGGCCTCTCCGAACGTGACGCCGCCGGACAGCTCCGTGGCATAGCCGCCGGGCAGCCGCTCGGCCACCAGCCGGGCCAGCGAGGCGCCGTTGGCGTGCAGCCCGCTCGAGGCGACCAGCACGATCTCGTTGCCCGGCGCGAGCCGCTCTCCGAGAATCGCCGAGCGCCCCTCGGGGACGACGCCGACGGCCGCGCCGGCCAGCTCGATGTCGCGCTCGTCCAGCAGCCCGGGCAGCGACGGGGACTCCCCCCCACCCCACGCGCAGGACGCGTCCGCGCACGCCCGACGCCAGCCCTCGAGCAGCGCCGCGGCGCGCTCGCCCTGCAGGTACCAGTCCGATGCGCCGGTGGCGAAATAGGCGTTGACCACAAGCGGGAGGGCACCCACGCAGCAGAGGTCGTTGACGATCGCCGCAACCGTGTCGTAGGCGACGTCGGCGAAGCGGTTGATGCCCTGGCGCTCGAGCACGTGGCGCGCGACGATCGACTTCGTGCCGAGGCCCTCCACCACGAACGCGAACGAGCGGCCGCCGAGCTCGAACACGAAGGCGGGCTCCCCGCGCGAGGAGTCGAGCGCGCGCGCGCCGTGCGCCTCGAGCAGCGAGGAGGTCGACAGCGCCTTGGCCATCGCCAGCCGCTTGCCGGCGTCGAGCGCGTCGTAGTCCACGCCCGCCGCGCGGTAGCTGGCGCCTTCTCGGCTCATCGGGGATGATCCTAAGCCCATTGCCGTCAGCGAGGAGATAGGTTCAGTTGTGGGGCGGATCCCGGCAGCGGCTGTCGGATCACTTCCCAGCCGTCGTCGATGAACTCGGGCCGCAGCCTCGGCATGAGCTGGTAGCGCCGGCCGGCGTGGGTAACTTCGGCTTCGCCGCCATCGTTCGGGTGCTCGTACGCCTTCGCTCCGTGGCCCTCGGCGGTCAGCGGGATCAACACGAAGCCCTCGAATATCGAGCGGAGGATGCGGCGGAACCCATCCAGGTCCGCGCACTTGAGCGCCTCCAGGGCATCGAGCACGGGCTGCACGTCTGATTCTGCGACGGCCCGCTCAAGCTGCCGAACGCGGGCCTCGGCCTGTTGGACCGCTGCTGCTGCGCCCTGACATTCGGCGTCCAGGTCGGCCCGCTGGCTCCTGTAGTCGTCGTCGTCGATGACTTCGTTCTGCCAGCCGCGCTGAACCTTGGCGAGTCTGCGGTCGATCCCGGCCGACTCCCGCTGGGCGTGGTCGAGGGCCTCTTGCGCCAGGGTCAACTCCTCGCCCCTCGCCTGCTGCCACGACCTCAACGTGGCCCCCACGTCGAAGTAGCCGGTGCTGAGCGCCTCACGCAGCGGCTCGTCCACCGCATCCATGCGAATCGGCGGCATCGCACAGTGGTCGGCTCCCAGGTCGAAGCGGGTTTTGCAGATGTACCTCGGTGCCTGGTTGCCCCGACGCGGCAGGAGTGCGCTCCCGCACAGACCGCAGCGACCTAGACCGTTGGTCAAGAGGTGCTTGGTCGGCCGGTGGCCGCCCGTCTGGCGGTGGCGCTCGCGCATACGCTCGACCTTGGTCCACGTCTCGTCGTCGATGATCGCCGGGTGCCTGCCGTCGATCACCTCGCCGTTGTACCGCTTGAGCTTGCCGTGGTAGGCGACCGCGCTGAGCACGTTGCTGATCAACGACTGCTGCCAGCGGCCACCCTTGCGAGTCGGAACACCCGTAGCGGTCAGGTCAAGCACGATGTCTCGCTGCGAGCGGCCGGCGGCATAGCTGTCGAAGATCCGCCGGACCACGCGGGCCTCGGCCGGATCTTCCTCGAGCATCTTGTCCTCCGTCCACCTATACCCGAACGGAGGGCGTCCGGTGGTCTGCTTGCCGGCGCGGGCACGGGCGTCGAGCGCCTGTTTCACACGCTGGCCGGTGAGGCGTTTCTCGAACCTGCCTACCGCCGCGAACAAGTTGCCGACGAACTCGCCCTGCGGGGACTCCAGGTCGACGGGCCCGGTCAGGAACGACACCAGCCGGACGTCTGCCGCCTGGAACGCTTTGGTGACCAGCGCCCAGATCATCGGATCGCGTGACACGCGGTCGACCGAGCGGATGATCACGACGTCGAGGTCGTCCAGCACGGCCAGGAGCGCCAGGAGTTCGGGCCGATTCGGGTCGTCGCCCTGGAGCCCGCCGTCGTCGAAGATGTTGACGAGCTCCCAGCCCTCCGCTTCGCACTTCTCGCGGATGCGCTGGCGATCCTCGTCCAGGTTCAGGCCATCTTTCACCTGCTCGTCGGTGGACACCCTCACGTAGCCGACAGCTCTCATGGCGTCGCCTCCGGTTCAATGGACCGCCGGAGGTCCGCGCAGACGCGGCGGAGCACCCCTGCCGCCTCCGGTGCAGCCCGTTCGGCTTGGCCCTCGTACTCGGTGATTAGGGACTGGATGCGGCCGACCGGAATCGTGATCGGCTCCTGGGTCGTGGTCATTCCGGACCTACCTCTCTGCGCCCGCGGGCGCTGTTGTTGTCTGATCAAGCTCGTGGACGAGCGCCATCTGCTCGCCGGCCATCGAGGTCATCACGCTCAACTCGGGGACGTGGTGACCGGTGCGCTCCTCCCACCAGGCTGCGAACACGCGCCGGTGGCAAAACTTCCCGGCGTTGACGTCCTCGAAGCAGAGGAGGATCAACCGGGCTCCGCCGTGACGTCCGCTGATCACGTAGAACAACCTCCGCAAGGCGTCGACGCCGACCTTGTCGAGTCGAGCCCGGTAGTGGGCCGTGAAGTCCGCCTCGCTGAGGTCCGCGCTGAGGAGTCCCCACGGCATGAGCCGTTTGGCTTGCTCGGTGAGGTCGTACCGGAGCGGGAACTTCGGCCGGCCGATGCTCGTCTGCACCGGGACGCCCATCGCGTCGATGAACGTCGAATAGCGGGCTGTTGCCAGGTCGAGGGTCATCATCGCCGCCGGTTCAGCTCGCTCAACATCGCCTCGGCCGCGTCCTCGCCGGTCTTACCCATTGCGGCCCACTCAGCCCGTCGCTGACGGTATGAGGGCTTCGGCAAGGTGGGCGACTCGCGGATCCACTTCTCGCGGGCCGCAGCGTTGGCGGCGAGGATCGAGGCCAACCAGGCATCGGCGTCGAACCGCTGGGCACTCATGGCTGCATCCGAACGTCGAACTCCTCAGGCACGATTCCCCTGTTGGGCTTCGGCGGCGGACGAACCGAGTCGAGCCAGCGGTAGAAGCTGGAGCGCGACATCTGACAGGCGGTGAGGATGGAGTCGATGTCGACGCCGGGGGTGTCGTAGGCGGCGAGCACGGCCTCATCCAGCTCGGCCTTCCGCTTGTCGAGACGTTCCTTCGCCCAGACCACGGTTCGCAGGGCCTTCTTCTGCTGCTTGGTGGTGATTTGGTTCATACCTGAACTTTACCATGTTTAGTCCCAGAATGGGACGCGACAGGGTTTATTTTTCACCACTTCACCGGTCGAGGGCGGTCATACCGCCGTGGCTTAGTCGACCACCGAGGCGGCCACTCGGGCTCGGATCTGGTCGGGCTTCACCCCCGTAGCGGCGGCCTCCGCGCTTATCGCGTCTGTGATCACACGGTGAAGCTCGACGTCGATCGCCCTGTCCCTATCGCGGCAGGCGAGGATACGCACGAGCAGCTCCCTCGGGACCTGTGGCCCCGGTGGCACACCGTCGTCGAGGGCGAGGGCGACCCTGAACCCGGCCTGAATCTCCCTGATCTCCCCGTCCAGCGCCTTGATCTCCTCCAGGACGCGATGCGCTTCCTCTTGATCGACGAATTGCTCGCTCCCGCCGGCCTCGGTCCCTTGATCGGTCGCCGCCGGCTTGGCCAGTAGCTGGAGAGCCGCCTCCTTGGACAGACCCTCCAAAAGCGTCGGGTCAGACGCATTTGCGATCGCCAGCCGCGTACATCTCTGGGCGTCCCGCCGGCCGAACCCATTGGCTTCCAGCCACGGCAACCACTGGCCGTGCTGGCACCGGGACCTCGCCTCAAGCAGGAACTCCCCGAAGCGAATCGCATGGGTGAGGGCCGACTGGTCGGCGGCCTGCATGGCGTCCTGCTCTGCGTGGGCCTTGGCGGCGAGGGCCGTGAGCGCCTCCTCGTCGACGATCTGTTCGGCGTACTCCTGGTCGCTTGTCGTCGTGCTGGTCACTTGGGGACTCCTTGACTGGTTGTGCTGTATGTGCGGTTGTGCGGGTTATGCCTGCAATGGGGCTCGGCTGGTTTGGCAGCTCGAGGCCAACCCTTGTGCGAGCGGCAAGCCTCGAGTCGACTGCAACGGGGACGAGGTCCGTGTAGTCGAGGCAAGACCATGCCGGCTCCGCTCTGGAGGTGTGATCCACCGAGCCGGGGTCCTAGTCCCTCTGGCCGCCCACAAGTCAAACGACCAGCCACATTCACCCAGCGGTGCCCTGCCGTTGGCACGAGCGTGATCCGTCCAGGTTGAGCGATCCCCTTACTAGCGGCCTTGCGGGTAGGGCCGGCCCAGGTGGGCGTGCAGGGCGTCACGTCATCACCGCCCTCCTGGTGGACGTGGAGCCGCCTCCGGGGAGTCCGGTTACCGCCGAAGCAGTGGGAACGGGTGAGGCGACGTCAAGTCGCACTCACCGTCCCTCGGTGAGAGTCGAAGCTGCTGGCCCTGGCGGTGCCTAGATCAGCGCGTGTGTGCCTGGGCATCGCGACTTTCCGTTGGACATGTACCAAGTGTAGAACACACACGACCCCCGATCAGGAGAGGGGCCCCGGGAAAGTCGCTAACCGGGGCCCCTCACCTACAAAGGCAAAATCAGGACGGTGTCCAAGCCACCCGAACCGAAGTTCATCTCCGAGGGTAGCGAACTCAGGCGCCGTCCCCGTGAGCACCCGGCTGAATACGATGCGCCGTCGCAGGAGGCCCCGCAAAAACCCTCATTTACGCGGGGCCGCAAAAACTGGCTTTGCTGCGACGACCGCAATCGCAATGCAAAAGCCCCAGAAACGCGATTTTGTGTGGTCGAGTAGGGGGTGTCCGGTGCGCCGGCCGCTCAGCCACAGGGTGGGGGGGTCTTACGGCGTCCCGGTCTGGCCGGCCAGCCTCTCGATCAGGTGTGACCGTCAGACATCTGTCCCTTGGGGAAGGGACACCGCCACGGATCAGGTGGCATGGGAGGGCTCCGGTCGTCTGGAAATGCTCCAGGCCGCCGCGCATGATCTCCACGTTCTCCTGTGACATCGCCTACCACTCCAGCCCGAGGTCGGCGAAGGCGCGGTCGCGGTCGAAGTACGGGACGAGCCTCGTCACCTTGCCGTCGTTGATGTGAAAGAGGGTCGCCCCCCTTTCTACTCATCTGCCCGAGGTCCAACCCGTGTGTCTTGCTGCGACCGACGACGGGGGTGAGGACGAGGACGCGCTCGTCGTCAAGCTCTCGAAACTCCTCTGCCGCGATGCGAAAACTCTCCGCGGTGCTTATCCGCCTGCCCCAAGCCTCGCCCATCGCGGCGATACCAGTCCAGCTGCCTGGATCGGGTCCGTCGGGCAGGACAAACTCGATCTTGTCGTCAGCCCACTCCGCGGAGGTGAAGTCGCCGCGCTCCCACGCCTCAACGATCGAGCGCACGAGGTCCAGGTTCTCCGACATCGCCTACTCCCGTTCCTCGGCGAGCCGTTCGGCGGCTGCGCGGGCCTCGTCGAGGTCGTAGGTCGTAAGTCGCGCGATCAAGCCTCGCACCCAGACGTAGACCCACCCCTCGCGTTGTCGAACGTGACCTGCGCTGCCAACCGGACGACCGTTCTGAGTGACCACGGCAAACACAACTCCCTTGCCGAGGTCGCGGACTTCCTCAAGCCCAAACTCCAACTCCTCGTACGTTCCAAACCAGTCCTCAACGAAGCTGCGAATGGCCGCCCGCCCCTCGAAGTGGTCCCCCGCCCCCCTCCCGTCGAAGGTCGCATCTTCGGCGAAGCTGCTGGCCACCGCGTCGAGATCACGGCGATTCCCAGCCTCAAACTGCCTGCGCACAAGCTCGACCAGGTCGGGCGTCGTGGACTCCTCGGGCATCACCTGCCCAGTTTGACGAAACGGTCTAGGTCGCTGCGCTCTGTGCGGCTGCCACCGGCCTACCTTCCGTCCGTGTGCCCCTCGTCGGCGTCGAGTTCGGCCTGCGTGCGCTGCAAGCGGTTCAGCGGAGGAGGCTCGGGCGGCTCGATCTGCCACTCGGCATCCAGTTCGGCTTGCGTGCGAAAGAGGGGCGAGCGGGGCGTTGGGTCGTTGGGCTTCACTCGATCTCCCCCGCCTCGATCAGCTCTGCCACGCCATCCCGCCCCAAGGCCCTCTCGGTCGCCGCCCGGATCTTGCGGTGTTCGTCGGCTTCCCGCTCGCGTTCATGCTCGGGGCCTTCGTCGATCTGCCGGACCCTGATCGGCTCGATCGGCTCGTGTGCCTCTGGCTTCGGCTCGGGCTTCCCGAGGTCCGAGAACTTGCCGAGCAGCGTGCCGACGTGGACAATGACGTCGCGGACAGCGCCACGAGGCAGTTCGACCTTGCCGCCATTCGTTGATTCCGCCTCGGTCAGCAGGTCGAGGTTGATCACACCGACGCCCATGTGCTGGAGCCCGAGGTCCTTGCCGTGGCTCACGGCGGAGGCGAACTCGGAGTAGTCGGTCTGGAGCTTCCTCAGCGAGGCGTGGAAGGCGCTCTCGGCGGACTGGAGGCGATCCTTGGCTTCCTGCACGTAGGTCGCCCCGTGCTCCCGCTGGACGTCCTGGAGGGTTGCCTCTGCTCGCGCTGTTGTGAGCTGGGCGATCTTGTGCTCGTGAGCTGCTGCCTCCTGCTCCTGGTCGTGGGCGATCGTGGCCGTGCGATCCGGCTCGGGCTTGTCCTCGGCTCGGGCCTTCTCGGCTGCCTCTGCATCTGCCCACTCGGCGTTGGAGCGGGTCTGTTCGAGGTGGATGACGGTGCGCTTGGCGTGGAGCTCCGCTGCGCGAGCGGCGTCGAGTGCGACGGTCGCCTGTCGGATCGGCAGGTTCGAGATCTCCAGGTGCTCGTTGATCGCACTGCCGTGGGCTCGTGACTGAGGTCTGGGCCGACGATTCCTACCGAACTGGATGGCGTTGGGCATGGCTGGGGTCCTCCCTGGTCGGTGTCTACCGGTTGCCGAAAAGCTCGCTGATGGGGCGCTCCCGTTCCCGCTCGATGCTCTCCTGACGGGACGCGACGATCGCCTCCTTGATCAAGTCGCTCGAGCTAGGCCAACCCGATGACCGGCGAGATCGCATATGGACCGGTGTTCCACGGACACCGCCGTCGAAGCTGGCGAACGTGCCGTCCTCGTTGCGTGGGTGGAGGCGGTCTTGCTCCGCTGCCTCGCGGCTCGAACGGGCCGCGTCCAGTGCCTCCGTGAGAGCCTGCTCTGCCGTGTCGATGTCGCTCTGCCGACCGGACTTGTGGGCAGCCTCTGCATCCGTCACGGCCCGGGAGAGTCGTTCCGCAACCTCGGGCGGTTGGACGGCGCTCCCCGAGATCTCACCGATGGGTCGAGGGGCCACCGCATCGCGGGCCTTGACGAACATCGCGTTCATGGCCCGGTTGGCCGCATACTGCGCTGGCGTTTTACCGAAGGCGTCGGGGGTCTGCTGGTCGTCGCTCATGCCCTGGACTGTAGAAGGTCGAGGAGCGGAACCTTAGAGCCTCATGGGAGACTGCTGGGAGACGCCTGAGAGCCGCCTACGCCGCCCGCCTGGTGGAGTGGGTGGGCCGTGGCCTCGGAGGCCGGGAGAAGCGGCTGACGTGGCTGTCCTGGACCTCCGGGACGCAACTTCGCCCCGCGCGGGTGACCGAGGGGGCTTCGCGCGGAAGTGACCACCCCAGTACGATCCGGCACCGTGCATCGGATCGGCGTCGTGCTCCTGGCGCTCCCGCTCCTGGCGATGGGCTGCGGGTCATCCAGCAGCGGCAAACCCTCAACGGGGTCCTCCGCCAGCAGCGCGAAGGCGCCCGCTCCTGTCAGTCGGGAGACCGTCGAGCGGCAGTTTCGCCGCTGCCTCGCACGGGCCGGAGTCACGCTGCACCACATCGGAGGCAACGTCCCCGGCCGGGTGCCGGTCGATCTTCCGGTAGTTGGCGCCGACTATCTCGGCGCGTGGGAAAGCAAAGGCAATGAAGCCGTGTACGACTTCTGGATCGCGGATAGCTCAGCGAGGGCCAAGCAGATTGCCGAAGGCATCAACGCGATCTACAGCGAAGAAAAGCACGAAAGGCTGGAAGCCGCGAGCGCCGGAGGCCGCGTGGTGCTGGCGGCCAGCGAAGGGACTGAACACGAAGCCAGCGAGCAAGACTCGCGCACGAACACCGCCATCGGACACTGCGAAAAGGCGCTGCCTAAGTGACGACGGCCGCCTCCAGCTAGGTGTCGAGCAGCCCGGCCGCCTCGGCCTCGTTGCCGGGCATGAGGTGCCCGTAGCGGTCCAGCGTGATCGTGATCGTGGAGTGTCGACATCTTCGGCCTCGATGAAAACGGCGAATCGACCTATCGGGACCACCTGAGCCTCGCCAACGTCGGCCTCGGGCCGACGCGTCGCGGAACGGCCTGCTAGTCGTCGCTGTCCTGCTGCTCCTGCTGGCGCTGCTCCTGCTCCTGCACGTGCTGTTCCCACCGTTCCCGGTTCCGCTTATCGTGCTCGTCTCCGCTGTAAGCCAGCACTCGCAGCCCGTCGGCGCCGGGGGCACGCCAGCCTTTCAGAAGGTCGCGAATCTCCCTGAGCGCCCCGGCAAGGTGGTGCGTCCCGTACGTGACGATGTATCCACGGCCGAGAATCGCGTCCCAGTCGAGGTCGAAGGTGTAGGGGCCGAGGGTCCGATTGCGGGAGTCCTTGAACTGGATCGTCGCGGTGTGGTGCGTGGGCAGGCCCCGATCCCTGCGATGGAAGGTCGTGTCCCAGAACGTGCTCCACTGCTGGCCGGGAACGAGCGTGCGGATCACGCTCGGGACGTTGACGTTGTCAACTTCGGCGTTGAGCGAGGACTTGAGCGGCGGCTCGATGGTGATTGCGATGTCTCTGGCCGCCGTCGCACCGAAGTTCTTGACGATGAGATCGACCGCGTTTCGGTCTGCCTCGGTCGGCTCCATGTAGATCGCCACGTAGGGCTGCGCCTGCTCGTCGCGAGTCTGCCGCGCTGCGCTGTATTGGGACCACGCGTAGCGCGCCGCGACGACGGCGAGCAGCAGGCCGACCCACGCGGCGATGGCAGACCATCCGCCGTTGGAGATATGGAGCAACGTAGCCGTCACGAGGCAAAGCATCCTCGACACGGCGGTCACACCATTCGCACCCGGGTGCGCTAGGGGTCCGGCCAGGCCGGTCCGGCGCACACCTGCCCGAGGGTGCTGGTCGTCGGACTGGTCGACCTGGGCTATCGCGCCTTCGCGCGTCCAGTCGTTACTGCCCGAGCACGCGGGCCTTCGCAGCGGCGAACTCCTCGGGCGAGAGCGACCCTGCCTGGTGCAGCTCTCGCGAGCGTCGGTGGCAGACGCGCGAGGATCGGGCCCCGGTCGCCAACGTCGTGGAGCCACGTGCTGAAGCCCATGACGAGCTGCCGGTGGGCGTCGCAGTAGATGTTCTCCGGCGGGTGGCGCAGTTGCAGCGCCGCCTCGGCGAGCTCGCGGCTCTCGCGCCAGCGCTCGACGACGTCACGGCCGTTGACTTCATCGGCGGCCCGTAGGTGAGCCACCGCCTAGGCGACTTCGGCGGCCGCGCGGGAACGGCCCCCCGTGCGTTCGCGACCGCGCTCTCGTCGTTGAGCTCCACGACGGCCCACGGGCCCGAGCTCATCCGGCGGCAGACGCTCAGCCACGACCGCGCCTCTCTCGTGTCCGACTGGTGCACGGACTGGCGCACGACCCCTCTGAGAATGCGAGAGCCCTACGATTAGCAGGGTCTTCTCGAACCACGGGACAGGCGCTCACCTCAGGGTCGTCCTCGGAGGGTTTTCGCCAGATCGTTGAGGAAAAGGCCAATCATCACGATGCCCAAGAGCGCCTCGACACCGACCAAGAGCCGCGCCTTGTCGGTGACGGGCGTCACGTCCCCCAGCCCGAGCGTGGTAATCGTGGTCGCGCTCATGTAAAGCATCCGCCAAAAGCGGCCGGACGCGTAGTAGGGGTCGCCCTCGGCCGCAAGGACGTGCGACTGGAGCTTCGCGTCGATGTCATGTGGCACCACCAGGTCCGTGGCTTCCGAGGCGGACTTCAGCGGAACCAGAGGCGGCACAAGGAGCGGGAGCGGAGGTCTGGGGCCGTCTGAAGCCCGCTCGGGTCCGGGTTCAGCGGGATATGCGGCGGCCGGTTCCGGTCCTTCCCGGGTTAGCTTGCTGTTCACGCCGAACGACAGTTCGATTGGCACGCGGAACTTGCCCGTCTCCCCGTCCTGGGCGACGAATTCCCCTACAAGCTCGATGGTGATCTCTTCTCCTTCAGGCCGGAAAACTTCGATGATCCTGAGGCTGTGCCGCGGGATGAGGTAAATGCGACCCCTCCAGTGCCAGGGCGTCTCTTCCGGCAGCCCTTTGCGGATGACGGCTGTGAAATCGTCGCCCAGTTCGTTACGGCCGTGCACGGTCGACCTTTCGAATCCCGTGTTTGCATCGTGCAGACTGTCGGGCGGCAGCAGCCAGAACGCCAGTGCGAACACGGGAACTAGGGCGAGATACACCAACCCGAAGCGCACCCGGCTCATCCATTTCTTCACGCGCGCAGCGTAACCGCACGGCCGAGGATCAGGCGGGCGACCGTGCAGTCGCCTCCCGCGTCAGCCGGCGCGGCTGAAAATCACCACCGACGCGTCCGGCCAAGACGTGGCGGCCGAGTGGGCGCAGGTGATCGCCGGCCTCGGCGTGTTCGGCGAGATCGGAGAGGACGGCTGGGAGGCGCGGGTGCACGAGCGAGGCCAGCTCGCCGGCGCGCTCGTGCAGGCTTGGATGATGCTCAACGCGGTCATGTTGGTGCTGTACGCGCACCAAAGGGAAATCCCACTGGAGCGCTTCGTCGAGCGCTCTGCATGACGGACGGCGCGCTCCGCGCGCGTCCCTCTACGCTCTCGCCGGTGGAGCGGTACGTGTTCAAGATCGGTGAGGCGTTTCCCGCCGAGGATGAGGTCGCGCGGTTCGCCGTGGCGCTGGCGATGATGAGCAACGACGTGCTCCGCTCGTTCGCACAACTCGACGACAAGGCGAGCGACCCGGAGGAAATGGCCGTTCAGACGTGGCTGTTCCGCCAGCAGGCCGCGCTCTACTACGAGTCCGCGACGTTCATCGCCGACTCCGCACGGATGTTCCCGAAGATCGCCGCGTTCTTGTCGGGGCTGCCGCAGGAGGCGCGCGACGAGCTCGGGCAGATCGTCGGGGGTATCGACCCGCACTCGCCGCACTACGTGGGCAAGTGGGTGGCCGAGCACCGCAACGTGACGTTCCACTATTCGCAGATGCATCCCGAGAAAGCCGCGCGTGGCGCCGAGAGGCTGAAGCAGGCGCTTGAAGCCGCCGCGCCGCTCGAAGGCGACCTCACCCACGGCGAGATCCTGGGCAGCATCCGGTTCGGCTTCGCTGACCAGGTAGCCCGGCATTGGGTGCCTGCCGAGACCGAGACGGACACGATCATCAGGCTGCGAGAAGCCCTGCTCGCGCTCGTCCCGTTCGCGCAGCGCGCGCTCACCGCTTACATCCAGATGCTCCCGAGCAGCGCGTACCGACACGAACAACGCTGAGCGCGCTGAGCGCCCGCGCGGAGGTTCTGCCCGCCCCGGCTCACGATCCGACCTCGACCGTGATCGGCGCGAACAGCGAGCCTGCCACCGGCTCGTGGCGCGGAATAGGCTGTCGTGCCCCCAAGTGAACGCCTTTAGGAGGAGAACCGATGGACTTCGAGCCGAGCCAGCGCTGTTCCGAATTCAAGGAGCGCCTCACGGCGTTCATGGACGAGCACGTCTATCCGGCCGAGGAGCTCTATGAGCGCCAGCTAGAGGAGTCGGGAGACCCTCATCACCAGCCCGCCGTGATGGAGACGCTGAAGGTTCGCGCGCGCGAGGCCGGGTTGTGGAACATGTTCCTGCCCGATCCCGACCAGGGAGCCGGTCTGTCGAACAGCGACTACGCGCCGCTCGCCGAGATCCTCGGACGCTCGCGCATCGCCTCGGAGGCCTGCAACTGCTCTGCGCCCGACACGGGCAACATGGAGGTGCTCCACCAGTTCGCCACCCCCGAGCAGAAGGACCGCTGGCTGACGCCGCTGCTCGACGGCGAGATCCGCTCGGCGTTCGCGATGACCGAGCCCGACGTCGCCTCCTCCGACGCGACCAACATTGCCATGCGGATTGAGCGCGACGGCGACAGCTACATCCTGAACGGCCGCAAATGGTGGACGACGAACGCAATGCACCCAAATCTCCGGATCCTCATCGTCATGGGGAAGACGGACCCTGGTGCGCCCACTTACGAGCAGCAGTCGATGATCCTCGTACCGGTCGATACCCCGGGAGTGACGAT
>CAAGKR010281463.1_pt1 | contig 13392 bp, 5 predicted proteins | sample 2556971 | NCBI WGS metagenome assembly CAAGKR01 (sample SAMEA5207829, study PRJEB30636) | soil metagenome | biome: forest; feature: boreal; material: soil | place: USA | collected 2011-09 | depth 1 m | reverse complement strand
CTCATCCTTGCCGCGGCGCGAGGCGCGTCGTTCGACGACGCGATGAGTGTCGTGCACCAGGCCGTCGAGCGCATCGCCGCAACCGAGTCGGCCGACGTCCTGCGCGGCGAGGGCATCGACGTCGTCGAAGGACGCGCGCGGCTCGTCGGTCCCGACGCAATCGAGGTCGACGGACGGACGCTGCGCGGCCGGGGCGTCGTCATCGCCACCGGCAGCGTGCCGGCGCTGCCTCCGATCCCCGGTCTGCGTGACGCCGACCCGCTCACGAACGAAACGGTGTTCCAGCTGGCGCGCCGCCCGGCGTCGATGGTGATCATCGGCGGTGGCGCGATCGGCTGCGAGCTCGCTCAGGCGTTCGCGCGGCTCGGTACCAAGGTCACGATCCTCGAAGCGGCGCCGCGCATCTTGCTCTCGGAGGAGCCCGACGCCTCCGAGCTGATCACCGACGTGCTGCGCGCCGAAGGCGTCGACGTCCGCGTCGGTGTGAACATCGTCTCCGCAGCCCGCGATCTGGCCGGCCAGGCGTGCCTCACCCTCGACGAGAGGACCGCGGTCGTCGGCGAGCAGCTCCTCGTCGCGGCCGGTCGCCGGGCGGTCACCGACGGCCTCGGACTCGACGAGGTCGGCGTCGAAGTCGACGAGCGCGGCGTGATCAAGACCGATCTCCACCTCGCGACCACGAAGGTGGGCGTCTACGCGGCCGGTGACGTCACCGCACGCCTGCAGCTCACCCACGCCGCGAACCGCATGGGGATGATCGCCGCGACCAACGTGCTGCGGCGATTCCCGAAGGCGAAGTTCGAGACGGCGACCATGCCCGCGGTCGTGTTCACCGACCCGCAGGTCGCCCGGGTCGGCATCACCGAAGCGCAGGCACCGGCCACGGGCGCCCGCGTCGCCGAGCTCCCGATGACCGCGTTGGAACGAGCGATCATCGAGCAGCGCACCGAAGGCTTCGTCAAGCTCATCGCCGGCCGACGCCGATTCCTCGGCAACCTCGGCGGCGGGCGGCTGCTCGGCGCGACCGTCGTGGCCCCCGGGGCAGGGGAGATCGTCCACGAGGCCGCGCTCGCGGTACGAACCCGAATGCTCACCGGACGACTCGCGCAGACCGTGCACGCATACCCCACGTGGTCGATCGCCATCCAACAAGCCGCCGCGCAGCTGTTCTTCGAATACGCAGGTCGCTCCGCCCGACCCGCCCGGCCTGACAACTGAGCGGACGAGATGGAGCCTCGAAGGGCGTGTGAGCGGTCGGTGCAAGACTGCGCGGATGAGTGAGGTCGAGTACGCGCAGTCGGGGGACGGCGCGCACGTTGCCTACCGGGTGTTCGATGCGGACGTTCAAAGTGGCGTCGGCAACGACATCGTCATGGTCTCCGGTGGTCTGATCCCGATGGAAGTCATCGAAGACGATCCCGGATTCGCGCGTCTCCTCGAAGGGCTGCGCGCTCTGGGTCGGGTGGTGGTGTTCGACCGGCGCGGTGTCGGTGTGTCGGATCCGATCGTCGACTGGGAGCGGCCGGTCCTCGACCAGTGGGCCGATGATGTGTCCGCGGTCGTGGACGCATCGGGGGTCCGCGACGCGGTGATCTTTGCGTGGGACAGCTATGGCGTTTCCACTCGGTTCGCGGCGAGGTATCCCGATCGGCTGCGTCTGCTCGTGCTCCATCATCCGTTGATGGTTCCCGACGACCGTTGGGACGACTGGGTCGCGAACCGGCGCGCCCTGATCCGTCAGAACATCGACGGTGTCGCCGACAACTTCTTGGACCAGATCGCTCCGTCCCGCGCCGCGGATGCCTCCTTTCGTGACTGGTACGCCCGGGCCGGTCGCGTCGGCGCCAGCCCCACGACCGCGACCCGAATATGGGAATCGGTGTTCCACTCCCGACCGAGCGATCAGCTGCTCGACCACGTCCGGACACCGACCTTGGTGCTGCATCGACGCGACAGCGTCCATGCACCCGCCGACGTGGTGCGGGTGGCCGCGTCGTATATCAGCGGAGCGAGCATCATCGAGCTCGACGGCGGCGATTACTTTCCGTTCCTCGGCGACGTCGACGCGCTACTCGCCGAAATCGCCGACTTCATCGTGGGTGAGCGGCGACTCCCACCCCCGCAGCGCATCCTCGCCGCGCTCATGTTCACCGATCTCGTCGCCTCCACCGAACGTGCCGCGGCAGCCGGCGACACCCACTGGAAATCTGTGCTCGACCGGCACGACCGCACCGTACGCGCAGCCGTCGGCAGCTGCGGCGGCACCGTCGTCAAGACCACCGGTGACGGCGTCCTCGCGCTCCTGCCGTCCGCCGGTGCCGCCATACGCGCGGCACAGCGAGTACGCGATGCGCTCACCACCGACGGGCTCGCGGTGCGCATCGGCATCCACGTCGGCGACATCGACCGGCGCGGCGATGACATCTCCGGTGTCGGCGTGCACGTCGCAGCCCGCGCGATGGCGTTCGCGACCTCAGATCAGATCGTCGTGACCGCGTCCGTCCCCGCGGCCGTCACGGGCCAGGCCACGACGTTCGCACCACTCGGCGCCCACGAGCTCAAAGGCGTCCCCGGCACATGGGAGCTGTTCCGACTCGCCGACAACCAAGGCGGCACTGCATAAATCGCGACCCCACAGGCCCGATCCGTGGGCCGGCCCGGGGCAGACCTGGTGCCCGACGTTGACCGGCGACGGGCGAACTCTCTACGCTCCAAGCCGGAGCACGGATGCGGGGTGAGCGATCCATGAGGGCGGGGGCCGGGACAACGGATTCGACGACCATCGAGCTGCGGCGGCTCGATAGCGCCACTGCTGCCGCCATCGCGGTCCGCACGATCTGCGCAAACACGGCATACAAGTCGACGACGGTGGGCGAAGGCGTCTACCAGTTCACGCGCGTCTACCGCCCGAAGTGGGCGACGATCAGTGGATGGGTGCTCACGATCGGGTTGCTCGGTGCGGGTTACTGGCTCCTGCTGATCAAGCGTACCGACGCCTGCACGATGTGGGTCAGCGAGGATCGCGCGACCACCAGGGTGATCCTGGCCGGCGGCCTGCTCCACGATGTGCACGACCTCTTGTGCAGCGCCTTCGACGAGGTCGAGTGCACCGCCGCCCCGTCCTCCGACTTCAACCAGTCCGAGCGCGGCGAGAGCGACGACCTGCTGCCGCTTCGGGCGTTCCGTTCGCTGCCGGTCGTCACACCGGTCGAGATCGACCTCGTCGCGCTCGAGCGCGACGAGATCGATCGCGTCGAGATCGATCATCGCGTGCCCGACCGCTCGCCGACGCAACGTCGCGCCCCCGTGCTGGATCTCCCGGAGGTGCACTTCGAGACGGGCGAGCACGTTCGCGTCATGGGCATCGTCTACGTGGGCCGAGATCCAATGCACCGTGACGCGAGCGGCACAGTCGTGGAATGGCTTGCCGTCGGCGATCCGAACGGCACGGTCTCGAGGACGCACTTCGCGATGGGCGCGAACCTGGCCGGACTGTGGGTCGAGGATCTCTACTCCACCAACGGGACGGCGGTCGGCGTCGACGCGGGCAGCGCGCGGCGCCTCAGGCCCTTGGAACGCATCGCAGTCTCGGCGGGCGAGAAGATCTTCTTCGGTGACGCTTCCGCCCTCGTGCTGTCGGACGACGACCGCGCGGCGGCGAGTGTTTCCCTCTCCAGTCCGTCGGCGCGGGTGTGACACTCGCATCTTTCGGTGGGTCGCCAATCGAAGCGCGCGGAGTCTGAGTGAATCGCATCTGGCTGACTGAACGGCGCCGCCGGCACGTTGCGCTCGGCGTGGTCGTCGTGCTGCTTGCCGGCGGGTTGGCGCTCGCGCTCCGGTCGGACACCTATCACGTGACGAAGTACGAGCTGCACGACAGCGGGATCTGGGGCACGCGCGAGAGCGAGACCGGCGCTCCGGTCGGGCGGCTCAACTACGAGATCCAGTCGGTCGACATGGCTCCCGCGGTCGATCCGAGCAAGCTGGCAAGCCCCGATGTGGTGCAGGCCGACGCGAACGTCGTCGTCTACAGCCGCACGACGAACATGCTGGCGCAGGTCGCCGTCGCGCAATCGACGGTGCAGGCCGCGCAGCCGCTGCCGGCGGGTGCCTACGTCGGCATGGGGGGCGATCGCGGTGCGGTCTTCGCGCCCGGCTCGGGATCGCTGTGGATCACCGACGCATCGTCGCTCGGCTCGCAGAGCTACGCGGGCGGCGGTGCGACGAAACCCTTCACCGTCGGTCACCAGAGCGGCGTCGTGGTCGGAGCGGATGGAACCACGTTCGCCTACGACCCGCGCAGCGGCGTGCTGAGCACGTACTCGGCCACGGGGCCACGACCGCAGGTCTCGCGGAAGCAGCTGCGTCGGATCGGCGGAGATGTCGCGCCACAGATCACGGCGGTCGGCGACGAAGCGGTGATTCTCGATTCCACGAAGCACGTGCTGCTGACCTCGAGCGGACTGACCCTGCCGCTTCCCGCGTACCTCGCCGAGTCGACGGTCCTCCAACAGCCGGGCGGCCCCGCCGAATCGGTGCTCCTCGCGTCTTCGCAGGCGCTGGCGACGGTGTCGCTGCACGACGGCGGAGTCGGACTGCTCAGCCGCGCCTCGGCCGCCGACGGCTCCTACGGCCAGCCCGTCGCCCCCGTCGCGCTCGGCGGTTGCGAGTACGGCGCATGGTCGGAGCACGGAAGGTACTTGCAGGTCTGCCCGACCGGTAAGCCGGTGTCGGGAACGATCGATCCGAACGCGACGTCGCCGTTGCCGGTGACGTGGCGCGTGAATCGCGGTCGCGCGGCGTTGAACGATCAGCTCGACGGCACGTGGGTCACCTTCGATCCGCACACCGTTCTCGGTCCGAACAGCTGGCTCTCTGCGTTCGGCGGCGCGCACAAGAACCAGACGCAGAATTCGACCGGACCGCCGGAGAACGCAGTCTGCAAGGACCCGCGGGGCCCGACGACGACCGCGTTCGACGCCGGAGTCCGCGCCGGGAGCTCGGTGGTGATCCCGGTGATCCAACACGACGTCGACCCCAGCCGATGTCACGTGCTCGCGATCGTGGCCGCGAGCACCGATGTCGCGGCGAGTGGCACGGTCGCGATCGCGGAGGGGGGCCGTTCCCTGCTCTTCACCCCGGCCGGCAATCAGACCGCGGCGCTCCTGAACTACACGGTGAGCGACGGCAACCGGGAGGCCACCGGGATCGTGACGGTGCACGTCTACGGCCCGGCCGTCGAGACCGCGCCGCAGCTGAACCCCGACAAGGCGACGGTGCAAACCGGTCACAGTGTCACCTTCAACGTGCTCGCCAACGACTCCGATCGGGAAGGCGACCCGATCCGCCTCCTCAGTGCCCACATAGCGGGCGCGCCTCCGCAGTATCAGCCGACCGTGCGCGCGAACGGAGACGTGACCGTCGCGGCAGCTCCGCGATCGAACAGTGGTCAGACGATCAAGGTCGTCTACAGCGCGACCGACGAGCAGGCCACTGGAGTCTCGACCGACGGCGAGCTCGACATCACGGTGCAGCAGGGCATCGTGCGACCGACGGCGGCGCCCGACTTCGCGTCGACCTCGTTGAACGCGCGCACCACAACCGGCACCCGGGAGCTGGCCGTCGATCTGCTCGCGAACGACAGTGTGGGCAGCGGCAACCTCCTCACCCTCGTCTCGATACAACCGATCGCCGGACAACGCTTCCGCTTCCTGGGAGACGGCGAGCTCTACTTCACCCCGACGGTGGTCGGCGACTTCTCGACGACCTACGTCATTACCGACGGGGCCGGCCCCGCGACCGGCAGGCTGCGGATCCGGGTCACGAAGGGTGGATCGAACCACCCGCCCGTCGCCGTACCCGACACCGCGCAACTTCGCACCGACGGCAGCGCGACCGTCGACGTGCTGAACAACGACAGCGACGCCGACGACGACGTCCTGTTCGTCAGCGCGGTCACCGTAGACCCGGCCCTCGCCGCGAGGCTCCAGGTCGCGATCGTGGATCACGCTCGTCTCAGCATCACCGCGACGACCCACCTCACGGCGCCCGTGAGCTTCGGCTACACGGTCACCGACGGCATGGCGAACGCGCAGGGAGTCGTCACCGTGCTTCCCGCGACCTCGGCGAGCGATCGACAGCCGCCGATCGCTCGCGACGACCAGGCGACCGTCCGGGTGAACGGCGCGGCCGAGATCCCCGTGCTCGCGAACGACTTCGACCCGAACGGTGGCTCGCTCTCCCTCGATCCCAAAGTGCCCTTCACCACACTCGCCGGCGCCACGAGGCTCGATCCCGTCCGGCAGGGCTTCCTGTACGCGCACGGCAATACGCTCCGATTCGTTGCGCCGGCGCGGCCCGGGCCCGTGCACGTGAACTACGACGTCAGCAACGGATACGCGACGAGCACCGGCGGGCTCACGATCAACGTCGTCGGCGACGATCAGCAGAACCAGGCGCCGCAACCGCCGCCGCTCATCGCGCGGGTGTTCGCGGGGTCGTCCACTTCGCTGACGATCCCGCTGCTCGGAGTCGACCCCGAGAACGACCCCGTCAGCCTCGTGGGCCTGGGAACGCCTCCGAGCCGCGGAGTCGTGGCCGCCATCAATGGCGCGACATTCACGTACCGCGCCGATCCGGCCGACCAGGGTCACGGCGGCACCGACCTGTTCACCTATTGGCTCCGCGACGGTCGCGGCGCGCTCGGAGAGGGCACCGTTCTCGTCGCGGTCTCGCCCCCGCCGCTGCTGAACACACCGCCGGTCCCCGAGAACGACAGCGTGCGGGCGCGGCCGGGAACGAAGATCCGCATCGCGGTCACCTCCAACGACGTCGACGCCGACGGCGATCCGATCTCCATCGCGTTCCGGCCCGACCAGCCGGTGAACGCTCCGCGACCGCGCGTCGTCTCCGCAGGCACCATCGAGGTCTCGGTGCCCGCGGCACTCCCGGACGGGACGCAGATCACCTTCTTCTACGCGATCACCGACCGCATCAATCCCGTGTCGCCACTGAGAGGGCAGGTGATCGTCACCGTCGACCGGCACGCGCGCGACCTTCCGATTGCGGTCGACGACATCGTCCCCGGCACCCGCGCGCCGGACGCGCGCGCCATGGTGAGGGTTCCGGTTCTCGTGAACGACTTCGATCCGGCATACGACCAGGGTCAACTACGGATACTGCCGTCGTTCAACCGGAGCTACTCCGTCGCCGGAAGCTCCATCGTGATCCCGGTCGGCCAACGATCGCGCCTGGTCTCGTACTGCATCGAGAACCCCGAGCACAGCACTGCGTGCGCGTTCGTGCAGGTGACCGTGGGCAATCCGAACGACGCGCCGCCCGTCGCGGTGACCGACAACGCGAGCGTGAGCGTCGGGCATCACGTCACCGTCGACGTCACCGCCAACGACACGCACGCGCCCGGCACGAGCCTGCGCGTCACGACGATCGTCGCTTCGCACTGGGGTACCGCACAGGTCGCCGCCGGCCGGCTCGTGACGTTCTCTCCATCGACCAACGCACCCGGGTACGGCGCGGTCGTCTACCAGGTGACCGACGGCACTCGTTCCGCCGAAGGGATCTTCTTCATCACCGTCAACGGCAATCAGCCCCCGGTGCTCGAGGGGAGCGTGATCCCGGTGCTGCCCGGCAACAGCGTGGCGGTATCGCTCAGCGCGCACATCGTCGGGGGTTCGTCGACGGCGGACGGCGATCACTTCCAACTGCTCAGCCGGCAGCTTCCACCAGGCCTGGCGGCCGATCTGAGCGGCGACACGCTCACCGTCTCGGCATCGGCGGATGCGATCGGCCGGACCGGCTCGGTCGTCGTGCGCGCCACCAACGGTCGGCTCTTGTCGCGCGCCGCGTTGTTCCAGATCATCGTGACGCAACCCCCGGCGCCCCGAGCGGCGAACTTCACGGCCGGGCCGTTCAAACAGGGATCGCCCCCGCAATCGATCGACGTGCTCGCGCACGTGACCGACCCGACCGGCAAGGGTCTGCACATCATCGCCGCCTCCGTCGCCCGTGCGGCCGGCTCCGTGCAATGGGACCGCGGTATCGGCGGCCGGCTCCGTTACGCGCCCCGCGCGACCTTCTCGGGTCAGACCCAGATCTTCGTGACGGTCGGCGACGCGACCGGGTTTGCGAACCGTCAGGTCGTCGCGACCGTGACGGTCGCGGTCTACGGACCGCCGACGAGCCCGACGGTCGCGCCCACCGTCAGCGCCCGCACCGACACGTCGACGAACACCCCGTTCTTCGCCCTCGACTGGTCGGCCGGTCCCGCGCTGGCGAACGGTGCGGCGATCGACCATTACCAGGTCAATTGGTCGGGCGGCGACAACGTCGACGAGACGTGCGTGGGCAGCGGTCCTCGGTGTGGCTTCTCGGGCTTGTCGTTCGCGCTCGCGTACGCCTTCCGCGTCCGCGCGGTCGACGTCTACGGAGAGGCCGGGCCCTGGGGGCCGGCCTCCGCGTCGCAGCACTACGACGTCGGGCCGCCCGCGGTCTCGAGCGCCACCGCGCAGTTCGACGTGACGTCGTCGACCTCGATCGATCTCACCTGGACACCGCCGGGCCATCACTCGGGAAGCGACATCCGGTTCTTCGACATCTACGCCGGCGGTCGATTGCTCACCAGCGTGCCCGCGCCGCAGACGAGCGCGCGGATCGGCGGGCTCACCACCGGTCAGCCCTACGAGTTCACGATCAAGACCCGCAACGCGTCCAACGAGCAGTCCGACGGCGTGACCACGACACCGCCGGTGCGGCCGCTCGCGGTTCCGACGTTCGTTCCCACACCGATCGTGAGCGAGAGCTTGAACGTGAACGACTCGGTAGACGTGTCGTGGCCGATTCCTTCCTCACCGACCGACATTCCGGCGACGGGTGGCGACGATCCCGCGAATCTCCTGTACTTCGTGGTCATCGACGGCGGCGCGCCGCAACCGGCTGCGAGCCCCGGCTTCTACAACTTCGCCAACCCGATCGAGGGTCACGCCTATCAGATCCGGCTCGGAGTCGCGAACAGCCTGGTCGCGAAGACGTGCCCCGGCGCGCTCTCGAGCTGCGCGAAGTATCTCAGCGGCACCGTGTCGTTCACGACCTACGGTCCGCCGTCGGCCGTCACCGACCTGGTCGCGACCGCGAATGCCCCGCAGCAGCTCTCGCTGACCTTCACACCGGGAACGCTGCCGGCCGGGAGCCCGAGCGATCTGGAATCCAAGGTGTACCTGACGGCGGTCAGCCCCGCGATCCCGGGTCTCGACCTCAGCTCGCCGATCGAGATCACGAGTGGCTTCTCGGCGCCCGCGAACCTCTCGACCGGTCAGCAGTACGACTTCACCGTGCTCGCGTGCTCCGTGCCGTCGAGCACGCCGACGCGGACGTTCTGCGAGACGACCTCGCAGTCGACGTCGGGAACCCCGTACGGCCCTCCCGGCCCGCCGTCGCAACCGAGTGGTGCAGTCAACGCTCGCACGATCACATGGAGCTGGGCGCCACCCGACGACGGCTGCGGAGGCTGCGGGATCCACAACTACTCGGTCTCGGGAATTGGCGTCGTCCAGGGCACGTCGGTGCAATTCGACTACGCGAACTACTCCACGACGTACTGCGTGACGGTCGTCGCCGTGAACAACCGTGGCATCACCGGCCCCCCGTCGGCGCAAGGGTGCGCCACGACCGGGCCGCAACCGCCACCGCCGGTGACCTTCACCGTGTCGGCCGGCCCCGCGACTCCGCCGACAGAGTGTCTGGGCGATCCCGCATGTCGCTGGTGGAGCTTCGACGAGACCAATATCCCCGTCGGTACGTACACCCTTCGTTGCTTCGACCGGACCGACGGTGACTACGGCCTCACGTTCACGATCGACATCACGAGCGCATCGTGGTCGTTCGTGTCCGACGGCTCGACCGGCTACTGCGCGAACGCGATTTCCGGCCGCACGGTGTACGCAGTGCTCAGCGGGCCCGGCACCTATCAGTCTTCGGACTTTGTCTGGCCATGACCGACGCTGCACGGCCGATCCGACCGGCCCCACCTCATCACACAGGAGCTCGATGATCACCAACGAACAAGCCGTCTGGTTCGCGGGGGCCTTCGACAAGCTCGTCGCGAACGTCGAAGGCGCCATCTTGGGCAAGCAGAACGCGGTGAAGCTCGCGCTGACGTGCCTCCTCTCCGAAGGTCATCTGTTGATCGAGGACGTCCCCGGCACCGGGAAGACGTCGCTGGCGAAGGCCATCGCGAACACGGTGAAGGGAACGCACAGCCGCATCCAGTTCACGCCCGACCTCCTTCCGAGTGACGTCACCGGTGTCACGATCTACAACCAGCGCACGACCGATTTCGAGTTCCACAAGGGACCGGTATTCGCGACGATCGTGCTCGCCGACGAGATCAACCGCGCCTCGCCCAAGACGCAGTCGGCGCTCCTCGAGGTCATGGAAGAGGGGCAGGTCACCGTCGACGGCGTGGGCTACCCGGTCGGCAGCCCGTTCATGGTGATCGCGACCCAGAACCCGATCGAGCAGGCCGGCACCTACCGGTTGCCCGAAGCGCAGATCGACCGGTTCCTCATGCGGACGAGCCTCGGGTACCCCGATCATGAGACCGCGGTGGCGCTGCTCGCCGATGCGTCGAACCGCGACCGCGCGTCGCACGTGACCGAGCTCATCGCGGCGAAGGCGGTTGACGACATGGCGCAGCTGGCGGCCGACGTCAACGTCGACGCCGCGATCTTGGGGTACGTGGATCGTCTGGCCGAGGAGACCCGCCGGTCAGCCGACGTGCAGCTCGGTGTCAGCATGCGCGGCAGCCTCGCCCTGGTGCGGGCGGCGAAGACGTGGGCCATCGTGCACGGCCGCACGTTCGTCGTTCCCGACGACATCAAGGAGCTCGTGCAGCCCGTGCTCGCGCATCGCCTGATGCTGACGCCCGAGGCCGAGTTCGCCCATCTGACCGCCGAGCAGGTGATCGCCCGCACGCTGTCCGATGTCGCGCCGCCGAGCGCCCGTGGCGAGTCGTAGGAGACGCCGTGGCTTCGGACTCTGCACGTCGCGAACGGATCCCGCAACGGCTGCGAAGGGCCCTCGATCCGCCGTTGCGCGTCGGCGCGCTCGCGACGCCCTTCGGACGCACCGTCGCCGCGCTGGCGCTGGTCTCGTGGGCCGTTGCGTGGAGGCTGCACTGGGTCGAGTTCGGCGCGGTCGTGGCCGGCTGCATTCTCGCGATCGCGATCGCATCCCTGTTCATGCTCGGCAGGGACCAGATCGCGGTGTCGATCGGGCTCGAGCCGCCGCGAGTGGTCGTCGGGCAGACCGCGGGCGCGAGCATCGAGGCGACGAACGACACCGGCCGGCGAATTCTTCCGTTCCGCCTCGAGGCACCCGCCGGAGCCTTGATCGTGCAGTCCGACGTTCCGTCGCTCCCGGCCCGGGGAGTGCACCGCGAGGACTTCGCGATCCCGACGTCGCGGCGCGGGGTCATCACCGTCGGCCCCGTGAGCTCGGTGCGCGGCGACCCGCTCGGCCTGATGCGGCGCGAGGTTTCCTGGACCGGGAGCACCGACCTCTTCGTGCATCCGCGCACCGTGCCGCTCAGCGGAATCGCGTCGGGCTGGATCCGCGACCTCGACGGCCTGAGCACGAACGACCTCTCCGCGAGCGACGTCGAGCTGCACACCTTGCGCGAGTACGAGCCTGGAGACGACCGCCGCCACGTGCACTGGCGTACTTCGGTGCGGGTCGGAACGCTCATGGTGCGCCAGTTCATCGACACCCGCCGCTGGCACCTCGCGGTGGTGATCTCCACGGCGCGTCACGAGTACGCGAGCGACGACGAGTTCGAGCTGGCCGTCTCGGTCGCGGCCTCGCTCGGAGCCCGGGCGCTGCGCGATCGTCAGTCGGTGTCGTGCGTGGCGGGCCCGCACGAGGTGCCCGCGCTCAACCCGACGATGCTGCTCGACGGCCTCTCCGGCGTCGAGCTGGTCAACGCGTCGCAGAGTGTCGCCGACACTGCGATCGCAAGCCGAATTCACTTCCGCGACGCATCCGTCGTCGCGGTCGTGACCGGATCGCGCGCCAGTTTGCCGGTGCTGCGACTCGCGGCCCGGCAGTTCCCGACCGGCATGCGCGTCGTGTCGATCCGCGCGCGTCTGGGCAAGGTCTCGTCGTATCGTCCGGCCGGCATCACCACCGTCGTCGACGTCGGCAGCCTCGACGATCTCGAGCGGCTCTTGAGCTCGGCGGGTGGACTGTGAGCCCCGCGCTGTGAGCGCACGACCCGAGGCGTCGGGCTCCGCCGTCGAGCGCGTCGACGTGATCGCCGTCGTCGCGGCGCATCTCCTTGCCGTGGCGAGCTTCCGCGCCGCATTCTCCGGCGCCGCCTTCTTCGTCGCCGGCGCGGCCGGAACGCTCGCCGCCACGGCCTACTGGCTCTGGGCGCTGCGGCCTTGGGTTCCGATCTGGCTCCGGTTCGGCGGTGCGGTGATCGTGTTCGCGGTCGTCGGCCCGGTCGCGACGGTGCGCGGCGACGCGCCCCGTGGCTTCCTGCCGAGCCCCCGAGCCGTCGGCGCCGTCTTCAGCGGAAGCATTCACGGCTGGTGGGCGCTCGTCACCACGCTTCCGCCGGTCGGCGATGTCGGCCATGTGCTCGTCGTTCCCTACCTGTGCGCCTTTGTCGGCGCGTCGGCCTCGCTGTTGCTGTTGCGCGCCAGGCGCGCACCGTTCCTCGCGGCGGTGCCTCCGATCGTGATCCTCGGCGTCGGTGTGCTGGTCGGCACCGACCGGCCGGGATCGCTCTACGTCGAAGCCGGCCTCCTGATCGCCGCGGTGCTGTTCTGGGCGAGCACGCTCTACCGGCGGGCCCGGCCGGTCCTCGGCACGGTGCGACGGGTTCGCGGTCGCGGGCTCGTCGCGAGCGTGGCGCTGCTCGCCGTCGTCGCGCTCGGCGCCGGCGCGGCCGGCAGCCACGTTCCCTTCGTGCACGCGAGCCGGCGTTTCGTCCTGCGGGATCGGGTCCAGCCGCCGTTCGATCCAACGCAGTATCCGAGCCCGCTCGCCGGTTATCGGAAGTACCGCGCCGCCAAGACGAAGTCGGCCGCGCTGTTCACCGTTTCCGGCGTGACGGCGAAGACGCGTCTTCGCATCGCGGTCATGGACGACTACGACGGTCTCGTCTGGCGGGTCGCCGACAACGGCAACCTCGACGCCTTTCGGCGCGCGGGTTCCGCGCTACCCGAACAACGAAGCGGAACCGTCGAGAACCTGAAGATCACGGTCCGAGGTCTGCAGGGCGTCTGGCTCCCGACGGCCGGTCAGCCACTCAGCATTACCTTCACCGGGCGCGATGCCGGGCGACTCGCGACGGATCTTCGCTACAACGTCGCG
>CAAGKR010198254.1_pt1 | contig 13392 bp, 16 predicted proteins | sample 2556971 | NCBI WGS metagenome assembly CAAGKR01 (sample SAMEA5207829, study PRJEB30636) | soil metagenome | biome: forest; feature: boreal; material: soil | place: USA | collected 2011-09 | depth 1 m | reverse complement strand
GGAGCAGTGGTAGCTCGTTGGGCTCATAACCCAAAGGTCGGAGGTTCGAATCCTTCCTCCGCTACAAAGATAAAGCCCTGGTGCGAAAGCACCGGGGTTTCTTGTTTTTAAATTGGAAACAGGTTGGAAACATTGACTATTATTTGTAATAAACAACTTTGTCGTTGGCACGACGATTGTATACGTGTCTATTGGAATAATAGAAACGGATTTAGCTACTACAAAATGTCTTAATTTTTTGAAGGCGATCATACGCTAAGTTAGCCGTTTCTCTGTCATATTTATAATTAATATAACGGGCAGTCTCACAGATATCTCTTAGATGAGCATACTCAGCGGATATTTCTGGGAACAATGAACTTACTCTGTCAGACTGAAATCCATGACGTCCCTGGTGCCTTGTTTTACAGGCATTATAATATGACTCAAAATCTTTATATGTAATTGAACGGTTTGATAATGTTACGGTTTGTGGCATCATTTTATGACGTAAATAATGCATTGCAGAATAAAAAGCAGTGGTAATAACCCAGTCTAAATAATCAGGTTTAATTCTTAAGTATTTGCAAGCTTTCTCGTTGTGCTGAGCGTGTAGAAGATTATTGCTGTTTCCCATATGTGAAAATATAGCCGTCTGATAATATTCTTTCCCTATTTAATTTTTTGTCATCCGGCATAATGTTAAAAGACATATGAAATTTTTCGCTATTGATTCTTGCAAAAGATGAGGACAGATTATTATATAATTCTAATATTTTATCAGATAGATATAGTTTTTTAGAAATAAAAAGAATGATTTTGAAACTTTCAATTGTGACAAATTTAAGTTGAGCATATTTAATATCAAATCCTTTTTCAATCATTGATTCAATAAAATCTGCACTGAGATTTTGAGCATTTGTCAGGTTATTGGCAAATCGTTTTTCGAGATTCTTTTTTGCTTTTTTTGCGTGATCTTCAACCCCTTTTATATATGCATTTATCAGATCATCGCTCGTGAATCCGCCTTCCGAAATTTGAGTTGTCCAATTCAATTCACTCGCAGGATTTGTTCTTGTCAGGATATTCATAATAAATTGGATTTCCAAATAAAATAAAATTCTGGATTGAAAGGTTCTTACTTAGCTGCCGTTAAGTTAATAAGTATTTCGTAATTAGAAACAGACTTTTAATAAAAATGTTTATTCCGGGCTGCAAATATCGGTCTTTTTTAGGAATTTGCAACACTTACCGGAAATTAAGACCTCCATTTCGGCATTTACACCATCAGGATTTGTAATTAAATCCGAGTAATGCTTTTACATTCCGGACAATTGACGGTGCCTTTTTGAATTAAATTAACATTAAATTCCTTATTGCACTTTTCACATTTAACCGTTTTTTGATATTCCGGTTTTTTAAATTCCACATCAGAATATGCCTCCAGAATATCTGATATTTTTTTAAGTCTTGCTGACATCATAAAGAAAACAATGATCATTGCTATACCAATAATTGCAACTAACAAACTACCTGAAGATTCTAATCCATACATAACAATTCTGATTTAATTTCACATTTATTTGATTGATTACTATCAAAGTTATGAAGTGCCGGGGCCAAAAGCAATTTTATTTATAATGTGCGTTTGCACGCATGGATGCCTCTTTTAATTGCCGGGATGGTACGTCCTGACTGGAATAAATTATTTCGCCACTTTCAGAAACTTCAATAAAAATACTGATTGTTTTCCCATGAGCTACTATCAGGTAGATTATTCCCGGTAAAATAGCCAGAAAAAATAAAAATACTGCTAAACACCCGTCTATTCCCTTCTCTTTTTGCAACTGGCAGCCTGTTTCTGTTTTGCTTGTTATTCGCCAGCCTTTTTTTAGTTGTTTTGTTACTTCATTTTCAAGTATGACTTTGCGCTCTTCAATTGTCTTCATAGTTTTAATTTTTAAGTGAAGTTACTGAATACAAAACAAATCTTTTTATCGGACAACTCTAAGAGGACCCTCCTCTCTTGAATCTAAACCTAACGCATTCATCGTTTCTGTTTGATCTATATTACAGTCTTCATAAAGCTGGATGATTTCCTCTTGTAACTTAAGGTTACCCTTTTGTAACTCAATTATGTACTCGTTGCCCTTAATTGTTACTTTTAGTTTCGTAATTATTGCTTTTAGTTCCGTAATCTCATTGTCTCTTTCCTCTTCCAGTCTTTTTATCCGAAATAGTAGGCCCTGAACATCAATATTAAAACCTTCGAGTTCTTTTATGGATTGATCATACGGACCAGGCTTGACATGAAAGACCATGTTCTCTACTATTGGACGTACCAGACGCCACTTGTCCATAAAAGAAGGGAATTGTAAATTCTCCAAAGGAGTAAATTTCTTTTTCATATTTAGCCTTTCATCCCACATTTGAGAAGTTTCTTTCATTTTGATCAATTCCTCCGATGTTAGAATTTTTCTCCCTTTAAAATGGGCTAACTCTTTCTGCAATGTCTTTTTTGTTTCACACAGTAATAATTCCTGTTGTTCCTTTTTGGTCATTTTCATAATTTCTGTTTTTTGTTTACACATCAAACGTATGAAGTATTAATCAATTTTGCAAGTATTTTTTAATACAACTATTTGATACATATATCGTTAAATGTTGATTTTTGTTGTATTTTGTTTATAATTATCATAGTTATTTTTCGTCATTGTAAAACATAAAACCCAGGTATATGAAGTGATGGGGATCCGGGTGAGGCATAGAAAAATCAACATTTAACAACATTTTTGTTTTTTTGGCATTATTGCCACTAAAAATACTTTCAGAAGGATGTTATCAATAATGATTCTAAGGTTATTCCTGACGGGTTCCAATTCAACTATGGTGAAATTAAAACCGAGCCATATAATGAATTTATTAGATGTCTGTTTACTGCAAAATGTCGTTAAATGTTGATTTTTGTCAATATAACTATTTGATTATAAATTAGTTATATTCATTTATTCGTTTTACCTTTGAACCATAAACTAATAAAACTAATTATGGAAACAATAGAAACAACAAAAGTAGAGTATGGTTCAGACTCAAAATCCTTCGAAAATCTGAGCGTAAAAGTGTCCTATGACTTAAGTTCTTTAGCACACTTTATTCATGATGAGCAAACAGGTTATCGTCTTGACGAGCTTAATGATGTAGCGGGGTCTGTAAGTTCAATTCAATTGACTTATTCAACTCTTTACATTTGCTATCTTGAATTGATAGCTGAAGGGAAGTTAAAAGGAAATGACATACCCAAACATCACAACGATCTATTTATGTTTATAGGAAATCAGTTAACTTTCCTGAATAAATTAGAACAAGCTCTTCTGGATGTAAAAGAAGTACAGTTCGAAGAGTTGAAACAACTTGCAGACTCAGAGAAATGAGCTTCTGAATGTTATCAAATGTTAGCATTTTTTAAAGCTGCCTCATCGATGTTTAAACTTGAAACTTCTCCCGTAGTAAGTTTGCAGTATTAATCCGGATATTTGTCATATCCTATTTGCTGTTATTATTACTGCGAGTTCGCTTTGTGCCTGATTGACTTTATTAATATCTAAAACTATATATTTAGGTATTAATTCTGCCAACCGTTCGTAATCAAATCCGGCAGCAGGTACAATCGGGGCCTGCTGACCAACATAACCACCGGAGGCATAAGCGAATGGACTTGTCCTATTCATAACTCCTGACCCTGCTAATGTTGCTCTTTTTCTTTCAAGGGCTGAAATTATGGGTCCTGTTTCCCGACTATTAACCATTTCTTGAGAAGCGACCCATTCGCCAGCATGAACAATACCAGCCGGAGTGTTTTTTGATCCGGGCTTAGTATAACCGCCTCTGGCAAATCCAGCAAGTCCCGTGACTGTTGCAGCAACTACAGCCCCAATATTAAATACTTCAGCTATTGTGTTTTTGGCATTTATTGCAACCGCTGCCACTAGACTTGCTCCGAATGTAGGAATTGCATAAGCTGCGCCCCATGCCGTTGTTGCCATGTTAGCGATCCTTGCTTTCGTGATGATTTCTGCAATAGCCACAGCACGCTCAGCGATTAATGCCGCTTTTTGTATTGATTTACTTTTACCTGCAATTGCAGTCAGAAGCGTTATCGCAGAATTTTCAATGTTCATTTTAGACTCCGCCGTCTTTTTTGCCATATCTAACATCGCACGATCATGTATTCCCCCATCCTTTAACATATTTTTATTAGCCTTATCAATTATATTGCCAATATCATCAACTGTTTCCTGAGTATCTTTTTTTATCTTAACTGCCAATACTCCTGTTAATCCAAATATAGGACCGTTCTGAGGCAAAAACTTCATCCTTTGATCAGCTCGCATTGCCTCTTGTTTGGCAATAACTAATGCCCGTTCCTTTTCTATCTGTGTATCTGTCAGATCAATTAAATCCTGTTTTTCTTTCTTATCTCCAAAAGATGCAAGCCGACCGGCTACTCTTAGATTATGTTCTGCATCAACCCTATTTAACTCAATCATTTTTGCTGTATATTGATCGAGTAACTGGGTATCTTTTGGCCTTAGTACAAGCATCGCTTGTATGAGTAAAAGTTCTTCTGCTAAATGATCTTTTTTTATTTTAATGATTCCATTTTCATTTTTTTCAACTTGTGTTAATATTTTTATTTGCTCAGCCTCTGTTATGCCAGCCCTCGCCGATTCCTGTCTTAATAATAAATTTTTTGTTTCAAGATCTGCTACCTTATACGATTCATTCCTTTCCTCTATTCTAAGCTCATTCATTTTATCGGCAAGTTCCTGAGCTTTTGCCACATTACGGTCAAAAAAAGCACCCCATACGTTGCCGCTTGCCAACTCCTGAAAAAATGTTTTCATACCAGCAGTAAAGCGAGTCTGAAATCTTAAACCCTCCTCAGTAGCAAAAAAAGCTTCTTTTAACTTACCTAACGCAACCGTGACTAATGCAATAGGAGAAACAAATCCTATCAACGATCCTGCTGCTTTTACAATTGACTGGGTATAACTGCCAACACCCCGGCTATGAACTCCAATAGCCTGTTCCGCTTTACTAACTTCTCCTGTAAGTTTATTAATTCCCGGTGTCATTTTCTCCCTGACTTCTGCGGAGGCATTTGCATAGTCATCTTTCAATTTAATTAATTCAGTACGCATCCTATTGAGTGAGTCCTTCGCAGATCCTTGAATTTTGTCAAGTTCCTTAATCTGCGTTTTGTGATTATCAATTTCGTTATTCAATGCAGCCAATTGTTGCAACTGTGTATTTGAAGCTAATCCACCCTGATCTTTTACAGTCTTCTGCAGGTCTTTATACTCTTTATTAAGATTCTGAAGTTGTAAAGTTAGTTTCTGAAGTTCCATTGCTTCATTTGAAACTCCATTTATAACTATTGAAAACCCAAGTACTTTTTCGTCTGCCATGATATTTCGTTTTTTAATTAGTGCCTATTTTATTTAAAATATATTGCTTACAGTATAAGTCAAACACAATCTGAAGAAATTCCCCCACCGGAACAGTAACATTGATAGTTGTATAAATAAAGCTCGGACAGCTCTCAGGTAAACTGTCTGGAGGATTACCAAGGTTCCAAAGATCCCATGCAGGGGATTTAAGTTTTTCTTCTGCCTCATCTGCCGGGATCTCTGTCAACCAATCATTTTTAACTGCATGATATAAGTGATCAAAATAAAAAATAGTCTTATCAGGATTTAGATACTTTATTAAATCCTTCGCCTCATCAATTCGGTTGTCTGGTAAATCTTTCATTTGTTCTATGTTTTGCAGTTTGTCATAATTCACTTTTGCCACTCTTCGATCCTATATTATCAACTTCAAGTAAGGCAGTCTTTAAAATGGTTTCAATTGTATTTAATTGTTCCGTATTGAGCCTCTTTACCACTTCCTGATTCAAGATTACCCCATTGATCTGAATGTAATTATTCTGATTTTGTATTGAAGTTTTATTTGTCAGTTGCCCATTCAAATTACCCATGACATCGAAATAAAGCCGTGCTGCTTTCATATTGCCATTTACAGCAAAGTGAAACACTTTTGCCAATACTTTAGATGTCAAAAATCGGAATTGTTCTATATGCTGCAAATAAAGGGGGTGGCTTAAATATTCTTGTAAATGTTTATGAACTGTCTGTCTGCTTAATTCTGCTTTGAGTGCAATTTCATTTTTAGAAGGCATACGATTTGATTCCTGGATTAATGTTGAAATTGCATACGTTATTTGATTATGATTGTATTCCCAAAGTTGGTTTTTACAGTCGTCTTCTAAAAGAACCTCAATTTTATAGATAAAACTATCCCTTTCCACACCATCTAACTCGTTAAGTTTTTCCTTCATTGCATCGATTAATAACCCTAATTCCTTAGTGTTTAATCCCCGAATGTCATTAATTGCAATTTGCCTCTTTAGAGACAATAAATTATTAATCTTGGTTTTGGATTCTGTAAACTTTTGTAAACTTTTTTGTTGCTCTTTCATCTCATTTCCGCAATTGATAACTTTTTAAATCCTTCTCTTTCAAGTCTTTCGATCCTGCTGGGAAGATCTGATTTTATTATCTGGCAATAATATGTTTCCTTCTTGTTGACATAGTATCTGAGATCAAATATCCAGCCGTCAACGTCTTTAAATTCGACCTTTGTTTTCTTCTTTACCAGAATAATATTTTTACTTTTTTTCATCATTTTTTCGACCAAAATATTATTTTTATCATTTCATTGATTAATTGAGACTTACAAGGTTTGTAGCAACATATTGGTTAGAGATTGTACGCTTTCTTACTTCTTCTTTCTTCTCTTCTTTCTCTTCAATAATACCTTCAATATTAGTTTTGGGTGCAATTCCTACAAATAAGGTCAACTCTTCAGTTATGATTTTGCGGACGGCCTCAACATTGTTTGTCAATACTCCTGTCATAATAGAATCATGAACCGTTACTGCAATGGTCCCTGGTAACTCTTTATAAATTCTTTTCAGGATAATATTTAACATCAGAAATGATTCAATCCTTTGCAGGAGAATAGCAAATCTTTTAAAGTTTTGGAATTTGTCTCCCTTTTCATGTCCCCTCACTTTTGAAAATATCCGGTGAACCTTCGGGAATGACTTAATAAAAATCTGTCTGGCTTTTTTTATTTTTGGATAATCCCTTATAAATTCCTCTCTCTTTCTTTTTTCTTTTTCTGTAAGCTTGGAAATAAATACTTCAGTATCATTTATTGGATTTCTAGGCATCCGATTCCGGGCAAATAAGATCCTTAATACCTGTACTTTTGTTTCTGTTCTGGTAAGGTGTAAACCTTCTTTTGAAAATTCAGCCATTAAAAACTCATAAAGCTGGCCTGAAGCGACCAAAAATATATATTTCTTAACGTCCTCAGTATCTTTATATTTCAAGGTTTGTAGCAACATAGCAAAAGCAGGGTTTTTTGTCATGTTTGAAACCTTCCCCGGATCAGTCAGAATAATAGTACTCAAATAAGGCTGGCTGTTCTTGATATCGATATTTGCAAGCGGTTCACCTTTGATTCTTAGATACGGCCTCAATCCCTTTGCCATATTGGTAATATTTGAATGAAACCGGCCTGAGGTGTTATCTACACTATAAACTATTTCCCCGTTAATTATCCGGGTTGCTGATCCCATTACAGAATTATATTGATCTGTTTCCTCAGTATAGTTAGTTTTAATAAACTCATTGAAATTATCTGAAATAGTCAGTTGCTTCAGGTATGTTGCTTGCTCTGAATGTCCCCTAATTGATTTTGCAGCCTCTTTTCTGAATGATTCCTGAGCTTTTTCAATCCTTCTGATAAGGCTGGCATTATTAAGAGGAAATGATAAATATCTGCTTTGATATTCAGGTGAAAAATTATACTTATAACTTGTTTGTCCTTTGATCGCAATTCCCGAACGTTCAATTATTCCAAGGTCAATAAGCCCTGATAAATATTTGTCACCCTGAGGGACCAGCTTTTTAATATAGGTAATTTGAAGCTGTGCGGGTTCACCTTCTTTTCGTACATGACAGGAAACTATTGAAATAACTTCCTTCAGGTTATCAATTGAATATCCTTTTATTCCGGGCCTCAGTAAATCTTCAATAGTGTTAAGATTCTGAAATACTTTCTCAGGGATCAATTGATAATATTTCTTCCCTGTATTCATAACCACGGAAATGCTAATTGTCTGGCCTCTCTGGAACTTTGGAAGTTTACGAATGCGTAATCTTTGAATACCTCCAGAGCACGGCTGTCATAAACTTTAGCAGCTGTGATCTCGTTATTGTACCTTCCTAGATTCTTTACTTTGGCATTCTGCATAATTTGAACATGCCAGCGACCTAGATCATTATAAATGCCCTTAAATTGTGAATGAGCTGTTGGCTTTAGCTTCCTGGCATTTCTCCGGTTTTCAGAATGACTGCAGGCCCGGAGTTTTCCCTTTCGATTATCTAGACGGTTGTGAAACCGGTGATCAACTTCAATTTCGGGATTGTCAACTATTCCCAAAACAAGCCTGTGCATCAAAACAGTTTTGCCGTTTATCGTTGTTTGTGCATACCCCTGAGAATGTAAAGACCAGGAATACAGGCTTATTAACTCCTGATCCTCCTGGTCAAATAGACATGGATACTCTTTGCCCTTTGATATTATAATGATCTCAGGCATTGCAAAGTATTTTTTCTAAATCACTCCTCCGGTACCTCTTTGCGTTTCCGATTCTTAGGGGTCTGGTAATTCCTTTTTTGTCCCAGCTCCAGAGAGTAACCAGGGAGACTTGCAATGCCTCAGCAAATTGCGCCGGAGTTAAATACTCTTCCGGATCCTTTTGATCGGGCTTTTCCTGTTTTCCTCTTTTTATACAGAGCTCAGCGAAGTCCTGCAAATCAGAAGCGCTGACATTAATAGTCAGGTTTCCTGCTAATTCCGGGTTGGTCTTTAAGATTTCTGTGATACTCATTTGCCTTATAATTGGTTTTATAAGACAAAATTGAGTTACTTAGAAGTGTTTGAATGTCCGGAGCGTCCGGGCGGACGTCCGATTTAATAACATTTAATTAATCCAATCGAAACGATCTATTAAAGCCCTTTCGGGTCTGAAGGTTCTATCATCTTTTAGATCGAATTTTACTTCAAAATAAGAGCAAAAGATTTTTGCTAATTGCTGACCTGAATTAATACTGTCAATGAGTTTGTATTTGTTCAAGAGTTTAAAGGCAAGTCCAGATAATAAATTTTTTTTGCCAATCCACTTGTATTTTTCATTATCTACTTTCTCATATTGGTCTTTTAATCTAGGATCCAGTAAGAGTGCATTCCAAAATTTAGCATCAATAAAACATTCAGGTAGAGGAGGCAGTATGTCATTTTTGGTATTGTTTTCTTTTTGTTGAGCTGGTAAGTTAATTAGTACGACTCTTTTTTGAATCCATTTTTCAATTACCGGGGAATATAACTTATCCAATCTTGAATAATGGCTTGCTAGTCTAGGAATAAGATAGTTTAGTGTTCCAGGGCTAGGGTGACCACTATTGTTAGTGCTTATAATTAGATCCTTTAGGCATAAAAAGAATTGTTCGGGATTGCCTTTGTACTTACTAAAATGATAATTAAGAAATTCATTTATAAATTCTACTTTATTATCAGATAGATCAATTCTTTTCCCTTTATCATCTGTCATCTCATCTTGAAATAACATAAAAAAAAGCCAACCATTTATAGTATTTATACCATTATACTGATATTTATTTTCAGGCTTTTTGCCCTCCGGTACACTTTCAAAATATAATGAGTAATCCATGTTACACAACTTTTAAGTGACGACTATCCCAATGGAGCTGCAGTTTCTTAGCGTGTTCGTCGGGAGTGACTTTGATATATTTGAGGAAGCTTTTCTCAGTGACATGACCGGTAATTGCCATAATTGATATTGAAGGAAACCCGGATTTATAAAGATTCGTTGCAAAGGATCTCCGGGCCGTGTGTGTGGTTACAAGTTTAAACTTTTTATATGCTGTACTAACTTTAACCCCGCCTTTGGTTATCGCTTTATGAGTCATTTCGTTTATTTTGGCAGCTTCCGCAATATCTTTTAAAGCTCTATTGAATTGCTGGTTTGTGGTTACTTCGGGTAACGTGCCTTTATATTTGTTCAGAATAGCTGTTACAATAGGGTGCAAAGGGATTAAAACCTTTTTGCCAGTCTTATACTGCTTCATGTGGATCATGCCCTCAGAAACATTCTCAGGGATGATCTGTGAGTAATCAGAAAACCGGCATCCCGTCCAGCAACCAATTAAAAATAAATCCCGGATCTGTTCATTAATTGGATCCTTACTAAAATCATGTTCATATATTTTTGTCAATTCTTCCTCATTCAGATAAATAGTTTCTGACTCCTCAGCCATTACAACAAACTTTTTGCTTCTGTATGCTTCATAAGTATTTTTGCCTTCCTCTTTGGCAGCATTAAGAAATATTTTTAAGGTTTGGATTTTCTTGCCTATTGTGTTTACAGCAAGTTTTTTGCCTGCCGGCTGATCAGGATCAGTCTCACTTGAAACCGCTTGTTTATCCGGGGGAACATTTTGAAGATACTGCACAAAACCATCATAAAAATTAAGGTCAATATCTTTAAAGTCAATTATTATATTCTTTTCGGCTGCATAATCCTTCAGGTATTTGAAAGTAACCTCATATTCTCGTCTCATCTTATAACTGACAGGTCGCCCGGTTTTAGGATTAGGCTTTGTTTCTGATTTGTCAATGAATGATCGTATAAAGCTGAATAATGAAGTTTTATATTTATCCGGGTGCCAGCGCTTATCAATAACAGTTTTAAGCCATTCTGAAGTAATATCTTCCTGGTGTGCCTGCATGACTTCAGATTCAAGATAAGATCTCAGTAGAGTAATCTTATCATTGAATTTCTGCCTGCCTTTTTGTTCGTCTTTAGATTCCCCGGAAATAAATTTAAATACGTCTGCCCTTTGATTAGCCTTCTGAGTTTCGTTGCTCCAATTCTCAGGCTTTATTAAAATGTCAGCCTTTGAAACAATGTCAATTTTCCGTCCTGACTTTAATCTAACGTAGATTGGAACCAAAGCGTTTTTGTCCTTTGTTATTGTACGGGTAAAGAATCTGATTGTTGCCATGTGGGTAAGAATTATTAAACAAATATAGAACTTGTTCCGCAATTTCCCCGCTTTTTCTTAATCTATATTAATCGTATTTATGAACAGTTAACTTTGACATTTGATCCAAAGCCACTAATACTGTTAAGATGAGGCAATGATTTATTGATTTTTCAGGAGCTTCTAAAATGTATCGATTAAGGCATGGGGAGTTTGGCCACCCCGACAAAAGAAAAAACCTGACACAAAAGTGCCGGGCTTTTTCTTTTAGTCTCACCCTCGCCTCCAACAGGTGTATTCCATTTATTCCATCGATCATAATGTATTGGCTTTTTAAAGTCGAAGAGAAACAACATAATATTTGCAATAAATTTCATACTCATATAATACTTTTAGGTTACCTTTAGGCGGATTGCTCTATTAATAAAGTAATCTTGTACTTAGATTTTATTATCTCCGGATGAAAAAAATAAGCAATAAAAAGGAACCAAAAGAAAAAACTGGTTTGGAAGATGTTAACAAGCATACCTCCGCTACCCCTGGTTTTCCTATTGTTGGGATCGGTGCATCTGCTGGCGGGCTGGAAGCATTAGGACAGTTTTTTGAGAATATGCCTATAGGTAACGGCATGGCATTCGTAATTATTCAACACCTTGACCCCAGCCATGTAGGAATTATGCCCGAACTACTTCAACGAACCACAGTTATGAAGGTAATTCAGGTAACTGACAACCTGGTAGTGAAACCAAACCATGTGTATGTGATACCACCAAACAGGAGTATGGCAATTTTGAATGGCTACCTGCATTTGTTCGAGCCAACTGAATTGCGGGGTCTACGGCTGCCAATAGATATTTTTTTCCGCTCATTAGCAGATGATCAAATGGGAAAAAGTATTGGCATCATTCTTTCGGGTATGGGTTCCGATGGCAGTCTGGGATTGAAAGCTATTAAAGAAAAAAACGGAATTGTGTTGGTACAAGACCCTCTGACCTCAAAATTTAGTGGTATGCCAAGTAGTGCAATTGCAGCAGTTTCAGTGGATATTGTAGCATCGGCAACCGAATTACCTGCCAAACTTCTTTCTTTTCTCAAATATAGTCCTGATGATACGAATAAAATTGCAGTTGAAGATAAAAACAAAAACAATCTCGAAAAAATAGTCATCTTACTTCGTGCACAGACAGGGCATGATTTTTCTTTGTATAAAAAAAACACTTTGTATAGGCGTATAGAAAGGCGAATGAATATTCATCAGTTAGATAAAATTACCAATTATGTCCGCTTTCTACAGGAAAACCCAAAAGAATTGGAGATTCTTTTCAAAGAGTTATTGATTGGTGTAACTAATTTTTTTCGTGATGCAAAAGTGTGGGAGAAGCTAAAGGAACGAGTTCTTCCCGATTTATTTAATGAATTACCTGACGGACATGTTCTTAGAGTATGGATCACAGCTTGTTCCACAGGGGAGGAAGCCTATTCATTTGCAATTATTTTTAAGGAGGCCTACGAAAAGGTTAAGCAAACTAAAAATATATCTTTGCAGATATTTGCCACTGATATCGATAGCGATGCCATTGAAATAGCTCGCAAAGGAGTTTTTGGCTCAAATATTACTAACGATGTGTCACCTGAGCGGATAAACCAGTTTTTCACAAAAAATGAAACAAATTATTCTGTTAATACTTCCGTACGTGAATTGATAGTATTTGCACCACATGATGTGATAAAAGACCCTCCATTCACCAAATTGGATTTTCTTTTGTGCCGTAATTTATTGATATACATGGAATCTGAATTACAGAAAAGACTTATGAATTTATTTTATTACAGTCTTGGTGCAGGAGGAATAATGATACTTGGCAGTGCCGAAAATGTAAACTTGCAGGATTTGTTATTTACCGCGATTGATTCGAAAATAAAAATCTACAAACGGACAATTACTCCTATAGAAATTGAAAAGATGGATTTCCCCAGCTCCTTATCTCATTCAAATAAACCAAAACTGAGAGATCTTACACCTCTTAAAGTTGATTATAATCTTCAGACATTTGCTGACCAATTAATATTGCAACGATTTGCACCTGCAAGCGTACTGATAAATCAGGAAGGCGACATACTGTATATTACCGGAAGGACCGGTAAATACCTGGAACCTTCTGCGGGGAAAGCTAATATGAATATCTATGCAATGGCTCGTGAAGGTTTGCGTAAT
>CAAGKR010497423.1_pt1 | contig 13400 bp, 12 predicted proteins | sample 2556971 | NCBI WGS metagenome assembly CAAGKR01 (sample SAMEA5207829, study PRJEB30636) | soil metagenome | biome: forest; feature: boreal; material: soil | place: USA | collected 2011-09 | depth 1 m | reverse complement strand
CCGGGCGGGCCCCCCCCCCCGCCGACAGCGCCGCGGGCCTCTTCTGCAAATGTGCGGTAATCTCGAGGCTTCGTGCGGCCTGCGCGATGCGCTCGGCGATTTCCATCGCCCGCGCACGGCGAAGTCGCAAAGCAAATGCAAGATTCTCCCAGACGCTCAAGTGCGGAAAGAGCGCATCCCGATCGAACACAATCGCGATGCGGCGAAGTTCGGCGGAAAGATTCGTTGAATCGCAGTCATCGATGGAGATCGAGCCCGCGTCGGCGTTCTCCAGGCCCGCGACAACCCGTAACAGCGTGGTCTTGCCGGCACCGCTTGGGCCCAAGACGACGAGCGTTTCACCATCCCGCACGGAAAAAGAAACGCCGTCGAGCGCAGTCCGGCGGCTTCCGTGGGCGTGAAAGGTTTTCTTGAGACCGCTCGCGGCGATAGCCACGACGCGCTAACGTATCCTATCGAATGCGAATGATCTGAGCGACGAGCCTTCCGTCAATCTCGCTGACGTCGATGTCCACGCGCGACCCGCGGCCAAGCTCCGCAAACGACGCAAAGCTTGCGCCGCGAAAAATGCTCGTGCTGGGCGTAACCGCGATCGGCACGCGCCCGTGGGACGTTTCAACCAGAATGCTGTTGGTCGCAAAATCCACGCCGATGACGCGGCCCGATACGACCGCATGCGAACGCGCGGACCCATCGACGAGCGGCAGGCCGTGGCCGTGCGCCCACGGCGGCGGCGGCGACGGATCGGCAACGGCAAATCCCGTGCTGCCGGCTCCAAGAGCGGCAGCCAGTATCGCCGATGCAAAAATACGCAGCCAAGCCATGTCGCTATGTCAACGCGAAAACCCAAGTCGGCGTTCCTTTCGCCGCGCCGCTCCGGCCAGCATCCCAACGGCTGCTCGCCTGCTCTTCCAAGCTCAGCTCAGCTCCTTCTTATAGGCAGCAATTGCATCCGGTGCGTCCGAGCCGTGCTTGCGCGCACGTTCCACGATCGCTCGCAACCGTTTGACCGCAGCGTCGTCGGCCTTCTTACCGGCCAGCACCAGCCGCAGCGCCATCAGCGAGAGGTCGGGCGTCCTCGGCCCGAGGATCTTCATCCCCTCGTAGAACGGATCCGCACCCGGCGCCTGCGGCCGCTCCCGCAGGAGCGCAGCCACGACCTCCTCTTTGGGCGGTTTCGCTTCGAGAAGGTAGCGGTCGAGCAGAGGGAAGTCCACCCTCATGAAGTTCGCCACGGCACTCGCGCTCTTCTCCGTGCTCGCGCACATGCGCCAAGTCAACGGCGACGTGTACGCAGCGCACATCGCGAGCACGGCAGCGGTAACCGTTGACGGGCAGGCCGCGACTCAACAGACCGACACGCAAGGTTTGCGGTTTCTGCTTCGTCAGTGCAGCGGTGCGGTCTGTCCCGGCACGTACTTCGACGGAGATCGGCTCTACGGCGTGACGATAAACAGCACGGCGTTGCCGCGCTCCGCGCCGTCGGATGTGTATATGCGGGCGTTGCGCATCGTTGGCGCGCTGGACTTTCTCGCGCCGGGATTCGCGCAACAAGGCGGGCGGATTCTCGACGGCGGCGTCGTCGCGCTGGCGGACTGCACGTGCCGGCGCCTCTTCATTTCCGATCCGAACGCGACCCCAATGGAGGTCTACGTCGATCCGCGGACGTGGCTTGTGACGGGGGCGCGCAGCTTGGGCGGCGGACCGATCTATGCGATGCGCGATTATCGCCGCGTCGGAACGTACACGCTGCCCTTTCGAATCGAGCGCGACGGCACGCCCATCGAGCAATACACGACGCGAAACGTCATAGCAACTCCGCTCCGGCCGCCACAAGGATTGATTCCACAGTTCGGCACGAAGCCGGCAACGGTTGCGCTGGATCCGGTCAGCACCACTCCCGACGCCATGTGTTCGCTCGGCGGCATCAGCGTGCGCTGCTTGTTCGACACCGGCAACTCCGGGCTTGCGATGAGTTTAGAACTGGCCGAGCAGCTGAATCTTAATCCCATCGGCGTGTTCAACGTCCGCGGCTTGGGATTTTACGCAACCGAAGTCGTCCGATCCGGTCCGCTGCAGATCGGCAACGTCCGTTTCGGCGATGCCGAGTACGTCGTGCTCAGCGACATCCATCGTTACGGCTACGATCTCGTACTGGGCGCGGATGTCCTTGCGACTGCGCCGCTGGCCATCGATTACGGCCGGCACACGATCGCTTTCGGCATCGACGATTCGTCGGCGAGCCCCGGCCAAACGATCGATCTCGCCTTCGAGAACTTCGTGCCAGTCGTCAATGTTTCGCTGGCCGGACAGGCGGCGCGGCTGGCGGTTGACACCGGAGACCAATCGAACGTCAATCTTGGCGACGATTTTTACGCGCGCCATCCCACGCTCTTCACACCCACGCACACGCAAAGCGTGGGCGGCATCGGCGGCGACAGCGTGGAGCTCATGGGCACGATTCCCTCGCTGCAGATCGGCGCCCTCACGACCGGTACGCAGACGATCGGAACGACGCGCACGCTCAAAGGCACCGCGAACGGTCATTTAGGGGCCGGCTTTCTCTCGAACTTCTTGGTCCTGCTCGATTACGCGCGCGAACGCATGCAGCTTCTGCCCAAACATACCTGAAAGGAACAGTAATGCCCAAAGTCGATTTGCAGAAACCCTTGAACGCCCCGGCGGTGCCGGCACGCGAAGCTGCCGCCGAGATTCTGCGCAACATCGAAGCCGGCGCGCGCGAGTGGGCTGGGTTTTCGCTGCATCTGAATTTAGGCGCTCTCGGTTTGCCCGACGTCGGTTATGTCGCGATCCCCGTCCGCTTGGCTGTCTCCGGCGAAGAGCTCGAGCCGCGCCATCAGATCAAATTCACGATTCATGCGCGGCGCAGCCCAGACGCTTTTCCCGTTTTTGGCGGTGCCTTGGGAGTGGACAGCTCGGGGCCGTCGAGTTCGCAGGTTTGGCTCGGAGGAACCTACGAGTTGCCGATGCACGGCTTGGGCGCATTCTTCGATAAAATCGTCGCGCGCAACAGTGCCGAGAAGACGCTAGAGAACATGCTGGTCGATCTAACCGAGGCGATCGCGGCGCGCATCGAACGGCGCGAGCTCGCGCAGGCGCGCTACCGAATGTTCGGAACGGGGGATTAATAATGATGGAACTCGCGCAGCGCACATGCGTCCCGTGCCGGGGCGGCGTGCCGCCCATGCCCCGCGCAGAGGCAGCGGCGCTTCTTGCACAATTGGGCGGCGGCTGGGAATTGGCCGAGGTTCCCCAAGGCGTCACCGGATTGCGAAAGACATATCGCTTCAAAGACTTTCGCGAAGCGCTGGACTTCGTCAATCGCGTCGGCACATTAGCCGAAAAGCAAGGACATCATCCCGACATTCAGCTGGCTTGGGGACGTGTCACCGTCGAAATTTGGACGCACAAAATCAAAGGACTTACCGAGAGCGATTTCATTTTTGCGGCCAAATGCGAAAATACGTAAAAACTGCCATGGAGGGGCTCGGCCAGAGCCCTGGACAGCACCACCCGGGAAGGACACCCGTCGTTCCCGGGTTTTTTTATGAGGCAAAGACGATATATGTAATAGATGTTTCGTTGCAGAGGCATGCGCTGGACCGTGTTGGCCGGGGTTCTTGCCTGCTTTGCCCTCTTTGCGCCGGGACCGGCATGGGCCGCGAACGGCGCGATATCGGGCTGGGTTCGCGATACGGAAGGACAGCCGCTGGCCGCAGCGCGCGTCGTTCTGAGCGGCCCGCGGCATGCTGCTACGCAGAGTGACTCGATGGGCGCATTTACGTTCGGCGGTCTTGCCCCTGGTAGGTACATGGTCAGCGCAAGCAAAGGCGGCTACCGGGCCGGCGGCATCGACGGAATCGTAGTCCAGGACAACACTCAGCGCGTTGAACTCGCGCTGGAAGCCGCCACGTTTTCGACGCTCAAGCAGATCGCCCAAGTTCGCAGCGTCGTCGGGACCTTCAACGACAGCGCCTCTGCGATTAGCGTGCTCACGCGGCAGCGTTTCGCCGATATCGGCCAGTTACAGATCGGCCATGTGCTCGACCAAGTGCCCGGCGTCATATCGGCTCGGCCATCCAGCGCAGATGCCGCCGTTCCCGGTTCGATTACGTCGCCGAATCTGCGAGGCGCACTCGACTACGAGAAAGCCACGCTGCTTGACGGACGCCCGCTCATCAACGGAAGGAACGGCGATTACCCGACCATGCTCGTCAACTCACTGCTTTTCGATAGCGTGGAAATTGTCGAAGGTCCGACTGCGTATGCGCCGCAGATCAATTACGGAATCGGGGGCACGCTCAACTTTCGCACCGGCAATCCGACGCTCCACCGAACTGGACGGCTGAGCTATGGCATCGACAACATGTCCGGCTCGTTCGCGCAGGTGCGGCTCTCCGACACTATCGCGAATGGCCGTCTCGGGTATCTCTTCACGTTCGCAACTAATGGTTCGCAAGGACCGCTAAATGCATATCAGAGCTTTTTTGCGCTGCCAGCCGGAACAAGGATCAACGGCAGCGCGCTTTCGGGTTCCACGACAAGCGCACAACCCATCAACGGCCAGAGCGGACCTTATCCCATAAGCGGGGCGCTCGGCAATCCATCGAACGCATACACTACGCTCTTCGGCTGCTGCCAAACGGTGAACTCGAGCTTCCTCAACCACGGCGAGTTGGCAAAACTCCAGTACCGCTTCTCCGGCGCGACGCACCTGACGCTGGCCTACGTCGGCATTCAATCGCAGTATGATGGCCCGGCCGCGGGCTTCACGCAGATCGGGTCGACATTTGCGCCGACGACCGCATACTCAGGCACGTCATACGCGCCTGGACAAACGATCCTGTTGAACAACCGCACAACGCTTCCCGATCAGCGGCTCTATGACAACGAGCCCATGTTCGAAGCGGAATTGCGCACGACGCTGCGCCAGGACACGCTGCTCGCGCGTTTCTACAGCGCCATTCTCGCGCGGCAGACGACTTCAGACCTCAGCTCGCCATCGGCAAACTACGTGACCGGCCCGATTGCGCTGTATGGAACAGCGACCGTCGGCGGAGTTGCCACGGCATTCAATGGAAGCACGGCGAGCCTGACGATTCCCACGCCGTACTCGAACACCGTTGAACATGACGCTCTGCGCGGCATCTCGTTCGAGTACGACCATCCGGCCGGACCGAATGTCTATACTTTTGCATTCGATCGCAACTCTTCGCTGACCAACGCCTACTCGATCACCGGGAGCGCGACGAATTCGCTGGGCAATCTCTCAACAACCATCGCGGCGGGCACGCGGCAAGACTTCGCGACATATCTCTTGCGCGGCCAGTTCGCTTTGAACGACAAGACGCAGTTGACGCTGGCCAACTATTTCAATACCTACCGCAACACGTACACGTCGCAGATTTCGGGCGGGAACTTCGTTTTCGCGACCAGCATGACGACGCACGACGACCCGCGCTTGGGACTAACCTATCGTGCGAGCCCGGATCTTTCGTTGCGCTTATCCATGGGATCCGCCATCGCCCCGCCCTATCCCGCGCTCATCGACAACCTGACGCAAACGCCCGCCCAGGTCTATACGACCGGCGCGGCAACGGTCACGATCGGCAACAACTCGGGCGGTCTGCGACCGGAAACGTCGTTTGGCTACGATCTCGGCGGCGATTGGCGCACGCCCGCGGGCGACGTCGTTTCTGTAGACGCGTATCTCACGAATCTTCGCAATCAATTCGTCGCCGTCGTTTACCCGAGCGGAACGACCTTCAATCCGCCGGGAACCACGGCGCAAGTCCCCGTATATATCAGCACGAACCAGAATCTCGGGCAGAGCCGGTTTGAAGGAATTGACGCAACCTGGCGCCGCGATCCGGCGCTCGGAATCGGCTACACCTTCTCGATCGCGTTGCAGCGCGCTTACGCCTACAACTTACCCGCGTCATTTTATTCCAGCGCCGCCGGTCCGTTCACAACAAATCTCGGCGTCATCAACGGTACGAACCTCTACGCGTTCAACTCACCGTTCTTCAACGGCATATCGAATAAGAGCGAAGCCTATTCGCAAGGCTACGCCGGCATTCACTCGCGCGGCGGATATGGACAGTACGCGGAGTTCGGGTTCACTTTTTACGGATCGAACAACACGTACAATATTCCGGCTTTCATTACCGGAAGTGCGTCTTACCGACAGCCCATTTTCGGACCATCGCTTGCGCTGCAAATCTCAGCCGACAACATCTTCAATAGTGACGCCTCGTCCTATGTTACGTACGGCGCCGGAATCGGTGCCCCGCTGGCCAACGGGCAGGTCGGAATTCGCAGCGCCATTCCGTACGGGCCGGCCTCGCTGCGCGTGATGCTCGTGCGCAGCCTTTAGTTCTTACCTCTCGCTCTTCGTCTGGACGTCCTGTTCCGGCGCAAGGTTAGCCTGCGTGCAGTTCGGGGAACGCTTGTTGCGAAAAGGAGCACTATTGAATGCCAGCTCGCAAACGAAAATCGGCCAAAAAATCGACAAGAAAACCCACGAGGAAATCGCCTAAGCGATCGAGCGCAAGGAAAGCCAAACGCGCAAAGCCGACGGCGGAAAAAACTGCCAAGTCTGCGGCCAAGACGGCGCGCAGGGTCGCAACCACCCTGAAAGTCGCCGGAGCTCTCCTCGAAGAGGGTGCCAACCTTACCGACTCGGTGGTCGAAGGGCGCGGAGCCAGGCGCCGCTCCGGTACCGGAAGCGGCCGGAAGCGCTAAGGCGAAACCAGCGCGCTCCATGAGCGCGCAATGCTCCGACGCGGCATCGCACCATCACGTACGCGATGAATACGGCACTCCGTGACCGCGCCGGAGCGGCCCCGGAAAAACGTCGCGGCTTGCACGTCTAGCCGGGCACCCGGGGAGAGATTCACGATCACGGGCCGGAGGTACGCCGGCGCATTCTGCGCCGGCAGCTTTCCGTCGAGCGTGAAGCGGATCGTCGCGTCGATCGGCGCGGCAAACGTGATCTCTACGCGCGCTGCGGTCGTCCAAGCATCGACCTCCTGCACGCGGCCGCGCACCGCAGTAAATACCGTGCGATCGCCTGCGACGCGAATCGACGCATTGGGAATGCGGAACGCATACCCTCGCGCATCTAGCCATGCGAACTGCGCGGGCAAACGCTCAAGAAATGTGGGCCAACTCTTGTTTGCGCGCGGCGTCCACAACATCTCTGCGAGCGCAAGCTCGCGAGGCAACAGCATGTAAAAGAGGTGTTGCGGCGTCCGAATGCGCTCGGTCCACAGCGCTGCCTCGCCGCCAAGGACGCGAGCTCGTTGATTGCTGGACAAGCCCGGAGGCATAACGTCCCAGGCGTAGACTTCAGCGAGCGTACTCATGTGCGGCGTCGCCCGCGGCTCTTGCGCCGCATCGCCTTGCGCAGCGTCGAAATACAACGGCCAACCCGACACGACGACGTCGTTGCCGCGCCTGGCCGCATCGGCCGCGCGGCGCATCGAGTTCCATGTCATGACGATAGCGCTTGTCGAGAGCTGCGGACTCAAGATTTCGTTCCAGCCGACGATTCTGCGTCGATGCGCCCGCACGTAACGTTCGATGCGCGCGATAAAGCCGAGTTCGTTGTAGCCCGCCGGCACTTCATCGCCGCCGACGTGGACGTACGACCCGGGAAAGAGTTTGAAGACTTTAGTAAACGCATCTTGTAAGAAACCGAACGTGGACGCGCTCGGACAAAACACGTCACGGCGGCCGCACGCAAGTTGCGGGTATGCCGCTATGGCGGCTGAAGCATGTGCCGGCATTCCAATCTCCGGAAGAACCGTTACATACCGGCGCGCGGCGTACGCGACCACCTCGCGCACTTGCGCCTCGCTGTACGAACGGTTTTGCGCGGCGAGCCGGGGATAGCTCGGAACCGGAAGCCGCCATGCTTGATCGTCGGTGAGATGCCAATGGAAAACGTTGAGCTTATAGTGCGCCGCGACGTCAATGTATCGTTCGACCGTCGCCACGTCGAAGAAGTGGCGCGCAGTATCCAAATGCACGCCTCGCCAGCGATAGGCCGGCCAATCGCGGATCTGAATTTCGTGCGCGAGGGGCGCACGAACGGGTGGATCGTTCAGCTGATTGAATGTCTGCACAGCGTAAAACAGTCCCGCACTCGTGTTGGCTTCCGCCGTAACGCCCTGCGAAGTCAGCGACAGCGTATACCCTTCATCGCCCAAGCGCTTGTCGGCATGCGAAAGAATGCGTACGGTCATGCGGGGATGCTGCGACCTGCGATAAACCTGTGCGCCGACATGCACGAAGCGAGGCCAGGGAACGATTGAGGGAATCGCCGCCAGCACGAATGCCACGATCACTGCTTTAACTAGATCGCAATGAGCGCGCGCGCGAATGGACGAAACATCGCCCCGTCTGGCATCCTTATTATAGAGCTGGCAGGCGCCCTTTCGCCTGCCTCTAGCACTGTCTTTGAGCTTAGGGCTGCATCACAGCGCGCAGCGCGTCGGACGAAGCGGCTAGCTGCAGCAAGATGCGTCCCGCGTCGGGAGCGCGGGGAGGCTGTCCCTGGCCCGCGCCCGGAGGACGCCCTTGCATTCCGCGCGGTGGCGGCGATCCGCCGTTTTGGCTTTCGATAATTTTCCGCCTCGCATCGCACATCTTTTGTCCCTGATCGATCACCGCTTTGGATTCGTCGGGCGTCAAGACTGCGTCGATTTGGGTGACGGCGTCAGCTATCGAAACCGAACCGCTGTCGAACTACGTTATGACTGTTTGCACTTTCGTACGGTGATCGGCGCTGAGCGCATTGAAGCTCGCCGTCTTGGCATCGGCGCGCAGCTGCATGATCTGCGCCTGCTGCTCCGGCGTCACCATGGGAAAACCTTGTGCCGACGCGGCGATCGGAACCGCATACGCGGCCAATAGAAGGGTAAGAAGAATATTCCGCATGGAATAAACGCTACCGGGGATCGCTGAAGAATTCCCTTGGGTGGCGGCAGCCGCTAGGCTAAGCTGCCGGGAGGCACGACCGACGCACCGGCACTCGGCAACAGACCCGTGAGATCCGGTGCTTGGCCGCCGTGCTCTTCGACCCAGTGACACGCTGCAAAATGACCGGGCGCGTATTCGGTAAACGGCGGTATCTCGACCGCGCACCGTTCGAATGCGACCGGGCAACGCGTGTGAAAACGACACCCTGAGGGTGGATTCACCGGCGAAGGAATGTCTCCGGCCAGCACGATGCGCTTTCGGCGCTGTTCGACGTGCGGATCGGGAATTGGAATCGCCGAAAGCAGCGAAATTGTGTACGGATGCAGCGGCCGTTCGTAGAGATCGTCGCGATTCGCCAGCTCCATGAGCTTGCCGACGTACATAACCGCAACGCGCGTCGAGATGTGACGCACGACGGACAGATCGTGCGCGATGAAGAGATAGGTTAGGCCGAGTTTGGTTTGCAGATCCTCGAGCAGATTGATAACTTGCGCTTGAATCGATACGTCGAGCGCCGAAACGGGTTCATCGCAGACGATGAATTTCGGATCGACCGCCAGCGCGCGCGCAATGCCGATGCGCTGCCGCTGACCGCCCGAAAACTCGTGCGGATAGCGGTTGGAATGATACGGCTGCAGACCGACGAGCTGTAAGAGCTCCTGCACGCGCTCGTCGATCGCTTTCCCCCGCGCCAGATGGTGAATTTTCAGCGGCTCGGCGACGATGTCGCCGACCGTCATGCGTGGATTCAGCGAGGCGAACGGATCTTGGAAGATGATCTGCATCTCGCGCCGCAAACGGCGAATCTCGCCGCGCGGCAGATCCAAGATCGGCCTGCCGTCGAAAAAGACCTCTCCCTTAGTCGCCGGCAGCAGCCGCAAAATGACGCGGCCCACCGTTGTTTTGCCCGATCCCGATTCGCCGACTAAGCCCAGCGTCTCGCCGCGCGCGATCGTGAAGTCCACGCCGTCCACGGCTTTGACGTCGCCGATGTGCCGCGAGAGCAGACCTGCGTGGATCGGAAAATACTTGTAGAGATCGCTGACTTCGAGGAGGTTGTCGGTAGCGGGCTCGATTACAGGCTGGGCGCTCATGAATGTCCCACGGTCTCGACTTCGATTGCGCGTTGATCCTTCGCGCGCTCGTCGTAGAGGAAGCAACGCGCCACGTGACCTTCTCCGAAATCGTAGACCGGAACCGGCTCGTCGCAGATCGGCATGCGGTAGCGGCAGCGCGGCGCAAAGGCGCAACCCGGCGGCAAACGCAACAGATTCGGCGGCTGTCCGGGGATCGGTTCGAGCCGTTGGCGATCGCGGAGGTCCAGCCGCGGCAGCGAGGCCAGCAAACCTTGCGTGTACGGCATTTTGGGGCTATCGAAGATCTGTTCCGCGGTCCCGTACTCGACCATGTTTCCACCATACATGACCAGCACGTTCTTGCAAACCTCGGCGACGATCCCGAGATCGTGAGTGATCAAAACGATCGCGGCGCCGGTCTCGCGCTGCATCTCATTCATCAGCTCCAGGATCTGCGCCTGAATCGTCACGTCCAAGGCCGTCGTCGGCTCGTCGGCGATCAAGAGTTGCGGATCGCACGAGAGCGCCATGGCGATCATGACGCGCTGGCGCATTCCGCCGGAGAATTGGTGTGGAAACTCTTTAATCCGTTTTTCCGGCAGCGGAATCCGCACTTTTTTAAACATCTCGATCGTTTTTTCGATCGCGTCTTTTTTATTGTAGCCCAAATGCAGTTGAACCGCTTCGGAGACCTGTTCGCCGACCGTGAGCACCGGATTAAGCGACGTCATCGGGTCTTGAAAGATCATCGCGATTTTGTGACCGCGGATCTTGCGCATCTCCGCCTCGGGCTTGGTCAGCAGGTTCTCGCCGGCGAAATAGACTTCGCTGCGCGGATCGATTGCGCCGGGCCGCTGAATTAGCCGCATGATCGAGAGCGCGTTTACGGATTTACCGGAGCCCGACTCTCCGACGATGCCCAACGTCGAACCGGCCTCCAAAGAATACGAGAGCCCGTTGACCGCCGTCACTAAACCGTCCTCGGTATTGAACGTCGTCCGGAGGTTTTTAACTTCGAGCAGCGGCATGCGCGCGGTTAGATACCGGTCAGCGACAAGATCGTACCGATGACGACGAACATCACGGCGAAGACGCCCGTTATGCGCTTGAGTTGTTCGTCCGCGCCCAGCCGACTGTATGGGGACTCAACGCGGCCGCCAAGCGTGCCCGAGAGCCCTTCCTGCTTTGTGGTTTGAATTGCGAGCAACACAACGAGCCCGACCGCGACGATGATGAACAAGCCCGCGAGACCATGCGTTAGCCAATTTGCGTGCTGTTGAAACCACGTCTGCGCGTGCTGCGAAGAGTTCGGTCCTTGGGTAATTTGCAGGGGCGCCGGTGCGTTGGCGGCGGCGGCAAACAGCCAGGTCATACCGGCTCCTCCACGCGCTCGCGGTTGCCGGGCTGGCTTGACTCCGGTCGAAGCGCGCTCTCAACGCGCGCCGCGACGTACTCGCCGGTTAGGCCAAATTGCGCACGCTGTTTTGGCTGCGAATCGTGCTGCACGAGTACGCTCGGAATGCCGATACGTTCGACGGTCACGCTCAACCCGCGGTCTGAAACGAACTCAACGACCGCCGATCCGAATCCGCCCGCCAGCGAATGTTCTTCCAATGTAATAAAATGCGAATACGTCTCCGCCAGCTCGAGAATCAGCGCTTCGTCCATCGGTTTGACGAAACGCATGTTGACGACCGTCGCACCGGGCGCCAGGGCGTGCGCGTCGAGCGCGACGTCGACCGTATTTCCGTAAGCCAGGATCGCCACGCCGGCACCCTGGCGCAAGACTTCGGCGCGTCCATGCACGATCGGCGCGACCGGATCGCGATGCTTGCCACTGGTGGAACCGCGCGGGTACCGGATCGCCGCCGGGCCGTCGAGTGAGAGCGCGTGCTCGAGCATCGGCTGCAGTTCGTCTTCGTTGCGCGGCGCCATGCACGTCATGTTGGGGAGCGTGCGCATATAGGCGATATCGTACAGGCCCATGTGCGTAGGACCGTCGTCGCCGACCACGCCCGCTCTATCCATGCAGAAGACCACGGGCAGATTTTGCACGCACACGTCGTGCACGACTTGGTCGTAAGCGCGCTGCAGGAACGTCGAGTAAATCGCGCAGACGGGCCGCAGCCCGTTGGTCGCCGCACCCGCTGCAAAACAGACCGCATGCGCCTCCGCGATTCCAACGTCGAAATACCGTTCGGGAAAACGCTTCGCGAACTTCGAGAGGCCCGTGCCGTCGGGCATCGCGGCGGTGATGCCGATCACGCGCGGATCCTTTTCCGCGATCGCGATCATCGCATCGCCGAACACGTCTTGGAACTTGGGCGCAGCGCCCGGCGAAGCTTTCTTGCTGCCGTCGCGCGGTTCGAACGCATTGGCTCCGATGCCGTGGAACGTTCGCGAATCACGCTCGGCGGGCTCGTAGCCTTTGCCTTTGACGGTTCGAATATGCAAAAGCACGGCGCGTGGAATCGCTTTGGCCGTCTCGAGCGCATCGACAAGCGTGTCGTAATTGTGCCCATCAATCGCGCCGATGTAGCGGAAGCCGAGTTCTTCGAAGATGACGGCGGCTTTTTCCGAGGGTGCAATGAATCGCATCGCGCCCAGCTCGGCCGACTCGAACGCTTTCTTCGCCACGCCTCCGAGGGGCAGATGCTCCAGCACGTGCTTCCCCGTTTCGCGTACTTGATTTGCAAACGGTTTACTGCGCAGCACCGAAAGGTAGGATGCGATCGATCCGACGTTGGGCGCGATCGACATCTCGTTGTCGTTGAGGATCACGATGAAGTTGCTGCGCAACTGGCCGGCATTGTTCAGCGCTTCATACGCAAGCCCGCCCGTCAGTGCCCCGTCGCCGATAACGGCGACGATGGTTTCCTTGCCGCCGTTGAGATCGCGGGCCCGCGCCATCCCGAGCGCAGCCGAGACGCCGGTGCTGGCGTGCCCTGCGCCAAAGCAATCGTACTCGGATTCCGTACGCATCGCGAAGCCCGAAAGGCCACCCCCTTTGCGCAGAGTTGCGAAACGATCGCGCCGGCCGGTCAGCATCTTGTGCACGTACGTCTGGTGACTAACGTCCCAAACGATCCGGTCTTGGGGCAAGTTCAGCGTGCGATGTAATGCAAGGGTCAGTTCCACGACGCCCAGGTTCGGAGCGAGGTGGCCTCCGTTTTGCGCGCAGACCTCAACCAGCAGATCGCGAATCTCGCGAGCCAACTGATCGATCTCCGGACGGGAAAGAGCTTTGACGTCGGCGGGAGAGTCGATGCGTTCGATTACCATGGGCGGACCCCACCCTTCGACAGACCGGGAATCGGT
>CAAGKR010262223.1_pt1 | contig 13415 bp, 10 predicted proteins | sample 2556971 | NCBI WGS metagenome assembly CAAGKR01 (sample SAMEA5207829, study PRJEB30636) | soil metagenome | biome: forest; feature: boreal; material: soil | place: USA | collected 2011-09 | depth 1 m | reverse complement strand
GCTTCGCGCCTGGGGCACCCGCCCCCGCTTTCCGGCCCAGGATCGCATCCTACTCGACGTTTTATGGTATCGTTCCCATCTTTCGGTGTTTGCTTTATAAATGTTTGGGATTACTTTTGTCAATCATAAAATGCGTTCGTTCCCAAAGTATTTGCTTAACTCAGAAATAGTCTGGAGGCGAGCGGGGGGAAACCACACCCCGTAACGGGCATGTAGCGCTGCTCGTCGAGTTAATCTTCGGTCCGCTGTCGGTGGCACCGCAAAGTAAGCTAGTATCAAGCTGGTTGTTCGCTGGAGATTCCGCTGCAGTTGAACAACACTTCTGTCTGCCACTAGAGGAGTTCATGTCGAGAAAATCAGTGGATAGGCCGACTCTCGGAGACGTGGCCCGGGAATCCGGAGTTGGCAGGATGACTGTGTCTCGGGTCGTAAATGGCGGCGAGCTGGTAAATGCCGCCACCGCGACACGCGTCCGGGCCGCCATCAAGAAGCTGGGGTACGAACCAAATGAAGCCGCGCGAATGCTCAAGGGGCAATCTTCCCAGACGATTGGCCTTATTCTCCCGGACCTGGCAGACACTTTTTTTGCCATTTGCGCCCACGCTGTACAGCAAATGGCCGCAAAACAGGGTTATTTAACTTTGCTTTTAGCTTCGGAGCGGGATCGCGATAGCGAAGCAAAAGAGCTGGCCATGATGATGTCGCGCAACATTGCCGGGATTCTGATTGTGCCATCCAGCCCTGACAGCATCGGACAGTTACAGGACGCGCGTGCGCGGGGAGTCCCTGTCGTCATGCTGGATCGTACGTTCCCGGGCCTCGATGCAGGCGCGGTTATGGTGGAAAACGAGCAAGGTGCAAGGAAAGCTGTGCACCACTTGCTCGAACACGGACACGAACGCATTCTTTGCCTGGGTTATGACAGTCAGTTCAATTCCATCGGATTACGAATTGAGGGTTACCGAAAGGCAATGATGCAAGCCGAACTGAAGCCGGACATTATTATCGCGGAGGATGTGTCGGGCATCGCGCCAAAACTTTTGAAACGGCTCCGCTCTTCTAAACCGCCCACGGCCCTTTTCACTCTAAATAACGTTACCACCATGGATGTCTTGCAAACTTTGCAGAGAGAAGGCATTCAAGTGCCGCACCAGGTGGCCATTATCGGCTTCGATGATTTTGAGATGGCTCCTTTGCTGAGTGTTCCCCTCACGGCGGTTCGACAACCCGCGACTGAATTGGGCAGAACTGCCACGCACCTGCTGTTGGACTGGATTCGTTCGCGTAATCCGGAAAAGCGTCCAGAAAATCCTCATATCATTCTACCTACAGAACTCATCATCCGGCGTTCGTGCGGCTGCGAGATCATCCGCAGGAATCGGGAGCTAGTTTCGGCCTAAAAAATTGCCGGCAGTCAGCGTCGAACGGTGCCACGGTCTGTTTTTTCCGACTTTGTTCTCAGGAACTTTCTGTTGACTTGTGTTGGCGTGTATAATGTTAGCGTTATCAAAGGGACGTTCGTGGTGCAGAATCCGGATGGCGATCTCTTGATTTTTGATGTGGGCGGCAGCCACGTCGCTGCTAGCGTGTTCGCTTCTCCTGGTTTGGCAGTGCGCCCGCCGGAGTCCGCGCTCGTTTCCGCAACGACGAGTCTTTCGGAGTTCATGGAAGTCATCGGGTTGCTTGCGGAGCGCGCGCTTCGGGGCCGCATTCTTCCGAGCGGAGTCTCTGTCGCGATTCCAAACCCCTTCGACTACTCTCTCGGCGTGAGCTATATGCAGCACAAGTACAAGTATCTTTATGGGATTGATTTGCGACGCGAATTTTCGCGACTTCTCAATTGTCCACCCAACAGAATTAATTTTCTAAATGATGCGGCGGCTTTTCTGATGGGCGAGATTCAGCAGGGGGCCGGCAGGGACATCCATCGTGTCGTCGGCATTACCCTCGGAACCGGTGTGGGCTCGGCATTCGCCATCGAAGGTGAAATTCTCACGAAAGGTCCGGGCGTGCCATCCGGTGGAGAGATATGGAACCTTCCTTACCGAGACGGCATCGTTGAGAATTACGTCTCTGCTCTCGCCATTCAGCGCATCCACGAGCAAAACACGGGGACTTCGGTAAGCGCCGAGGATATCGCCCGTTCCATCGTAACGTGCCAAGAAGCCCGGCGCACGTACGAACAGTTCGGCACGGAACTCGGTCGCGTATTGCGCACAACGTGCATCGCTTTCGGCCCCGAGCGGATTATCTTGGGGGGTGGAATTTCTCGTGCTGCGGCCCATTTCATTCCCTCAGCTACCCATGAGTTGACAGGTCTTCCCATTCAGTTGGAAGTTTCGCAGTTGGGGGAGCGCGCTGCGCTTATTGGCGCTGCGGTAAATTGGATGCGGAAGCAGAATGGCATGGCTTTACCGTTGGAGCAGAACCGCACTGGGGCAGAATCGTAAACTGAAGTTCGCTGGAGAGTCTTTTGAGGTTACGCGCCCACCATGCTTTGTCGAAGGCGGTCTGCCTCTCCTCGGTTCTCTTTTTCCTTCCGGCCCTGGTCCTGGCGCAAGTTGGCGGCAAGAGTTGTGCTCCACCGCCATCCTTAGCCGAGGAGTTGGCTGCGCACCCCACTGCGGCAGCATACGGCGCGTTGGGCGGCTATTACGGAGAACGGAATCAATTCCCCTGCGCGATCTCGGCTTTTCGGTCGTCGCTGAGGCTGGAACCAAATTGGCCACAAACGCATTATTACCTGGCGATTGTGCTGCTGGCGCAAGGTAATCCACAAGAGGCGGTTCTTGAACTTCGCCGTTCGTTGAAGTTACAGCCCAATCAGATGGAAGCGCACCTAAGCCTTGGAGCTGCACTTAGTCAGCTCAATCAGACGGATGCCGCGATTCATGAGTTGCAAACAGTCCTTCTAACGGACCCGCAGTCCGTCACGGCGATCGACTGGCTGTCGAAAGCATATATCTCACAGAAGCGATACCCGGCCGCGATTGCGCTACTCAAGAACGCGCCTACCGATGAGATATTGGAGATGGACCTTGTGACGGCATATGCGGACAGCGGAACGAACGACGCTGCCATTCAACTTCTCACGCAGATGATACGCGAGCGGTCGGACTCACCCGTACCTCATTCTGGTTTGGCGACAATTTACACCCGGCAACGTCGCTTTGAAGATGCAGCGACCGAATTGCAGGAAGCTTTGCGGCTGAATCCTCGCGACGACTCGACGCTCGCCTCCTACATTAAAAACCTGTTATTGCGCTCGAAGTTCGACGACGCGATGCCCTTCGCCCAGCAGTATCAACACCACCGTCCCAATGATTTTGAGGCCCTTTACCTTGTGGGTGTGGTTGATCGCGAACTGGGCCATTACTCTGAGGCCAAAATGTTTCTGTTGCGAGCGGCAGGAGTGAATCCTCAACACTACGCCACCCGATATAACCTGGGTCTAGTGCACTCCCTGTCGGGAGAGCCCGCAGCGGCTCGCACACAGCTGGAAAAAGCCATCCAACTTGATCCGGCTTCCGCAGAAGCACACTTTCAGCTTGCCTCTGTACTTCGGTCGCTCTCGCTGCAGGACGAGGCACGAATTCAACTGACCATGTATCAAAATCTGATGGCAGAGCGTGCAGAGAAGGATGTGGCGACTGCAAAAGCCAATGAAGCGAAGGAATCACTGTCGAAAGGCGATGCGGGAAAGGCGGTGCAGCTTTACCAAGAGGCCATTGAGAACGATCCCAAAAATTCGCATCTGCGCTATGACCTCGCGTTGGCCCTGGACCGCAAGGGCGACGATAGGAGCGAGCAAGATGCTCTCAAAACAGTACTCGAACTTGATCCCAGATTTGCCGCCGCCCACAACCAGTTGGGCTTCCTCTTGTTGCAAGAGGGGCGCGCCGCCGAAGGGGAGAAGGAATTCCGCACTGCCATTTCCTTGAGTCCCCACTACGCCGAAGCGCAAAACAACCTGGGTGTACTGTATGGTTAGCAGGGTAATGACGCTCAAGCCGCGCAATTATTTGAGGCGGCCATCGCTAGTAATCCCGGTTATGCTCAGCCATACGTGAACCTAGCGGCAACCCTGGCCAATCAAGCGCGCTTCAGCCAAGCCGAGGCCGCGCTGAGAAAAGCAATTCAAATCGAACCGGACAATCCTGAAACTCGCGCGCTCCTCACTCAGGTTGAGATTCAATTGGGTAAGAAAAACGATGCTCATCCCTAGTGCAAAATCTTAAATCCGTCTTGCGCTTCTACCATGAAACTAAATCGCCGAACGTTTGCCTCGAAGCTTCTGGCCTCCTCAGTCTTTCGTTTGCGTCGCCGTGAACGCTCAACCCGCGGTGTCCCTTCGGTCGTCGTTAACACTCATTTCGTTTCGAATTCCTCCTCGACGACCGATTTTCGGCGCGAAAATGTAGCGGGTCTCTGAGGCTTTGCAATTCTCGGTAATAATAAATAGAAGTGGGGCGTTTTCCGTTGAACCTTAGATTCTTTAGCAACTCCAGTTCTTCCTTGCTGGCAGTCCCTCTGAGGGACCGGTCACCAAGGAATTCTTTGAACCCCGGCTCTACCTCTGGTTGGTCATGCCCCGTTTCAATAAACTCAAATCTCCGAGGATCCCCCGATGCTATTCTTCGATTTAACACAATTTCCATAGCAAAGGTCGTTAGATCGACGTCCCAGGATTCAATCACTGGATCCAGGAAGGAAACACAGTTTTCGTGCGACAAGCTGACGACGTCCGTGTCCAGGAACTCAAGGAGGGTAACCCGCATTTGTTCATAACTTTGGTCGGCGAGTCGAGCCACCAAGTGGAGCCAGTTTTCGTTGTTCAATTCTTCTTTGGCGACCTTCTTGATCACGTCCAAAAGCTTTTGCGTGACTAGGCGTTCGAGTTCGCCAAAGGGCTGCTTCTCAAAAATCACCCGAATTTGTTTTTCTTTGGCGGGTACGCACTTGCGGAGAATCAACTCTCGAACTTCTTTAAACAAGGGCTTGGGTGGGTCCCCCAGGTTTCTCTTCAATTCTTCCTTGCGCTGGTGCTCAGCCAGCTTCGCAAGCTTGCCGCCCGGGAGTTTCAAGAATTTCCCCATCTTGTCGTAAATGTCTGTTCGGCCAGGCGCGGGCGGCAATTTCTTCCGCGTCAGCAACTGTGAAATGTAGGACTCCGTAACTTCGGCGGCGGCGGCCAAATCCCTCTGCTCAACCCCCAATTTTTCCAGCCGCTGTTTGATGGCTAAGCAGACATCCACAGGTACCTCCGTTCGGTTAACTGCATTTGATTAATCATTAAAAATAGTCCCAGATACTACTTGACACGTCAAGTTAATTAACTAAATATGGTTAACAGCTAGAGCGGGTCTTCAGAAAGCCTGAACCAGAAATGGTAATCTGAATCGCTCCTTTGGCGTCGAGAAGCAAGGAGAGTGTCATGTTTGCACGCAGAATTTATATGCATTTGAAGCCCAATAGTGTTCCGGAGTTTACCCGGAGGCTCGAGAAGGAGGTCCTCCCCCTGCTTCGAAATCAGAAAGGATTCCAAGACGAGATCACGTTCGTTGGCCAGGCCGGCACGGAGGCGTTCGCAATTAGTCTGTGGGACAAAGCGGAGAATGCCGAAGCGTACAACCGCGGAACTTACCCAGAAGTGACGAAGATCCTTGCCAGGGTAGTTGAGGGAGCTCCTCAGGTTGAAACCTATGACGTCGCTAACTCGACCTTCCACAAGATCGCCGCTGCTGTAGCGGCCTGAAGCCAGCAGGTAATTTCCTTTGGAGGGGGCGGGCTAAGTCCGCCCCTGACGTTCCACTGCGGAGGGGAAATGCAAGAGCAGCGAGATCACCAATACTTACCGAAATCGGGAACGGGCGGCGGATGCTCCGTTAGTGTCGGCCTGAACCCACAAAGAGTGCTCGAGTTTTTGAATTGGTTTGAACGGAGGTCAAAGGAAAGAAAATGACTGTGAATATCACTCCTCTGCATGACCGCGTCCTCGTACGCAGGCTCGAAGAGAAAGAAACCGCGACCGGTGGGATCATCATCCCCGATACGGCTAAGGAAAAGCCCCAAGAGGGCGAAGTAATAGCAGTCGGTGCCGGAAAGATAGAAAAGGGCCATCGCGTTCCACTCGACGTAAAGCCAGGTGACCGAATCTTGTTCGGCAAATACCCCGGCAACGACATCAAGATCGAGGACCGCGAGTACCTGATCCTTCGCGAGGAAGAAATTCTGGCGAAAGTTAGCGGAATTGCGAAAGCGGCATCCGGCAAGAAGTAATAGCTCCTATCCGAAAGTCTTGGATGGAGCGGAAGGTTCGATCACCCAGGAGGGTGAAGTGAAATGGCAAAACAAATTGTAACCGGTGAGAATTCGCGTCAGGCGATTTTGCGCGGCGTCAACACTCTGGCTGACGCGGTAAAGATCACGCTCGGCCCGAAGGGTCGTAATGCGGTGATCGAGAAGAAGTTCGGTGCACCCATCATCACTAAAGACGGCGTGACCGTGGCAAAGGAGATCGAACTGCAAGATCCGCTGGAGAACATGGGTGCACAGATGGTGCGGGAGGTTGCGTCCAAAACCTCGGATGTGGCTGGCGATGGCACCACCACTGCGACCGTGCTGGCCCAAGCAATCTTCCGCGAGGGCGTACGAACGGTTGCCGCAGGCGCGAACCCGATGGCGCTCAAGCGCGGCATCAATAGGGCCGTGGAAGTTGCCGTGGACGAGATCAAGAGGCTCTCCCGCGAGGTGAAGGGCGAGATGATCGCGCAGGTCGGCACAATCAGTGCCAACACCGACAAACAGGTTGGCAGCATCATCGCCGAAGCCATGAAGAAGGTCGGCAAGGACGGCGTCATCACCGTAGAGGAATCGAAGACCATGGAGACGACCTTCGAAGTAGTCGAAGGTATGCAATTTGACCGCGGCTACCTCTCGCCCTACTTTGTGACCGACCCGGAGCGCATGGAATGCGTACTCGAGGACGTGCACATCCTGATCCACGAGAAGAAGATCAGCTCGATGAAGGATCTGCTGCCTTTGCTCGAACAGACGGCCAAGATGAGCAAGCCGCTGCTGATCATTGCTGAGGATATTGAGGGCGAAGCGTTGGCAACCCTGGTGGTGAATAAACTCCGCGGCACGATACAATGTGCGGCTGTGAAAGCTCCAGGCTTCGGCGACCGCCGCAAGGCCATGCTCGAGGACATTGCCATTCTCACCGGTGGGAAGGCCATCACCGAGGACCTCGGTACAAAACTCGAGAACGTCAAAATTGAAGAACTAGGCAGCGCTAAGAAGGTAACCATAGACAAAGACAACACCACCATCGTCGCCGGCGCCGGTAAGACCCGCGAGATCGAAGGCCGAATCAAGCAGCTACGCCTGCAGATCGAAGAGACGACCTCAGACTACGACAGGGAAAAGCTCCAAGAGCGGCTGGCCAAGCTCGTCGGAGGGGTCGCGATAATCAAGGTGGGTGCTGCAACCGAGACCGAGTTGAAAGAGAAGAAGGCTCGCGTCGAGGACGCCATGCACGCCACCCGTGCAGCCGTTGAAGAAGGCATAGTCCCCGGTGGCGGCACCGTGCTTCTGCGCTGCTTGCCGGCCCTAGCGAAGCTCAAGCTCCACGACGATGAAGCCATTGGTGTGAACATCATAAAGCGAGCACTCGAAGAACCTTTGCGCCAGATCGCCCAAAACGCTGGGCACGAAGGTGCGCTGGTTATAGAACGCGTGCGCGAATCGAAGGAGGAGAACTTTGGCTTCAACGCGGAGACCGGCGAGTTTGGCGACATGGTCAAGGCCGGCGTGATTGATCCAGCGAAGGTCACCCGCCTCGCACTCCAGAACGCCGCGTCGATCGTCTCCTTGATGCTAACCACAGAAGTTCTGATCGCCGACCTGAAGGGAGAAGAAAAGATGGTCGCAGCTGGCGCGGGCTACGGCGGGGGTATGGGAGGATCGTACTAAAGCCTGTCCGGCGCGCCGTTACTTGCTGACGCACCCTCCGCCTCGGATTACCATGCGTATCTTTAGCTCAGCAGAATTTTTGTGACGATCGCCTCAGCAAACCTTTTGAGCGGCCGTTTGAAACCGCTTTGCTCCCGCGACAACCATGAAATGAACTTCGTATCCGGCGGCTCTAGGGCGGTAAACCAATCGTCGTGCCATTGCGGCTACATAGGATGCAGCTATCGATATAACTCAACCCACGGATATTACACGCTCATTCAAATGCCTGCCCACACGTTACAAAGATTGAGTCCATCGGAAACATCTAAACGCCAGCCCCAGCTACTGCCGACCAACGTGCCACTTTAACCGCAGCGAGACGCGAAATGCCAGAAATAATCAAGCCGGGCACCATCGTCATCAAGGAGGGCACACTCTTGCCGGAAACCCTACGATTCGAGAGTGAGCCCTGTGTGCCGGGCTGGCGATTAGTCAAGGATCTCGATGGTCGCGGATTGGATCGAAAAATCCGAGAAGCGGGATGGACCTTCTTTTGCCTGGCTGGTCAGCTCGGAGCAACCGTCTTTGGTATTGACGAGCAGAAGTCCCTCAGCAGGGCAATCGAGCAAATCCTGGCGAACCTGGAGTCGGCGGAATTTAACTGCCTGGAAATCATACGAGGGACCTCGGAGGCTTCGAAACGTTTCCTGGGGGTCCACTACATGACGGTCTCAGGCCAGTTACGTCATATCCAGTCAAGCGTGCCTCCATCCCAGACCATGGACCTTCCATGGAGGGATAGCATACATAGCTGCTGCTTGAAACAAAGCATCACCGCTTTGAAGCCCACTCCCAAGGAGGTTAAAATGAGCTTCTGGGCAACCTCGCGTGAGGACTTGAGAAGCTCTACTTAAGGAGAAACGGGGCAATGCGGGAACGGTTTTTGGGCGTGCATTAAACTGTGGCACAGCGTGGATTATGCGCAAACTCAACACTCCCAATCATGAATGCCCGCGCTGCGGAATGAAAACCTTTCGTTTGATAGGCTCTTTTGGCTGACAATTGATCATCAGACAATACCGCATATCTGCTTTCCAGCACGGCCACCTGGGGATTCACCCTATATGACCTGGCGCGAATACCATGAGCTAACGAAGCATAGTGTCGAATCGCTACGGCGAACGCAGCGTTATCTCGATTGGACCAATATGCCCAATCCCTTTCGGCATTATGACGGCGTACCGATCCTCGATTTGCCAGCCGACCCGCCAGCTCTGCAGATTTCAGCCCTTGAAGTACTCGAGGGCAAAACAGGAAATACTTCAGCCAGGGACGGCGCAGGATTCCTTTCGCAGTTGATGTTCTACTCAGCCTCGATTAGCGCGTCCAAACAAGGGCCGTCAGCCGGATATACGTACGCACTTCGCGTGAATCCTTCTTCTGGTAATCTCCACCCAACCGAATTTCACTTCTCCAGCCATGGCCTCGTCGATTGGCCCGACGGTCTCTATCATTACCGTCCCTCATCCCACATGGCAGAACAACGCGCCATCGGAGATATCGGCGCGAAACTTGTCGACACTTCTGCCCCGCTGGTGTTCGTACTGACCAGCATTGCCTGGCGCGAAGCCTGGAAATACCAAAACCGGGCCTATCGCTACTGCTTACACGACATTGGCCATGCCTGGCAGTCACTCGCCCTTGCTGCTCGATCTGTCGGTTGCGAGAGCTGTGCGCTTGGTAATTTCTCTGATGACAGAGTGTCGGAAGTATGTCTCCTCAGTGAGGATGAGTGGCCCATGTTGATCGTCGGGCTTCACGGCCCATCGATTCCCGTGTGGATGCCGGATCGAGTCGAGACGATTTTGTTTGGTGGTCGGCCCAACCGGCTGTCGGAAGACCGATTGCCCTATCCACTGATTGAGAGAATTCACGCTGCTACGAAGCTCAGCACGGAAACTATCATCGCCTCTCTTAGCCAGCCGAAGGCATCCGGCCGCGGTGATATCAGGATGCCGCCGCGCGTCTCGACAAGCCGCAGCTTCGGCGACGTCGTTCGTACGCGGCGTTCCGCTCTTGACTTCAAGGGTGGGGATGGGTCGATCTCCCTCTCGCAACTTGCGACGCTCCTCTCTAGCACCAAGGAGCCTCTCTTCGCCGATTTCGCTACAGCTCGTTTCGTCCACCTTTATCTCTATGTCCACCGCGTTGAAGGCCTGGCGCCGGGTGTTTACCGGTACTGGCCGGAGCACGCAGAATTGGAGAAAATCAAGGAAGGGGACCAACGCCTGGTAGCGGCAGCTCTCAGTTTGGGACAAGACCTGGCGGGCAACGCTTGTCTGGCATTCTCCATGATCGGCGATTTTGAGAACGCTGCGCGGAATTACGGCGATCGTGGATATCGATATGTGCATTTCGAGGCGGGCGCTATTGGTCAACGAATGTATCTTGCTTCCGAAGCCCTTGGCCTGCGAGCGACAGGCATTGGAGCGTTTTTTGATGAGGAAGTGAACCGATATCTGAGTCTGTCTCCTGAGCGAGGACAAGTCGTCTACCATTTCGCGATAGGCTACCCGGTTCCCGATCCGCGCCTGGAGGCTTAAACTTCGATGGTTGGCATCCTCGCGCATGGGAACAACCACTTTATTCTGTCCGGGCCATTACCCGGCGATGCCACCGCACTGGCGTTGGTTCGACACTGGTCCGTGATCCACGTTGGTGAGGTAAAATCGTTGCCTTTCGGATTCGCAATAAAGGGAGAACTTTCCGCTCACGGTGTGATCATCCGTAGATTGTGTACCGGCTGTTGATAGCCCCAGAGGAGGAGTGGCGTCGCTCAGTCGAGAGCGCCTAGGGTCTTGCGCCCCATACGGCGTTCGAGGAGATCGGATCGCGAAGAAAATTCATGAGCGCATTATCTCCCCGAAACGGACTTGGACCCGCCGTGTGGTCTGCTGTGCTCCGCTACACAGTTCCGCCGCACCTCGACGCCAACCCCTCCCTCCATTCAATTTCCATAGGGCCCGCGTCCGCCGCTCGCGCGGCTTCGTCCAAGTCACTTTATCGGAAGCGGGCCCGTTAGCGCCATGTTCCGCCATCCCCGTCGGAGGGCGCTTCCGATAAAGCACTAAGACTTCTGGGGAGTCTGCAAGATTTCACTGCCCGAGTTCCGCGTTAATCGAGGATACCTCTAAACGTCACCTCATCCTCGAAAGACTCGGCGGCGGTCAATTCTGTTTCGAGCGCAAATGTCTTTTACACCTTACCTGATTTAGCAGGAGGCACCATGAATCGAGAACCGGCGCTAAAGGTTTTGTTGTGCACGCGGGCCGGCATCGGAGGAGCCGATGCGATAGTGAACATTGAGATTTGACGTCGGTCCCGTCACCACACGGCGCCTTTATTTTGCTACTGCATTCGCTGCATTCGCCGTAAGGATGAATGCGGTCGCAGCATCGACCACATATTCGTGTTCATACCAAAGAAAAGGCCAGGCGTCGTTGAGCTCTGGGAAGTCCGGTTTGAGAATGATCACGCCGGGGATCATACCACCGGGGATAAAAGTGTAATCGGAACGATTGTTGCCATAGCCGATCAACTTAGATTCGGTTCCGACCGTAGATACGAGAGAAATGTTTGAAACTGGATGAGCGCCCAGCAGGTAGTCAAGCCCGCGCAGCGTATATTCCGGCCCCACAATGTCTGGAAACGCTGCGTGGAGAAAGTACATCTGAATTGCAAATCCCGCGACCTGGCCGGACCCTCCCCACGTTCCGGTGGAAATAGGCACACCGTAAGGACTCTTGGAAAGGCTGGCGTCAAGTTTGGTCTTGTAGGTACGCAGCGTCGACCGAAGCGCGTCTTTGTAATCCGCGTCCATGAAGGGAATGGCGCGCACCGCGAGGCCGCCGAGAAAGGCAAACCGCTCCTCAATCGTGGGAAGAAGTTCCGTTAAGCGGGTGCGGTAGAGTTCTCCGCCTTTTGTAGCGATCAACAGTTCCACAGCAGCTTTGATTTCCTCGTCACGCAAGTCTCCACCGGTAGTGTTGAAGGAATGAAAAACTGCGGGCGCGACCTTGTGCTCTTCGTCCCATACGCGAGCTGCGGTTTCTAAGCATTCGGAAGCCATCTGGTCGTCATACCCGGGCAGGACACGGCTCGCCGCGGCGAGAGCCGAAATGGCGTCGTAGTTCAATGCGGTGACGTGCGTGGTGAAAGCCCAGCGATCATCGGGCACGCCGGAGTAGGCGCCGTCTGTTTCCAGGGGACCGAGGCGCGCCGCGTAGATTCTCCCGTCTGTCTTGGAAGCGGCATCGCCGAGATGCGTATATTCTTCGAGGGTAGGTTCGACGATACCGGGGATAGCATGACCGAAGACTCTGTACTGCGCGAGGAGCAAGATCACGCCGTGTTGAATCTGCTGAAGCACGTCTGAATGGCCATCCGGCTTGTGGATTTGGACGTAGCGGGTTTGCTCGTCGATGGTGGTGTCGTCGCCGTCGGTTCCAAAAACTTCTCTTGCGAGTGTTAGATCGGTGATCACACGGGAATGCGTTTGGGTCCGCAGGTCGTAGTCTCCCGCGTCGTACCATCCGCCGACATTGATGCCCGGAATATGTTCGCCGGGAGCGAATGGCGAGTCGGTGGTCGGTCCCATCGAATAACCGTCGAAGTGCGTGTAATTCACCGGGGCCTGACGAGCGTCGTCGAGATGCGATGCACCATGCCAGATGCGATAGCCTTCTCGCACTTTCACATGATCCATCTGTTCCGCCAGATAGATATCGAGCGAGGGGCGCCAGATTTTTTCATAGGCATGCGGGGCAATTCGGAATGGAGCGTTCCGGTGGCCCGCATATTCGATGGCGTAAATTCCCGGTTCGCGGACGCTCGAAAAATCGAATTGCGCATATTGATAGCGCATCCATTTACCCCACGGCTTGATTTCCGCGTGGAATACTTCGCGGTACTCGCCTTCGCCGGAGATGCGCAGCACTCGAGCGGTCTTGGGCGCATCGTAGAGCGGGTCGAGTTCGAGCACGGCCACTTTGCTGCGATCGGGCGTGTAACCCACTTGGTTGTAGGCCACCACGGGCGGGCGCGTCCAACCGGGAATTACGGTCGCGCGGATGTGCCAGATCACAACGTCTTTGGTCTTGCCCGATGGAATTAAGGTGCGAACCACGAACCAACCGTTTTGCGCTTTGTTGCGACCATCAAACAGCATCAATGGGCCAGAATCAGAAGCAATGGCGACGCGGGTCAAGGGATCCTCTGGCGATAGCACAATGCGATGACCCTCCGCTAATGCTTCAGGCTGCGCGCTCCCGTCCGCTGCTTTGCTCATCGGACCATCAGGATGACGGGGGAAAATTCCAGGCTGATCATCAATGAGATATGTCTTTCCGAAATACGCCGTCGGCAAAAATTCGAGATTGAACCCTGCTTTTCCGGCGAGC
>CAAGKR010018100.1_pt1 | contig 13417 bp, 14 predicted proteins | sample 2556971 | NCBI WGS metagenome assembly CAAGKR01 (sample SAMEA5207829, study PRJEB30636) | soil metagenome | biome: forest; feature: boreal; material: soil | place: USA | collected 2011-09 | depth 1 m | reverse complement strand
GGACGCGGCGCGGTGACCGCGCGTTCATCCGTGCGCTCGCCGGCGGTCGCCATGACGTCGTTCCAATTCGCGGAATCGCGGTTGGCGATGGTGATCGCGACGGGGCTGCCGATCGTGACGCCGAATCGGACGCCGGAGACGATCAACGCGCGGTCCGCCTCGATGTCCATGCGGCCGCCGCGGCCGTAGCCTCCCTGCCGGCGCGCGAGGTCCTCGTCCAGGGCCTCGGCGGTCAGCGGGATGCCGGCCGGCACGCCCGATACCAAGGCCACGAGCGCCCTGCCGTGCGACTCTCCTGCGGTCCGGTACTCCATGTCAGGCCCCGTATCCTCCAGCGCTGTGAGGCATTCATCGTACCATCGGCGCTCACAAGTCCCCTCGCCGCCGCCCCCTGAGACGAAGCGAGCGGCCCCTGGAGGGCCGCTCGCGGCGGTTTCGATGGGCCGGGCCGTCCTACTTCGTCTGGTGCTGCAGCGGGAGGTTCACCGTGACGTCGTCCATGAGGACGTCCACGCTGGTCGCATGGACCGTCACGACCGTCCAGCCGGCATGGCCGCCGAACGCATCGCCCGGTCCGACCGTGTACGTGATGCCGCCGAACGCGATGACAGCGACGCGCTCCCCACTCACGGTCTTGATGTCGATGACCGTCACGACGTCGGGACCGAGTGTGCTCGTCTCGTCGGCGCTCGTGCCCGCCGTCGAGATCGCGATCTTGTCGGGCTCGATGACCGTGAACGGGTTGCGCGGCGAGAACACGTCGCGCAGCGTGATGTCCGCCACGGGAAGGGTCGCCACCGTCGAGGAGGTCGGGATCGCGGGCGCCGCGGGCGCCGCGGGCGCTGCGGGCGTCCCGGTGCTGGAAACCAGTCCGACGGGCGCGCTCGGCGTCCCGGTGCCGCCCAGCGAAGCGGGGCCGAGCACGAACCAGCCGACGATGCCGGCCACGACGAGCAGCACCAGGACGGCACCGACGATCAGCACGACCTTGCCGGCGGTCGACGAGAGGAAGTCGCCCGAGGATGCCGCGGGTGCAGGCGCAGGTTCAGGCGCCGGCGCAGACGCGACCGGGGCCTCCTCGGGGGAGACCGGCTCCATGCCGTTCAGCTCGGTATCATCGGACACTCGTACGGCCCTCCTGCTGCTTCGTCTTGGCTGTCGGGTCGCGGGATCCTACGGCGTCCCGGCGGTCGGGGTGGCGGTCGAACTGACGACGCCGTTGCTGCCGATCACGTAGACCTTCATCGTCATGGAGACCGTGAGCGCGGTGACCTTCACGGTACCGGTAGTCGCGGCGGAGTCCGCAGGCGGGGTCACAGCGACCGATGTCACGCGCAGCAACCGGGTGCTGTGGTCGAGGCGCTTGAGGTAGTCGAGCAGGTCGTCCCACTCGGCGGTGAGCTGCGCGGCGAGCGACACCTCGGTGTACTGCCCGCCCGCAGCCACGGTCGGCTGACCCGGGGCTATGCTCGTCACCTTCACGCCGGCGGCGTTGGCGATGTCCTGCAGCTCGATGATCAGCGAGGGCAACTGAGGGGAATCCGGCATCTGAGTGCCGACCTTCAGCAGTTCGGCCTCCGTCACCGAAGCGCGTCCCTTGGCGTCGCGCAGACTCTCCAAGACGGCGGTGGCCTGCTGGCGGCGGGCGTCAGCGTCCGCCTTCTGCTGCTGCAGGTCCGAGAGCTGCGCGAACTGCGGCATGATAACGAAGGCGATCACCATCGCGACCGCGACCACCATCAGCGCCGCCACGATGATCATCTTCTGCAAGGAGGTCAGCTTCATCTGGTGGTCCGCTCCCCGTCGCCCCGACTAGTTCCCCGACGGCGACGGCGTCGCCGTCGGGGCGGGGCTGATGCGCGCACTGGCAGTCCAGCTGATCATCGGTGCGATGTCACCAGTCTCTGCACCGATGCTCGTGTTGGACAACCACACGGAGTCCAGCTGGTCGAGTTCGGCGAGCCGCACGAGCATCTTGGCCACCGACTTGTAGCCGTTGTCCGGCGAGTCGTTGAGCTTGTCGACCGCCTGCCCCGCGAGGGAGACACTGGACGCGCCTCCGGCTCCCGCATCCGAGCCCGTGAAGCTGGTCAGGTAGATGTCCCTGGGGATCACGAGCCCCAGCTCGTAGAGCATGCGGGCCCAGTCGACAGCGCCCATCTTGGCGGCTACCACCGCGTTCTGGCGGACCTTCAGATCGCTCTCGACCCGCTGGAAGACCTGGAACTGCGCCGCCTGCGTCTCGAGTCCCGTGACCTCCTGCGCGATGCTATCGACCTCGGCGGTCGAAGCGGTCACCTGGAGCGCCATGAAAGCCCAGAACATGACGAGTACGGCGACGGCGACGCCACCAGACACCGCCATCCACTTCCATCGCCGCTCGTCCTTGCGGTTCTGGAGTATCTCCGGGGGGATGAGGTTGATACGGATCACGCGACCAGGCTCCCCATCGCCAGTCCGATAGCTGCGGTCGCCCCGAGGCGGTCGGCCTCAAGCAGGGCCTGGTACTGCGGCGGCACGGAGATCCACCGCATGGCGTCGGCGAGCTCGACCTTGGCTTGCAGGCCGCGCCCTATGTAGGAGTCGAAGTTGCGGAGCTTCGCGCCGCTGCCAGTGAGCAGGATGCGGCGTATGGCGCGCACCTGCGAGGTCTGCGTGAGGTAATAGTCGAGCGAGCGGCGCACCTCGGCGATGAACTTGGAGACCTCGCGCTCGAGGGCCTCCTGGGCGCCCCGCACGCGCTCCGGGTCGATGTCCGTGGGGATGTCGGCGCCTATGCCCGCCTCGTCGACACCGGGAAGGCCGACGCGCAGCTTCAGGTCCTCGGCCTCGTCGAACGTGACGTTGAGTGCCGTGGCCACGGCCTGCGTGAGCTCGTTGGCGGCCAGCGACGAGACGCGCGTGAAGCGCGGGATGCCCTTCTCGACGACCACGATGTTGGTGATGCCGGCAGCCATGTGGATGACCGCGGTGGCCTCTCCGGCAGCCTCAGCATCGGTCGGGAGAACGCTCGGCGAGACGCCGAAGATGCCGCGCACCACTGCGAATGGCGTGACGTCGATCGCGCTCAGCTTCAGCCCCGAGCGCACGACCGCAGTAACCGTCTCGTCGATCATGTCGCGCTGTGCGGCGACGAGCAGTACCTCGTTCATGTGCTCGTCCGCGCTGGTCATGTAGTCCCCGATGATCTGGAAGTCGAGGATCGCTTCCTCAACGGGGATCGGGATGTAGTCCTGGGCCTGGTAGCGGATCGCGCCCTGCAGCTCAGCGTCCTCCATGTACGGGAGGTCGATGAGGCGGACGACGACCTTCTGGTTGCTCACGCCGATGGCGACACTGGCGTTGCGCAGACCGGTGGTGCGCACCAACTGGCGTATGGCGGAGGCTACAGCGTCGGCGTCGACTATCTCGCCCTCTACGACCGAGCCCATCGGCAGGCGGACGATGCCGTAGCGCTGAAGCGCGAACGTCGATCCTGATGGCTTGATCTGAGCGAGACGTACATGGTCCGTGCCGATATCGAGGCCCACGGTCGATCCGGTAGCCCCTGCAGAGAAGGAAGCCATAAACCCCCGATTCGCGCTGGTGGCCTGCTACAAATGACACTGGTACGTGGCACCGCCGCATATCGTAGCACAGATAGGGATGGGTATCAGGCCACGCCCAGCAGCCTCAGATACCATGCCCACATCGCGGGTCCCCACAGGGCCGTGAGCACGCCACCGACTGCAAGGAACGGCCCGAACGGGATCGACCGCGTCGAGAGGGATCCCTTCTTGCGCGAGAGCAGCGCCTGGGGCAGCGCCACGAGCACGCCGATGATGTTGCCCAGAGCATAGGCGAGCAGCACGAAGGGGCCCAGCACGAGCCCCATGGCGCCCAGCAGGCGCACGTCGCCGAAGCCCAGTCCGTCGCGTCCGCGCAGGGCCCGGTAGAGCAGCGCGATGACCATCGAGGTCCCCGCGCCTGCCGCGAAGCCGACTGCTGCCACCAGGGCCGGCTGAGCGAGCCAGCCGGTGGCGGCCACGCCGGTCAGCGGCCCGAACCCGATCCCCGTCAGCTGTGAGGCGACGGCGGCCAAGGCGGCGAGCGCGGCGAGCGCCCACACAAGCGGGGTCGGTAACCTTCGCGTGTCGAGGTCTATCGCGCTCAGCACGAGGAGCAGGTAGAAGAAGGCGATCGCAAGAGGCGTTGCGGGACTGAAGCCCCAAGTCCATCCTGCGAGCACCCACAGCGCGCCCGACGCGAGTTCCACCACCGGGTAGCGCGGCGAGATCGGCTCGCCGCAGTCGCGGCAACGCCCGCGCAGGACCATCCACGACACGACAGGGATGTTGTCGTACCAGCGCACGTCGTGCCCACATGTCGGGCAGTGCGAACCCGGAGAGACGATCGACTCGCCTCTCGGCACCCGCCAGATGAGCACGTTGGCAAACGAGCCGAAGAGCAGCCCGAACGCGCCGAGAAGGATCAGGTAGAAAGCGAAGTACGACTGCACGGGGGGGTGCTCCCGGGGTCGGCGGTTGATGTGTTGGCTCGTGCCCGCGACACGTCGAGCGCCGTGGCACCGCTACGGCGCGGGGTGCCCTGGCTTGAAAACAGTGGGATGGGCGGCGGCGCTGTCTCCGATGATGGTCCCGGCCGGGCCCATGTAGTAGTCGGCGCCATCTTCGGGGCACGTCGGCTTGCTCTTCACCCAAGGAGAGCCCGAGGCTGGCTCGACAAGGAGCGCGTACCAGCCGGAGCCGTTCGCTGCGAAGACGCCTACAGAAGTCCCACTCGCGTCCGCGCCGTCCGTCTGTATCAACGCGATGGCACCCGAGATCACGCGCTGGTTGGCCTGGCATGCCTTCGCTTGGGCCTCGAGCCGGGTCGCCGTGTACACGGGTATGGCGATGGTGGTCAAGATGCCGAGAATGAGAACCACGACCATCAGCTCGACCAGCGTGAAGCCCTTATCTCTGCGGTGCCTGTCGTCCATGCTGCAGTCCCCTCGTCCCCCCGTCCGGGGCCCGACCATGGGCGCGCGGACGGGAAATCGCTCGCACGACCTCCGAGCCAACCATAAGGCCAGTATCGACACAGGGCAATGTCAGCATGAGATGAGGGGCCGGACTTGTGCCCGGCCCCTCGCTGTCGCCTCAGACAGATATGCAGAAGATCAGAAATCCTAGTAGTGGGGGTGGATATTGTTGAGAAGCGTAGTGTTGTCGCTCGTCACCCGCTCGGCTTCCGTCAGGTAGTACATGCCGACCGCAGCACTCGGGCACTTCGGGGGCGACTTGATGCCGCCTCCGATCAGTACGTTACCGGAGTCAACGAGACCGTCCGTGTACGGCGCGGTGGTGGCCGAGGTGGTCGCGCTGTAGGTCTGGATCGCGCCTTCGATGATGCGCTGGTTGGCCTGGCAGGACTTGAGCTTAGCGGTCTCGCTTGCGTTCAGGAACACAGGAACAGCGATCGCAACGAGGATACCGATAATGAGGACGACGACCATGAGTTCTACGAGGGTGAATCCCTCGTCCTTGCGGAACATCCTCATCAGATGTCCACCTCCTCTTCCCTTGCGTTTGACAAGGCCGATTACCAGCACCGGGCCTTTTGCCCGGCATCAGGACTATCGGCCGTTTCGACCCGTACTTTAGCGGTAACCGGCCTTCGGTCAACGAGTTCCGGCGTCCGGACGGTCCCCCGCGACGAACGGCACTATTTGACGAGGTTGATGACCTCGAACATCGGCATGTAGAGGGCGATGACGACCCCGCCGACCACCACTCCCAGCGTGGCCATCATCAGCGGCTCGATGAGCGAGGTGATCCCGTCGACGCCGGCGGTCACTTCCTCGTCGTAGAACTCGGCGACCTTGGCGAGCATCGCGTCGAGCGCGCCCGTCTCCTCACCCACTGAGATCATCTGCACGACCATCGCCGGGAAAATGGGGTTCTCCCCGAGCGGCTTGGCGATCGTCTCGCCCTCCTTGATGGCGGAGCGCACCTTGCGCACCGCGCGATGGATGACCTCGTTGCCCGAGGTGGAGCCCACGATGTCCAGCGCCGAGAGGATGGGCACCCCGGCAGCCACCAAGGTGCCGAACGTGCGCGTGAAGCGCGAGAGCGCCATCTTGCGGATCAGCTTGCCGAAGACCGGCATGCGCAACTTGATGCTGTCCCACGCGTAGCGGCCGTTCTCGGTGCCCTTCCACCAACGGAACGTCACGACGATGGCGATGACGCCGATCAGCGTGAACAGGCCTGGCAGACCGCGAGCGCCCTCGGAGATGCCGACAAGGATCCGCGTTGGAAGAGGCAACTCGCCGCCCATCGAGGCGAACATCGTCTGGAAGGTCGGCACGACGAACACGAGCATCGCGATCAGGACAAGCAGGACCAGGGTGCCCATCGCGATCGGGTAGGTCATCGCCGACTTGATGCGGCCCTTGATCATCTCCTCGCGCTCGAAGTGGTCGGCGACGCGGTTGAGGACCTCGTCGAGCACTCCGCCGGTCTCGCCGCTTCGCACCATGTTCACGAAGATCGGGGGGAAGACCTTGGGGTGCTTGGACATGGCGTCGGAGAGCGACTGGCCCGACTCGACGTCCTTGCCGATCTGCGTGATGATCACCCGCAGCGCAGGGCTCTCCGTCTGCTGTCCGAGGATCGAGAGGCACTTGGTTAGCGAGAGGCCCGCCCCGATCATCGTGGCGAACTGCCGGGCGAAGATGGTGATGTCCTTGGCCTTGACGCCGGTGCCGAAGGAGATGGAGCTCAGCGATGCCATCAGTCCGCCGGTCTGCTCCAGGCTGACGATGACGTAGCCCATCGAGCGCAGCTTGGCGGATACGGCGTCCTTGTTGTCCCCCTCGAGCACGCCCTCGACGGCCTTGCCGGCCTTGTCGCGGACCGCATACTTGAAACTCGCCATGCCAACCCTTCCCTGTCCGTTGCCCCGGTCAGCGTTCAGCGGAGTCGATCATGGTGCGCAGCGCCCCCGGTTCGCGCGCGCTGCGTCAAGACCATCTGCTGGCTTCGTCAATCGCTGACGATACTTCTGGGCGGACGATTCGTCTACGGGTCCGGGTCTCACACGACGACGCGCGCGACCTCTTCGACCGAGGTGATGCCCTGGCGGACCTTCTCGAGTCCGTCCTGGCGCAGCGTCAGCATGCCCTCCTCCACCGCGGTGCGCTTGATCACGTCCGAGGATGCTCCGGCGACGCAGAGGCGCGAGATCTCCTCACTCACCTTCAGCACCTCGTGCAGGCCGGTGCGGCCCCGGTAGCCGGTGCCGCCGCACCTGCGGCAGCCCACGGCACGCCACACCGTCTTCGGAAGGTTGTCGGGCGGGTATCCCGCGTCGAGCAGGAGCTGGCGCGGCGGCTCGTACTCCTCCTTGCACTCGGAGCAGAGCGTCCGCGCGAGGCGCTGGGCCAGAACGCAGTCCACCGACGACGAGATCAGGAACGGCTCGACGCCCATCTCCGTCAGGCGGGTGATCGCGCTGGCGGAGTCGTTGGTGTGGAGGGTGGAGAGCACCATGTGGCCGGTCAACGCGGACTCGATGGCGATGTTGGCCGTCTCGGAGTCGCGGATCTCACCGACGAGGATCACGTCCGGCGAGCAGCGCAGGAAGGAGCGCAGCGCCGTGGCGAAGGTCAGCCCCGCCTTGACGTTCATCTGCACCTGGTTGACGCCATCGAGCCGGTACTCGACCGGATCCTCGGCGGTCAGTATGTGGCGATGCACCTCGTTGAGCACGTTGACCGCGGCATAGAGCGTGGTCGACTTGCCCGAGCCGGTCGGGCCGGTGACCAGCACCGCTCCGTACGGCTTCTTGAAGGCTGACTCGAACCTCTCGAGGGAGCCGGGAAGGAAGCCCAGGTCGCTCAGGCGAAGCAGGATCGAGTCCTTGCGCAGGATGCGGAGCACGATGCGCTCGCCGTAGACGGTCGGCAGCGTGGAGACACGCAGGTCCAGCGCGTGGCCGCCGACGCTGATCGAGACATGGCCGTCCTGCGGCTTGCGGCTCTCGGCGATGTCCATGTCGGCCATGATCTTGAAACGCGACAGGATGGCCGCCTGAGCCGACTTGGGACTGCGCATCATCTCGTGCAGCACGCCGTCGATGCGGTACCGGACCCGGAGATCCTTGTCCTGCGGCTCGATGTGGATGTCCGAGGCACGCTCGGTGACGGCCTTCGTGATCATGAAGTTGACCAGCTTGACGATCGGCGCGTCGGAGGTGACCTCGGATAGTCCGGCGAGGTCCTCGCCGGCCAGCGCCTCGTCCAGGTCCTCGGTGACGTGCGCGGCGACGCGGTAGGTGTCCTCAATGGTCGAGATGATGTCGTCGCGCGTTGCGATCGCAGGGACGCAGTCGAACCCGGTGACTATGCGCAGGTCGTCGAGCGCGAGCACGTTCTGCGGGTCGGCCATCGCGACGATGAGGCGGCCCTTGTCGTCGAACCCGACCGGCATGAGGGTGTAGCGCACGGCCAGTTCGCGCGGGACGGCCGCCACCGCGTTCGTGTCGGGGTGGATGTCCTTGAACTCGACGAAGCGGATGCCGATCTGCTCGGCCAGGATCGCGATGATCGCAGCCTGGGTGGCGTAGCCGAGCTCCACGAGTACGCGGCCGAGCTGGCCGCCCTTCGCTTTCTGGATCTCCAGGGCGTCGGCGAGCTGGGCCTCTGTGACGACGCCTGATTCGACGAGCATCTGTCCTAGCCGTTTGCCGGCCTGTGCCACTTTGCGGTGCGCTCCTTACACGACGATGCGGAGGATCTCTTCTATCGAGGTCAGTCCCGCCGCCACCTTGGCGAACCCGTCTTGCCTCAGCGGGATCATGCCATCTTCTATCGCCTGTCTCGTCAGGTCGTCCGCGGACGCGTGCTCCACGGCCAGCCGCTCCAGCGCTTCGGTCATCTTCAGCACCTCGTGGACGCCCATGCGGCCCTTGTAGCCGATCATGCCGCACCTCTTGCAGCCGACCGGGCGGTAGAGCGTGGGTGGGTGTCCGGGCTCGAAGGGGAAGCCGATGCGCGCGAGCGCCTCCTCCTCCGGGACGTATGCCTCCTTGCACTCCTTGCACAGCCGGCGCGCAAGGCGCTGGGCCACCACGCAGTTGATGGCCGAGACCGTGAGGAAGGGCTCGACGCCCATCTCGGTGAGGCGGGTGATGGCGCTCGGGGCGGTGTTGGTGTGCAGGGTCGAGAGGACGAGGTGCCCCGTCAGCGCCGCTTCAATGGCTATGGTGGCCGTCTCCACGTCGCGGATCTCCCCGATCATCACGGTATCGGGGTCCTGGCGCAGGATCGAACGAAGCGCGGTGGCGAAGGTCAACCCTGCCCTCTCGTGCACCTGTACCTGAGACAGCCCGTCGAGACGGTACTCGACCGGGTCCTCGACGGTGATGAGGTTCGTGGTCGGGTCGTTGGTCTCGTTGATGGCGGCGTAGAGCGTGGTGGACTTGCCGGAGCCGGTCGGGCCCGTGACGAGTATCGCGCCGTAGGGCTTGGCGAGCGCCTCCGTGATCGCCGCCAGGGGCTTCTCGAGGAACCCGAGGTCCGCCAGCGACATCATGATCGAGTCGTGGCGCAGCAGTCGCATGACCGACATCTCGCCGCGCACAGTGGGGAGCACCGCCACGCGGAAGTCCACTGCGTGCCCGTCGAGCACCACTCCGAACCTTCCGTCCTGCGGGATGCGGCGCTCGGCGATGTCCATGCCGGAGGAGATCTTCACACGGCTGATGAGCTGCACCTGGATCTTCTTCGGACTCCGCATGACCTCCTGACAAACTCCGTCTATGCGGAAGCGCACGCGAAGGTCCTTCTCCTGAGGTTCGAGGTAGATGTCGCCCGCGCCCTGGTGGATGGCCTCGGTGATGACCAGGTTCAGCAGCTTCGAGACGACCGATTCCTCACCCGCGTCGGCTTCGGTCTCCAGACTCGAAGCGCCCGTCGCGAGCGAGCCGGCTACGTCGTCGACCATGTCGTCGACGTTGTCCTGCATCCCGCTGTACTTGTCTATCGCCTGCTTGAGGTCGGCTTCCGCCGCAACGACGGGCCTGATCTCGTAGCCGGTGACGATGCGCAGGTCGTCGATCGCGAAGATATTTGCCGGGTCCGACATCGCGACGACGAGCTTGCCCTCGTCGAAGGCGATCGGCAGCACCGCGTAACGGTGGGCCATGTCCGGGGAGAGCAGTGTCGAGGCGTTGGCGTCGATCTCGAACATCGCCACGTCGACATAGTCGAGGCCGGTCTGCTCGGCCACGGCCCGCGCGATGTCCGACTCCGAGGCCAACTTGCTCATGACGACCGCTTGGGTGAGCGTGAGGTTGCCCGCCTCGGCGATCGTCTTCTCGAGCTGGTGCTCGGTAAGGAGCCCGGATTGCACCAGGATCTTCCCGAGCCTCTTTCCGCTCGCTGCAGGCATCAGATCTTGGCCAGTAGCGCGGCGACGTCGTCCGCGTCGGCGCCGTCGTCGTCATCTTGGGGCCCGGTCTCGGCCTCGTCGGACCAGTCGGTGAGGAGGGCGGCGTAGGCGGCGTCGCGCATGACATCGCGCGGCGCGCTCATCGCCGAGTCGCCGTTCCAGATCTCGAGGGAGATCGCACCCTGGGCGACAAGCATCCCGAGGCCGCCGATCGCCTTCGCACCCGCGGCCTCCGCGTCGTCCAGGAACTTGGTGTGCGGAGGGCTGTAGATCATGTCGGAGATCACTTGGCCCGCGTGCAGCCACTCGCCCTGCACCGGCGAGGGATCGCCGGGGCGCAGCCCGAGCGGTGTGGAGTTGACGACCAGATCGGCGGCCTGCACGAGCGCGGCGGACTCGTCACCCGAGCGCACGACCGCCAGCTCGGTGTCGCGCGCGTGCGGGGTGAGTCGCGCGATCAGTCCGTCGGCATGCGCTGGATCGCGGGAGACGATAGTCAAGTGGGCGACGCCCGCCAGCACGAGGGCCGCAGCGATGGCGCCCGCCGCCCCGCCGGAGCCGAGCACCAGGGCGCGCTTGCCCGCCGGGTCGAAGCCGGCATCGTCGCGCAAGGATTCCAGCAGGCCGCGACCGTCGGTGTTGTAGCCCAGAAGGCGCCCGTCCACCACTTGCACGGTGTTCACGGCGCCGCAGAGCTGCGCCTGAGCGGCGACCTCGTCGCAGAGCCCGAGCATCATCTGCTTGTAGGGCATCGTCACGTTGAAGCCCACGAACGGCAGCGAGCGGATGGCCGTGACCACCGCGGGGACGTCGGCGGACTCGCGCACGGGAAGCGGCAGGTACGCCCAGTCGAGACCGAGCCGCGAATAGGCGGCATTGTGCATCGCGGGTGAGAGCGAGTGCTCGATGGGCCAGCCGATTACGCCTGCCAGCCGGGTGCTTCCGTTGATGTCCTTCTTCACCTCTGAGCGCTCCCCTTCTCGCACCGGGTCAGGATGTCGGGATGCGGTCCTTCAGGACGAGCGCCTCGAGACGCCGCAGGAGCAGGGTGTGCGGGAGGTCGGTCGCAGACAGAGGGGCGACCAGCACCGTCCGCATACCCAGCAAGTTCCCCCCCAGTATATCCGTGAACAGCTGATCGCCGATGACCGCGGCCTCCCGAGCGGTCGCGCCCTCGAGGCGAAGCGCCGCCAGGAACGCGAAGGGCAGGGGCTTGACCGCCTTGTCCACCAGGTCGAACCTCAACTCGCTCGCCACGTGGTGCACCCGCTCGTGCCAGTTGTTCGAAACCAGGCACACGGCGAAGCCGCGCTCTCGCAGACCTGCCGCCCACGCCTTGAGCTCGTCGGGCACGACGTTGGTGTCGCGCGGCAGCAGCGTGTTGTCCAGGTCGAGTAGCAGCACGCGCACGCCTGCGCGCGCGAGCGCGTCCAAGTCGACGGCGTGCACCGAGCTGTAGTAGAGGTCTGGGCTCAGCAGCGCCATGCGCGGCGGCCTTCCTTTGAGGTCACGGGAGTGCTGTCACTCGCCCGGCTCGACCGGGTTCATCGTCGCGTTCGGGTCGGCGTCGATCGCGTCCATGATCGCCTGCGCCTCGGCTGCCATGCCCGGCTGTCCGTTCTTCGTGAACACCGCGCGCAGGACCGCCATCGCGTCCCACTCCTCCTCGTCGGTGCGCCAGACGATGCCGGAGGCCATCGCGCGCTCCGCATAGGGAAACGCCGCGGTTGCGTCCTTCGCCCGGGTCAGGAGCAGTTCGGAGTAGGACGTTAGAGCGATGCCGGACTTCGGGTTGTTGTCGGCGCCCTCCTTGGCGAGATCGAGTCCCGCCTGCAGGCGCCCGCTCTCGATGAGGATCTCCGGAGCGACGTAGTAGGCCTCAACGAACTGCGGGTCGAGGGTGACTATGGCCTTGATGCTCGGGAGCATGAACGTCATCCTGCCGAGGCCGACCCCACCGTAGTAGTCGTGCATCTGCGACTCGAGCCGGTTCCACAGGAACGCGGCACCGAACTGCCTCAGGCCGGTGAGGTACGCGAATCCCGCGCGCCCGAGTGCCTGGCCCGTGAGCGCGCCGTTCGGCACGGACGGAGCGACGACGTCGGCCAGCGCCTGACCTCCCAGGACGGCGAGCAGCGCCAGGACCACGATCGCGACGGTCGCGCGAGCGTGAAGGCCCTCTGTCACAGGTCGCGCCTCGAGAACGCGAGCGACCCGAGGGCCAGAAGGGCGGCGACCCACCCCGCGAACACCACGGCCATCAGGCCCACATAGAGCAGCCCGATCCCCGACCCGTGGGCCACCGGGTTGATGACGTTGAACGAGTCGAGCGAGGGGTAGAGCCAAGCCGGGAACGCGGGCGCCGACTGGAGCGCCGGCTGACGCGAGTGCCCGATGAAGGCGAAGGTGAGAGTCGCGACCGTCACGACCACCGCGCCCGACATCGCCGAGACCGCGACCGCGAAGGCCGTCAGCACCCCGGTCTCGAACCAGATGGCGAGAGCACCCTCCCACAGCTGCCACATCGGCTGCCCGTATCTCGCGAGCCCGACCACCTGGTCCACGACGGTGAAGGCGCCGATGACAGCCCCCATGACCGCGGTGATGCCGAGCCAGGTGCCCACCACGTACTCCCCTCGCCCCACGGGCCTGGCCGCGACGTTGTAGACGGTCCGGCGCTCGATCTCAGAGGGGATGCGGTTGGCCGAGAGCGCGAGCGCGAGTATCAGCGACGCCGCGAACGTGAGCGACAGCGCCACCTCACGGTACACACCGACGTCCACTCCCGCCCCGTAGGAGGGCAGCGAGGGCGCGGAGAACGCGAGCACCGCTGCGAAGAAGACGACCGCGTATACGACCCTGCGTTTGATCGCGTCGAGGAAGACGGCTCCGGCTATGGCGGAGAGGCGGCGGATCATCTAGGCCACCTCCCCCTTCTCGTTCGCGAGCATCCGTGTGAAGTAGTCCTCGAGCGACTCGCG
>CAAGKR010268929.1_pt1 | contig 13418 bp, 14 predicted proteins | sample 2556971 | NCBI WGS metagenome assembly CAAGKR01 (sample SAMEA5207829, study PRJEB30636) | soil metagenome | biome: forest; feature: boreal; material: soil | place: USA | collected 2011-09 | depth 1 m | reverse complement strand
CCGCGCTCATGGTGATTTCGGCACGCTTGGCAAGCTTCTCTGCAAGGACGTCACGGGTCACGACATTGGCCATCGTCATTCTCCAGGATGGTCGGCGGGGAAACTCGCGGAAGTGTAAGGAAACGCAAAGGCTTTTGCCAACCGACCAATTCGATGCCGAGTCCACTTGAGCCTGTGCTACGGTGGCCGCGTGTCCGACGCGTGCGACGTGAAGCGGTGAGGGCGGCGACGCGCAGCGAGATCGGACGGTGGGACGAGTTGGTCGTCGCCAACCCCGACGGCGGGCACATCCTGCAAACGCGGGCGTGGGGCGAGTTCAAACGTGCCTGGGGATGGCGACCAACCTACTGGATCGCCAACGCCGGGGGCGCCGACGTGGCCGTGCTGTTCCTGCGTCGCCGCATTCCGGGGCTCGGCGACCTCTGGTACGCGCCAAAGGGTCCCGGTGTCACCGAGGCGGGCTCGCTGGTGGCCAGCCTCGCCGATCGTGGGCCGATGAAGGATGCGTTCCTGGTCAAGGTCGAGCCGGAGATCGACGAATCCCGCACCGACAGCCGCGCGTGGGGTGCTGCCGGGCTTCGCAAGGCTGCGAGCGACGTGCAGATGAGTCGCGCCACGATCATCGTCGACCTCGACCGCGACGAGGATGCGCTGATCGCCTCGTTCAAGCCCAAGTCTCGGTACAACATCAGGCTGGCCGGGCGACGCGGCGTCGAGGTCGCGCCGGTCGAGATGACCGACGCCAACATCGCCCTCATGTATTCGCTGATGGCCGCGACCCGCGAGCGTGCCGGCTTCTTTCTGCGCTCCGAGAGGTACTTCCGCGGCTACTGGGAGTTGCAGGCAGCCAGCGGCCAGGCCCAGCTGTTCTTCGCATCGTGGCAGGGCCAGGTTCTCGCGGGCGTCTTCGCGACTTTCCTTGGCAGCCACGGGTGGTACAAGGACGGCGGCTCGCTCAAGGAACACAGTGAGTTGATGGCGCCGCACCTGCTGCAGTGGGAGGTGATGCGCTGGCTCCGCGCGCGCGGGGTGCGCACCTATGACCTGGTCGCCGTCCCCAGCGCTTCGCAGCTCTTTGAAAGCCATCCGCTCTACGGGCTGTACCGGTTCAAATCGGGTTTCAGCGAGCAGATCACCGAGTTCATCGGCACCTGGGATCTCCCACTGCGGCCGCGCGCGTACGCCGCCTGGGAGCGCTGGGGCGAGCGAGCCGCACAGACGCTCAACCGCCGCCTCCGCCACGACCTTCTGTACTGAGGCGCGGGATGAGTGACGGCCTCACTGAGCCAGCGGTGTCGATCCGCTTGCTCGACGCTTCCCGCGTTGATGACGTCGTCGCGTTGGGGCTTCGCAATCGCTCTGACCTCGAGGCCACCGGGCCGCATGGGGAGTACGACGCAGCGGCGCAGCGCCGACGGTTGGAGGCCAAGCTCAAGGAATGCGAGCGCGGCACCCGCCGGTACTGGGTGATCGATGTCGACAGCGTGCTCGCGGGTGACATCGAGCTGAACCACATCGACCGTGGCACATGGCAGACGGCCAACGTCGGCTACCTGGTCGATGCACCCTTCCGGGGCCGCGGAGTGGCGACAGCGGCGTTGGGGCTGGTCATCCGCGAATCGTTCGAGGAGCTGGGCCTTCACCGACTGGACGCCGGCGTGCTGCTGTCGAACCTGCCGTCGCAAAGAGTCCTCGAAAAGGCCGGCTTCCGCCGAATCGGCGTCCTCGAGCGCCACTTCTACATCGCCGGTGAATGGCGGGATCATCTCTGGTACGAGCTCATCGGACCGGACGTTCCCCCGGCCCTGTCGAGCACCAAGCCGCCAACCTGAGGAAGGCGGCGAAGCCGAGTTAGCTCCGCCCCGGTCTACTGGCTCTCCCTCAGCGCCAGATGCGCTTCATGATCACGCGCGCCAGCTTCTCAGGATCGTGGTGCGACGACACCGCTGGCGACACGACGTCGGCGAGGATGTAATGCACGGGCTTGCGCGACGCCTCGTCGCGGTCGAAGAGGATGCGCGACGTCCCCGCTGCCTGGGCTGACGCCGGGAGCGCGGGCGCCAGGTTGCTGTTGACGATCACATAGTCGAAGAGGTTGCCGCCGACGTGGTCCTCGATGGCGGTGAGGTGCTCGCTGACGGTATACCCCTGGGTCTCACCGGGCTGGCTCGCGACGTTGCACACGTAGACCTTGATCGCGGGTGTGGCGCGCAACACCTCCACCATGCCGTCGACGAGCAGGTTGGGAAGGATCGACGTGTACAGCGACCCGGGCCCAACCACGACCAGCTCCGCATCCAGGATGGCTGCCTCAGCCTCGGGATTGATCGGAGGCGAGTCCGGCTGCAGGAAGACGCGGTCGATGCGCTCCTCGCCGATCCCGTGGGGGACGTGCGACTCGCCCACACGCACGGTGTCGCCCGACGTGGCACAGAGCACCACGTCCTTCAGGGTGCTGGGGACGATGGTGCCGCGCACCGCCAGGACTCGACCGGACTCACGCAGCGCGTGCTCGAAGTCTCCGGTGATCTCGGCCATGGCCATGATGAAGAGGTTGCCGAAGGAGTGGCCGCCGAGCGAGCCCTCGCCGGTGAAGCGGTGCTGAAACAGCTGCGTCATCAACGGCTCCGTCTCAGCCAGGGCGGTGAGGCATTGGCGGAAGTCGCCGGGCGGGAGCACGCGGTACTCGGCGCGCAGCCGTCCGCTGGACCCCCCGTCGTCAGCGACGGTGACGATGGCAACGATGTTGCCCGTGTACTTCTTGATGCCGCGCAGCAGGGTGCTCAACCCGGTGCCGCCGCCCAGCGCCACCACCCGGGGGCCCTTGGCGAGCTGGCGATGGGCATACAGGTGCTCGATGAGGTTGCGCCGCTCGCTGCTGTTGCCGGCGCGCAGGAACGGACCGAGCAGTGACTGGCCGAGCTTGTAGAAGCAGAGCAGCAGGATGCCGATGCCGGCCGCGGCGAAGAGGGTGGCGCGTACCGCGCGGGGCAGGAACTGCAGGGTGATCGTCTGGACCCAGGAGGGGAACCGGACGTCGCTGCTGTAGATGTCACGCAGCACATAGCCGACCGCCAGGCTGATCATCACGATGCTGACGAAGAGCAGCAGGAGCCAGCGTTTGATATAGAGCCCCGGGATGAACCAGCGCATCAGCGAGGGGCTCGGGCGGAACACCTTCATGGGTGGCGCGATTGTCCCACGGAGACCACGTCGGGCAGCGCGGGCCGAATTGCAGCGAAGCGGCCGCGATCAGCCGGGCGCCAGCTCCTCCACTCCTTCGGCCTTGCCCGAGATCAACGCGCTCACGCCAACCGCCTCGGCCTCCTCCCGGCGCAGCCGGAGCTTGGCCAGGCTGTGGTAGGCATCGATGTACCGGACGGTCCCGGAGTAGCTGCGCATCACCAGGCTCTGGGTGCGGGCGCGGTCCTCCCCGAGGAACCGGACCCCCTCGAGCAGCTCACCATCGGTGATGCCGGTGGCCGCGAAGAAGACGTTGTCGCCACCGACGAGGTCGTCGAGCTCGAGCACGCGGTCCGCGCTCAAGCCCTCCTTGTCCAGCAGGGCCTGGTCGACGTCCCGCACGACGCGCAGTCGTGCCTGCATGGCGCCGCCGATGCACTTGATCGCACACGCAGCCAGCACCGCCTCGGGCGCCCCGCCGACGCCCATGAGGACGTCGATGCCGGTCTGGTCCTCCATGACGGCCATCACTCCGGCGGCGACGTCGCCGTCCATGATCAGCTTGACCCTGGCGCCGGCTGAGCGGATCTCCTCGAGGAGGGTCTCGTGGCGATCGCGGTCGAGCACCACCACGGTGAGGTCCTCGATGTGGCGGCCCTCGGCCTTGGCGATGCGGCGCAGGTTGTTCTTGACGCTGTCGGTGATGTCGATGACCTTGGCCGCCTTCGGCCCCACGATCAGCTTCTCCATGTAGGGCACATGGGTGAAGAACATCGAGCCCCGCTCCGCGAGGGAGACGGTGGCGATGCCTCCCGGCAGGCCGCGCGCGACCAGGCGGGTGCCGTCGATGGGGTCGACGGCGACGTCGACCCGTGGGTCGTTGCCGTTGCCGACCGACTCGCCGATGTAGAGCATCGGCGCCTCGTCCTTCTCGCCCTCGCCGATCACCACCACGCCGTCCATGTCGACGAAGTTGAGGCTGCGGCGCATCGAATCGACCGCTGCGCCATCGGCGTCGTTCTTGCGGTTGCGTCCCATGAAGGGAGCCGCGGACATGGCGGCCCCCTCGGTCACCCGCACGAGCTCGAGCGCGATGTTGCGATCGATCGGCGTACCGATATCACGCGATGTGGTGGGCGGAGCCATGGGCCGCGATCATACCGGCGCCAGCTCGCTGAGGCTAATGCCTCTCCGTGAAGATCGTCGAAGGCGCCTGCCTCCACGCGAGGAGGATGGCCGGACATCTCCACAGCGCGAGTTCTGCAGTGGGCGAAGGACCAGAGAACTCTCCAGTGGAGAGTTCGTAGGGACGCAAACGCCCGCGAAGCCTGTTTGAGCAGCAAGGAGATGTCCCTGATCGCCCTCCTGGCCCGCTCGAGGTGCCACCATCACGTCGCCGTGATCTTTCTGAGCGACTTCCTGCGCGCCGACGTCGTCGACGTCGATCAGCGGACGGTGGGTTCCGTTCGCGACCTCATCGTGCGCATGGGAGAGCCGTATCCCACCGTGACCGCCGTGGCCATCAGGGGCCGGAACAAGGAATTGCCGGCCACCATCGACTGGGGCGCGGTCCGCGCCGGCGAGGGTGGCGAGCTCAGCCTGAACGTCCCCACCTCGGCGCTGCGTCCTCATCCGCATGTCGACGGTGAGATCTGGCTGGCCCGCGACGTGCTCGACAAGCAGATCGTCGACACCGATGGGCGCCGCGTGGTCCGCGTCAACGACCTCCAGCTCCAGCACCAGGAGGGCAAGATGCTCCTGGTGGGCGTCGACATCGGCGCCCGTGGCCTGCTCCGCCGGCTCGGGGTGGAGCGAGCAGGCCGCCGGGTCACCCACCTGGTGGGCCGCGACTTCCCGCAGCGCCTCATCTCCTGGGACGCTGTCGACCCCGTGCACAGCGACGAGCAGAGCGTGCGGCTGCGGATCAGCCACCAGAAGCTCGCCAAGATGCACCCTGCGGACATCGCCGAGATCGTCGAGCAGCTCGGCGGGCGGGACCGCGCCGCCATCTTCGCGTCGCTGGACGACGAGGTCGCCGCCGACGTCGTCGAGGAGTCGTCGGAGGAGGTGCAGGCGCAGATCCTCTCCCGGCTCGACGACGAGCGTGCCGCCGACATCCTCGAGGCGATGTCGCCCGATGAAGCAGCCGACCTGCTCGGTGACCTCCCCGAGGAGCGCCGCGAGCAGCTCATCGCCAAGATGGAGGCCGACGAGGCGGAGGACGTCGAGGAGCTGCTCGGCTACGAGGACGACACCGCCGGTGGCCTGATGACCACCGAGTTCGTCGCCGTGCCCGTGACGCTCACCGCACAGCAGACAATCGACAAGCTCCGCGAGCTCGAGCCCGACGCTGAATCGATCTACTACGTCTACGTGGTCGATGAGGAGGAGCGCCTGCTCGGCGTGCTCTCACTGCGCGACCTGATCGTCGCTCCGCCCGACGGACCGATCGCCGACATCATGATCAAGCGCGTGGTGGCCGTCCCGCTGGACGCGCGCCCCGAGGACGTCGCTGCGGTCATCGCCAAGTACAACCTGCTCGCCGTCCCGGTGGTCGACGACGAGGATCGGATGCAGGGAATCGTGACCATCGACGACGCCATGGACGAGGTGATGCCGGCCGGCGTGCGGCGGCGAGCCAGGGCGTTGTGATGCGCAGTCGGAATGGGCGTGAAGACGGCCCCCCGTCAGACCAGCCCGCTGCGCCGCCGTGCCGCGGAGGCCGTCGCCCAGCGGCGTGAGCGCCGCCGCGCCCAGCCGCGCCGGTTTGCCGGCGCCTGGCGTTACCTGGCGGTCATCGGCCCGGGGATCATCGTCGCCAACGCCGGCAACGATGCCGGTGGCGTGTTCACCTACAGCAACACCGGCGCCAAGTACGGCAACCATCTTCTCTGGGCGTTCCTGCCGATCCTGGTAGCTCTGATCATCACCCAGGAGATGGTGGCCCGGCTGGGCACGATCACCGGCAAGGGGTTGATGGACCTGATCCGCGAGCGCTTCGGCGTGCGCTGGACGCTCTTCGCCGCGGTTGTCGTGCTCATCGCCAACGGCGGCACCACCCTCGCCGAATTCGCGGGCGTCGCAGGCGGCCTGGGGCTGCTCGGCGTGCCACTGCCCGTGGCCGTGATCGGGGCCGCCGTGCTCATCGGGGCGGTGGTGATGCGCGGCAATCGACGCATCGTCGAACGCATCTTCCTGGCGCTGGGCCTCACCTTCGTCTCGTACATCATCGCCGCCATCACCGTCGGCCCCCATTGGGGCGAGATCGCACGCAGCGCCGTCGTTCCCGACCTCAGCCACCCCGCATCGGTGACGTCCGGCTCCTACCTCGTCGACGTGATCGCGCTGATCGGCACCTCGATCACGCCCTACATGCAGCTCTTCCTGCAGTCATCGATCGTCGACAAGGGGACCGGCGAGAAGGACCTGCGCCTGGTGCGCAGCGACGTGATCAGCGGCTCCATCTTCGCGGTCACCGTGGCCATGTTCATCGTGATCACCACGTCGGCGACGCTGTTCGCTCCGTCCTCGACGTACCCGCACGGCCTGGCCGGCGTCGGCGTTGCCTCGGCGCAGCAGGCGGCATCGGCGCTGGCGCCGCTGGCCGGCGTGCATGCGCAACAGCTGTTCGCCGTCGGCCTCGTCGGTGCGTCGCTCCTTGCCGCCGCTGTGCTGCCATTGAGCACAGCGTTCGTGATCTGCGAGGCGTTCGGCGCCGAGCGCAGCGTGCAGCGCGGCTTCGCAGAAGCACCGCTGTTCTTCGCGCTCTTCATCGGCATCCTCGCGATCGGCGCCGGGGTCATGCTCATCCCCGGGGTGCCCATCGCCGGCGTTGCCATCGGTACGCAGACCCTCGACGGCATCCTGCTGCCGATCATGCTGGTCTTCATCATCATGCTGGCCAACGACAAGCGGCTCCTCGGCAGGCGAAGCAACGGCATCGTGTACAACGTGATCGCCATCGGGCTGGCGACGGTGCTCACGCTCCTCACCGCCGTGCTGGTGCTCACCACCATCTTCCCGGGCCTGGTCGGAGGCTGACTCAGGCGCGCGGGCGGTCAACGGTCAGGCCGGCCAGCCCAAAGCGGGATATCGCATCCGCCGCACAGGTCAAGCCAGCGTCGAGCGCGGTGGCGAAGAAGTCGACATCGTCGCGCTCGGCGGCGGCGCAGGCTCCAAGGAACCCGCCGGCGAATGCGTCCCCGGCGCCGGTGGGGTCGACCACCTCATCCACCCTGGCCGCCGCGCGGGAGATGACCCCATCGTCGGTGACCAGCGACGCGCCCCTGGGGCCACCCTTGACGACGACCGCACGCAGGCGACCCACCCCGCACATCGCGATCGCCTCCTGGCGCCACGTCGTCACCGGCGCACCGGTCAGGCTGGCCAGCTCGTTCTCGTTGAGGAAGAGGACGTCGCACGCATGCACGACCGCACGGACGGCATCGCGCTGGGGGCCGGTGTACTCGGTCATCGAGTCGGCTCCGATCAGATGGGCGCGGGTCTGCGACAGCACCTCGTTCTGCAGCGACGGTCGCATGCTGGCGAGGAACAGGACTTGCGCGGCCGCCGCGTCGTCGGGCAGGTGCGGACGCCACTCGGGATCACAACCCTCCTCACTGCTCGTGTCGACGGCGACCCAGTGATCGAAGTCGTGGCGGGCGTGCCACCGAAAGGTGGCGTGGTCGCTGACCACGAGGCCGTCGCGACGGACACCCGCGGCGTCGAGGAGCTCCACGAACTCTGCGGCCGTGTCCCCGCCGACGATCCCATTGAGGTGAACGCGAGCGAATCGCGCGGCGGCCAGTCCGAAGTACACAGCCGAGCCGCCGAGCTGATTGGATCTGTGACCCGCCGGCGTGGTGATCTCGTCGACGTGCAGGGTGCCCGCGACGGCGACGTCCCACGCCACAGCGCGTCGCTGTCAGGAGCGGAAGAGAGGGATGATCCGAGCGGTCATGGGAACGCGCTCGTGCCGGGCGCGCTCGAGCAGCAATCCCTGGCTGGCGAAAAGGACGTCAGCGACGTGTCCGGGCTGGCGATCGATACCGAGCTCGTCGCGCAGCGTCGGATCGAGTGCACCCACGAAGCGCACCACGGCGCTCCACAGCTGCGTGGGCAGGAGCCTGTCACCGCGTTCGCGACAGCGCTCGATGAAGTCGATGAGCGCATCGGACTCGCGCAGCAGTAGTCGGGTGCGTCCCACGCGCGGACGGCGCCAGACCGCATCGCGATCGATCCGCCGCAGTTCGAGCACGGTGCGTTCAAGCGGGCCTGCGCTGCGGCGCGGGAGCGCTGCGTTCTCCATGGGGGGGCATTGTACGCACGCCCACGCCCCCCAACCGCCTCTTTACAAGGCAGGCCTGCGTTGTTACAGGCCCGGCCGCAGAGGCTCACCGCAGGCGACCGGCGGACCTACCCGGAGGCGGTCGCCGTCGGGTAGCAGAGCGAGCGCCAGCCTCCCCCGAAGGCGACGAGGTGGACCGTGCGAGCGACGCTGACACTGCGCGTGCCGTCACCCATCTCGTACTGCACGTCCAGCTCCGCGGCGTGCTCGTGGATCATGCCGGAGTCGGGGTCGCGCCAGTTGTCGAGCTGGCGCACCTCGTTGACGCGGACCCCACGCAGCTGCACCAGCGCCCCGATCCTCTGGGCGTCGATGAAGGCCTGCAGCGACCCCCAGCTCTGCTGACACTCGGGGCTGAGCAGCGCGTAGGCGCGACGGTACTGGCGCGCGCGCATCAGCTCGACGAAAACGGCTTCGCTGAACGCGGGGTTGGCTCGTGGACGCGCGGAACCGCCGATGCCGCGCTCGTGGTCGGCGACCAGCGTTGCCGCCCGCCTGGTGTGCAGCCCGGGCGACGCGTCGTCGGTCTCCACCAAGGTGGCGGGAGCGATCGCACCTCTGCTCCAGAAGGTGCGCGTGTGCGCGTCCACGAGGTGTGGTCGCTCGGCGGTGGGAAGACGACCCATCGGCTCGCGCCGCGGTGCCGTCCTCTGGCCGCGGTCGAGCCACCGCCGCAACACCCCCTGCCCGCGCATCAGTCGTCGGCGGCGCGCAAGACGGCGTTGACGTCGCTGACAGTGATTCGCTCCTGCTCGAGCAGCGGTTCGAGCGAATCGCGTACGCGCAGAAGGGCGGGTACGGAGAGCTTGGGGAGTCGGTCCTGCAGCCGGCGCACTCGCGCCGACGCGGCGGGGATGGCGGGCTCGCTGCGCGGCATCGGTATCAGTCTACGCGTTCGGGTGCGCGAGCCAAGCGCCGCGCCGGCCGGCGGGCCCGCTCGCTACCATCCGCGCCGATGGGCGATGCTGCGCGAATCCTGCTCGCTGAGGACCAGGCGTCGGTCGCCGCGCCGGTGGTGAGCAGGCTCGTCGAGGCGGGCCACAAGGTACGCTGGGTGCGCCAGATGCGTGAGCTGCGCCAGGCAATGGCCGATGACATACCCGACCTGCTGCTGCTCGACACAACGCTCGACACCGACGGGCTCGAGTACTTCCAGGCGGTCCGCTTCGCACCGGAGCATCCGCGCGCCGGGGGGGTCATCCTCACCCCTGCCGGCGATGTGCGCACCAAGGAGCGCGCTCAGCAGCTCGGCGCGGCAGCGGTGCTCGCCAAGCCACTCGATGGCGACGCGCTGGTTGCCGTGGTCGGCGACCTTCTCTCGATGATCTGAACGGGGCGTCAGCGGAGAGCCTGGAGGACGATCAGCACCGCACTGCTCGCTGCCCAGAACGCGATCGTGCCGCTGATGTAGGCGGGCATGCGCGCGTCGGTGAGGTTGTACCAGGCGACCACCCGGTGCCCGGTCATCGCCACGATCACGGCCGCATCCACCACCAGCACCAGGACGGCGGTGAGCGCGCTGGCCTGCAATCCCTGGCCAGGCAGCACCGCGGCGAGCAGCAGGGACACGGCCCCGATGGCAATTGCCGTCCCCAGTGTGGCGATCTGGGCGGTGCGCACCCAGCGATGGCGGCGCGTCAGCAGCGTCGCCAGGATGATCAGCAGCGCCGCGAAGGACGCCGACGACACTGCCGCGAGGATCTGCTCGCCGAGCGTCACGTTGACGGTGCGCGTGCCCACGGTCGCCTGCCCACCGAAGGCGGCCAGCGCGCCGAGCAGGGCCAGCAACGCGCGCAGCATGTCCCAGCTGTACACGGCGAGGATCGCGGTCGGCCTGCGCTCCTCCTCGGTCGCCGTCGGCGCGGGGCTCTGCACGCGCCGATCATAGGCAGGCATGGGGCTGCGACCGGTGGCCGAACGCGGCTACGCTGTCGCGCGATGAGCGCAACCATCGCCGTCCTCGAGGGTGACCAGACCGGCCAGGAGCTCCTCAACGAGGCGCTGCGGGTGGTCGCGCCCGAGGTGATCGGTATCGAGCTCGAGCTGCGTCGCTTCGACCTCTCCCTCGAGAATCGCCGCGCCACCGCCAACGCCGTGGTCCTCGAGGCCGCCGACGCGATGGTGGAGTGCGGCTTCGGCATCAAGGCCGCGACCGTGACCCCTGAGCAGGCCGGCGACGTGCGCAGCCCCAACGCCCTGCTTCGCCAGCGGGTCGGCGGCAAGGTGATCCTGCGCACAGGCAGGCGGATCCCGGGCGTGCCGTCGATGGGCGGCGTCAGCTCGCCGATCAGCGTGGTGCGCATGGCCGTCGACGACGCCTACACCGCCAAGGAGTGGCGTGAGCAGTCGGACGGAGACGAGATCGCCTACCGCACCGAGCACATCTCGCGGGCGACCTGCCGCGCGGTCACCGAGTTCGCCTTCGCCCATGCCCGCCGCAGCCACGCCCGCGTCTTCGGCGGTCCCAAGTTCACGGTGTCGCCGGTGTACGAGGGGATGCTCAAGGAGGAGATGGACGCAGCCGCCGCCCGCTATCCCGACGTGGCGTACGAGCCGCAGCTCATCGACGCAACCTACGCGCTGCTGCTCGGCCATGGTGGCGACGCGCTGGTGATCCCGGCTCTCAACCGCGACGGCGACTGCCTCAGTGATTTCGTCCTTCAGCTCTTCGGGAGCATCGCCGGCGCCGAGTCACTCCTGCTCGGCTTCACCGAGAATTCGGCCCAGCCCGACGTGGTCATGGCCGAGGCGCCCCATGGCACCGCTCCCGCGTTGCAGGGCAAGAACATCGCCAACCCCATGGCCATGATCCTGGCCGCTGCGTCGCTGCTCGGTTTTGTCGCGGACGCGCAGTGCAAGGTGGTGTCGCGCGCCATCTACGAGGCCACCTTCGAGACCGTTCGCGCTGGCACCCGCACTGCCGACCTCGGCGGCAACTCGTTCACGGATGAGTTCACCAGCGCCGTCATCGAAGCGGTGCGCAACAAGCTCGAGCTCTGGGGCTCGCTGGGGATGAGCTGAACGCGGCGCGGCGCATCTACCTCGACCACGCCGCCAGCACGCCGGTGGCGCCGGAGGTGGTCGAGGCGATGCTCCCATTCCTGCGCGAGCACTGGGGGAACCCTTCATCGCCGCACGGTCGTGGCCGCCGCGCACGGAGCGCGGTGGACGATGCACGGGACCGGCTCGCCGCCGCGCTCGGCTGCAGGCCGCGCGAGCTGACCTTCACCAGCGGTGGCACCGAGGCCGACAACCTCGCGGTGCGCGGCGTGGTCGAGCGATGGGGCGCGGAGCGTGGCCGCCACCTGGTGGTCAGCGCCATCGAGCACGAGGCCGTGCTCACCACCGCGACTGCGCTCGCCGAGCGCGGTGACGCCGAGGTCACAGTCGTTGGGTGCGACAGCGACGGCGGCGTCGACCCCGAACGCATCGCCGCGGCGGTGCGAGATGACACCGTGCTGGTCTCGCTGATGCTCGCCAACAACGAGGTGGGCACCGTGCAGGACGTTGCCGCGGCGGGGCGGCTGTCGCGCATGCGCAACCCGCGCGTGCTGGTGCACAGCGACGCGGTGCAGTCCCTGGGCAGGGTGCCACTCAACCTCGCCGCCCTCGACGTCGACCTGCTCAGCATCTCGGCCCACAAGTGCTACGGGCCGAAGGGGTGCGGCGCCCTGTACGCGCGCTGGGGGACGAACCTGACCGCGCAGCTCGACGGAGGCGGACAGGAGCGCGGCCGGCGCAGTGGCACCGAGAACGTCGCCGCCATTGCGGGCTTCGCTGTGGCGGTCGAGCTGGTCGAGCGCGAGCGGCCGGGCCAGGTGGTGCGCCAGGCGGCTCTTCGCGATGCCCTGGAGTCAACGATCCTCGCGGGCGCGCCAGGGACACGGGTGGCGGCGCGCTCAGCGGCACGTCTGCCCAACCTCAGCGCACTGCTGGTCGACGGTGCGTCGGCCGAGGCGCTCGTCGCCGCGCTCGACATCGCGGGGGTCGAGGTCTCGAGCGGTTCGGCCTGTTCGAGCGGCGCTGCCCAGCCCTCGCACGTGCTCACGGCGATGGGCGGTGACCCGCGCACGACCGCGCTGCTGCGCCTCAGCCTCGGGCGCGACACGTCCGACGACGACGTGACGGAGGCTGCGGAGCGGATCGTCGCCGCGATCGGAGTGGCTGTGCCACCTCGACGACCAGGTGCCACAGCCGTCCCCGCGCACCGGTAGCGGCAACTCGCTGTGAGGCGTGTCCAAGTTCTGACCCTTGGCGGGGCCGCTGCCGTGTACGCGGTGATCACAGTGACGTACGCGCTCAGCGTCCCGGTGGGCACCTCTGCCGACGAGCTGGCCCACCTCAACTACGCGCGGCTGATCTCCGATCACGCGGCGCTTCCCGGGCCGACCGTGACGGAGCGGCAGCAGCCCCCGCTGTACTACCTCCTGTCCGCCGGGCTGCTGCGCCTCGGCGCGGCGCCCGTGGCGCTGCGCTTCCTGTCCATCGTGCTTGGCGGGATCGCCATCGCCTGCGTCGGGCTCACCGTGCACCAGCTCGCCCCGCGGAAGCCCTGGCTGGCTGTTGGAACCGCCGCGGCGATGGCCCTGCTGCCCGGCCTTCAGTTCGTGTCAGCGTCGATCACCGACGACAGCCTGGCGGCGGCGGCGGGAGCTCTGCTGCTGCTTGTGGCCACGCACGTGGCCATGGCCCCTGCGCCCAGCCGGAGGTTGCTGCTGGCGGTGGGCTGCAGCGTCGCGGTGGGGCTGCTCGCCAAGGAGACCGACCTTCCCCTGGTCATCGTGCTGGCCGGCGTCATCACCTGGCGATGGCGTCACCGGCTGGGGGGTTGCGGCGCCGTGCCGGTCGGGGGGCCCGGGGGGGGGGTGGGGGGGGGGGGGGGCGTGGG
>CAAGKR010094322.1_pt1 | contig 13419 bp, 12 predicted proteins | sample 2556971 | NCBI WGS metagenome assembly CAAGKR01 (sample SAMEA5207829, study PRJEB30636) | soil metagenome | biome: forest; feature: boreal; material: soil | place: USA | collected 2011-09 | depth 1 m | reverse complement strand
GCGTCTAACGAGCAGGTTTCGTACAGCAACGCCGGTGGCAAACCGTGCAAATTGGTGGTACGCAGTGCTACTCCGCGAATTCGGACCACGTTTTCTGAACGGGGGCTCAGCGATCTGTTAACCGCAAGGTTCAGGGTTTGAATCGCCCTGGGTTTCCTGGAGACTCGGCGGATAGGAACTACGCCACCTCCTTGACGACGCGGTCGCCATAGTAAGCCTCCTCAAACTCTGCCGGCGGCACTCCGCCGATGGAGCTGTGAAGGCGCCACTCCGCTTCCAGGTCCACACCCGACGGCCATTCCGACACCACATTCGTCACCTGCGCCGATCCCCAAACCAGTCGCAGGCGGAGTCACCTACCCCGCTCAACCCATCGCTCAGGTGAGACCCAGCTTGAGTCCAGCGACGGCGGTCACGCCGGCCGATGCAGCGCCGGCGCCTCTGAATCTGGCGAGCCCGCCACTGGCGCCCAACCCGGGAGCCGCGACCGTCCAAGTGGACGATCACAACGTGTGAGTCAGGATTGAATCGGTGGGTTCAGCGCTGCTTCTGTTGTTCCTTATAGGTCTAGCTGCGACCACCTAATCTGCGCAGGCGGTGGCGGCCAGGAGCCACGCCCGCTCAGTAATCGACATCTCGATCGGCTGAGAGTTCGCGTGGGCGGCTTGATGGGACTTTTGTCCTAATGCCTCCCCCTGTGAACTCAGGGCACGAAGCTCGCCACTTGACGCCAGTACCGGACGGGACCATAGTTTGAAATCCCCGAGCAACTTCACCATCGGTTAAGCGTTTGACTCGGGGCAAGGAAGGAGTGGGTGCGCTTTGGGCCTTGGGTTTTCCAACGTTGCGTTGGGCGCGGAGCAGTCGGATGTCTGGGAACACTTCGGCGCTAAGTCGAGCCTCCTCGACACCCATGAGGGTGCAGCTGAATCCTCCGATAACGGAGACACCGCGCCTGAAGTAAAGGTTTCACTAAACGACGACCAGGCGCTGCTGCGTGCGCAGCTTGCGCGACTGTTGGCGAGCAAGGCTCGAATCAGGGTGATCGACCAGACGACAGATCGCGCCAGGATCGGCCACATGGCTTCGGATCTGCTGCCGGACGTCTTCCTCGTTGACTTGAACAAGCCCGCCGACGCGGTTCGGCGACTCAACCTGGACTCGTCGACGGTGGAAATTCTCGTCGTCGTCTCCGACCTGGAGGGCGGATTCGAGACCGCCGCGGAGAATCTAGATGCCGAGGAGGTCGGCGGGGTTTATTCCGGAGTCCTCGCGCGGATCAAATCGGCCGGTGCGTTCACCACTTACCTGGACGTTCCGCGTCGCCCCGACGTATCCAATCGCGAGCTGGTTGTTCTGGCGCAGGTTGCGGCGGGACTTTCAAACAAGCAAATCGGAAGGCTCCTCGGCATCAGCCAGAAGACGGTGCGCAATCATCTGAGCCGAATCTTTGGCAAGCTGGGCGCCGGCAACCGCACCGAGGCGGTCATGAACGCCATGCGGCTCGGGTTGCTGACCGTCTGATCCCTGTGCGCTGCGCCGAGAAGGGGGGCCACCTCCGGCAAGGCAGTCCCCCCTCTCGGCGCCGCGCTTGCTCTAGAAGCAGCGAACATAGGCCGCGCCCGCAGCCTGCTGTCGCGCCCTCATGCCGACCCTAGCCGCCGCGAGCCGCTTTGCTCAATGGGTCTTTCGTCCCATCCTCGCCTCCACTCCGCTCAGTCGCATTCGCCGCGTGCGAGGCATAGGGACAAAAGTCACCTTGAAGGCGCCGATTGGTGTCCCTACTGTGGACCGAGCCTGGAGCCATGGTGGGAGGTGATCGCACGCCGGCAAGTGCTGCATCCGAAAGGGTGAGGCGCGTGATGCGCATTGTTTTCGCGCGTCCGGTCTTGCACACGGGTCGCGTTACCACTGTCGAGCAAGCGCGATGATGCAGGCCCCATCCGTTGAGGCTCTGGGATCACCAATGATCACGGTCGCCTACGCGGGCTTCTGGCTGCGATTTGCCGCCTACGTGCTCGACCTTCTACTGCTGAGCGCCGTGCAAGGTGTCCTGGCCGTCGGCGTCTTCATGATGGCCCGCGACCTGCAGACGTTGGCGAACCTGTGGCCGGTGTCTGCGGCGATTGCCTGGGCTTATTTCGCGCTGTTCGAAAGTTCGCCCATGCGCGGGACCATCGGCAAATACACGCTCGGCCTCTACGTCGCGGACAAGCATGGTGACCCAATCACCTTCTGGCGCGCATCAGCCCGGTACTGGTTGAAGATTCTCTCGAGCTTGACGCTGATGGTGGGTTGGCTCATGGCGGCGTTCACACCTCGCAAGCAGGCTCTTCACGACATTCTTGCCGGCGCCCTGGTGCTGAGACACGCCGAAGTCCTGGTGCCGGCGGGGGCCGCGTCGAATCTCGACGACTACTGGGATGGCAGCCGCTGGCTCGGCAAACCCACTTTTCCCGAGGAGATGTAGCGATGGCGCTTCCAATGCCCCTGCCGGCCCCACCCGCCCGCGCCACGCCCAGGCTGCGCACCCCGATCTTCCTGCTCGGAGTGGGCATGGCATTGCTCGCGTTCATCTTGATGTTCACCTTCGGAATCCTGTTCGCCAACCGAACGCAGAGTGGCGCGCAGGTCTCGGTGGTCGTGGCTTCCCAGGACATCCAGGCACGAGAGGCCATCACGCCTGACATGCTCACGGTTACGACAATTCCGGTCGCAGCGCTTCCGCCGCATGCCTTCCTCCGGTTGGCCGACGTCAGCGGCGATTCGGCTCTGGTCTCCATCTATAAGGGACAGCCGATCACGGTCAACGTCGTCGCCTCCAGCCCAGACCAGATCACCGCCGCCACGTCGAGCTATCTGCCGATCCCGCAAGGCTATGTCGCGCTGACCATTCCGACCGGCGAGCTGCAGGGGGTGGGGGGCTACGTCGCACCGGGCGACTACATCAATATCATCGCGACCGTGAACAGCGATCTGTTCCAGTCCAAACCGTCGCGGACGCTGACTCGAACGGTGTACAGCGGAATTCACGTCATTCGTGTTGGCACTCCCTCCGCCGGACCCAAAGAAGGCCAGGCGTTTGGGGTTTCCAGCAGCCTGACGGTTGTCGTCTCGGAGTGCGACGCGCAATACCTGCAGTGGCTGCTGACGAACGTCACGTTGAAGTACCTCCTTCTCTCCTATAAGGATTACGCGACCAACTCGCTGGCGAGTCCGGATGCATCGTGCCTCCCAACGGACTTGCCGCCAGTCATCGGACCAGCTGCGGTGAACGCGCGCTGGGAGTTCACAAAGGGATGAGGGCCGAAATCTCGGTTCCCGGTCAGCGCCCCATCGGGCCCGGCAATCTACCTCCAGTGCTGGACGGCCAGAAGCCCGGCAAGCGATTTGCGGCGCCCCGCCTGCAGGCTGACAGCAGCTGGCCACCGAATCACGTGATGCTCGCCCGGGTCCGCCTGCTCGAGCAAGCCCCGGCCTTCTTCGGCCTCCCGGAGCGAACGCTGCGGTCGCTGGCGCGCCGGCTCCGGCCCGTGAGCCTCGCTGCCGGCGAGGCTGTCGTTTACCAGGGCGAGCCCGGCGACTCGATCTTCTTTATCGAGCGAGGCCGGTGCCGGGTGATGATCGAACGACCGCCGAGCGTCGTGACGGTGGCCGTGCTCTCAGAGGCGGACCTGTTCGGGGAGGCCGCGTGTCTCATGAACCGGCCGCAGCAGGCCTCGGTATTCGCCCAGACGGACTGCACGCTGCTGGCCCTGGATCGGCAGGCCCTCCAGACCATCGTGGGTCGTGACAACGAATTTCTTGACCAGCTCCGAAAGCTGGCAGAACAGCGATTCAACCTTTTCGCCGATACGGCGGTGCAGGCAACCTGGGGCATGCTCCTGGGTGAGGCAACGGTGGTGGGCCTTTACTCGCCGAAAGGCGGATCGGGCGGCACGTGCCTTGCCCTCAACCTGGTCGGGCGACTGTCGCGTCTGTATCCGGGTCAGGTCTTGCTCCTGGACCTCGACTTTCCGTACAGTCACGCGGCTCTCCTGGCCGGACTGGTTCCGACGAGCTGTCTCGCGCGGCTCGGGGACGTGCCCCCGGAGTCGTTCGAGGAGGTGCTGCTCAGCACGATCCTGTACCACGCCGGTGGGCCGATGATCCTTCCCGGCGCGCTGCGCCCTGAGGAGTCGGACGAGGTCACCGCGGAGCTCATCGTTCGCGCGATCGCCGTTCTGCGCAAGACGTTCCGGTATGTCGTGGTCGATCTCGGCATTGCGATCGACGACTCCACGCTCGCCGTGCTCGACCTGACTCAGCACGTCGTCTTGGTCGCTGCGCCAGAGCTGTCGGCGGTGAAGAGCGCGGCAGACGCAATCGAGATCTTGCAAAAGCTGGGCGCTCCCGACGACCGGTTGACGGTAGTTCTAAACAATCGTTCGCCAAAACCCGCGGTGTCGAGGTTGGCAGTCGAGCGAATGCTCAAGCGAACGGTCGACGTGGAGGTTTCGTTCGACGGTACGAGACCGGAACAAGCAGCCCTCAGCGGAGAGATCCTCAGCCTCACCGATCCGCGAAGCGAGATCACGCGAGGCGCTGAGGCGCTGGCTGAAATCCTCGAGGAAAAGCACGGCACTGGAAAGCAGCGGCCGCCCGAGCCCGAGCATCGTCCATCCGCGATCGGATCGGTCGATTGGTGAGCGGTATCTCGACGGGCAACGCGCTGCGGCCGGCTCGACTGGCGATCCGCAGATCGCTGATCCGGCGCCAGATTCGAGCGGTCGCGGCCGGCAATAGCGCGGACTTGAAGCTGGATCTCAACGACAAAGAGGTCGACTCTGCAGCGTTGCTCGTCGCGGAGGTTGCGTATCTGGAAGCCGCCGGTGCAAGTTTCGCGCGGCTGACTTCCGTGATGAGACACAACGGGCTTGCCGACGCGGTGGCCGACGGTTTGAGCTCGCGTGACCCGATGTTGAGGGCCCGGCACCTACGCATCGCAGGCGCGATGCGCATGGAGTCGCTGGTGACATGGATCGGTCCTCTGCTGTGGTCGCGGGAGGTGTCTGTGCGCAGCGCGGCCGCTCGAGCGCTGGGTCGGATCGGAGGCGCTCGCAGCGCGGATGCACTCCTGGTTGCGATCCAGAGGCTTGGCGCGAGACCAATGTTCGTGATCGCCCTGGCTCGCGCCGCCCCCGACCTTTATCTGGAGACGGTCTTGCGATCCCCGCAGCGACGAAGCGTGCACCCGGCGGTCGCCATGGCAACCGGCATCCGGCGCCGGCGTACGGCGACATTCGCGCTGATGGCTCAGCTTGCGGTCGGATCGCGCCGGATGAGGGTTGTCTGCAGCCGTTCGCTAGGCTGGATCGGGGCGCCGGTCGCCACCCAGGCCTTGAGCACCGCTCTGACGGACCGCGACTGGCGCGTCCGGATGTCCGCGGCGAGGGCGCTCGGCTCGATTCCGACCTATCAGGCGGGGGCACTGCTCCAGATGTGCCTTACGGATCGCAACCCTCGCGTGCAGCGAGGGGCTCGCGACGCCATCCGAAGGTTGAGCCCGCCGGTGAGAGCGAACAAAGGCGGAGCCTGATGGCGCTCAAGGACCGGCTCGACGCGATGAAGCGTCCGGACGAACCGAACCCTGCTGGAGAACGCGGCCTCAGCGTGATCGCCGGGCGCCAGGCTGCGATCCCATCTGAGCGGGCGCCGGCACCCGAGGATCCGGCGCAGAAACATGTGCGCCCTCCGAACACGTTCGCAGCCGCAAAGGCGGCCATCCACGCGCTCCTGGTTGAGCGCCATGCGGATGAGATCGACATCACCGACCGCGAAGGCGTGCGCTCGAGAATCACAAGCCTCACCGATGAGTACATGCGCAGCACGGCGATCGCGCTTAACCGGCTCGACTACGGACATCTGGTTGACGCGCTTCTCGACGAGGTGCTTGGGCTCGGCCCGCTTCAGCCTCTGCTCGAGGACGAGGCGATCTCAGAGGTCATGATCAACCATTCGCGCCAGGTGTTCGTGGAGCGGGCCGGGCGTGTGATGCTGAGTCCGGTCGTCTTTGAGAGCGACGCCCAGCTTCGTCAGGTGATCGATCGAGTCGTGAGCAGCGTCGGGCGCCGCGTCGACGAGAGCTCGCCGATGTGCGACGCGCGGCTCCGCGACGGTTCGCGTGTGAACGTGGTTCTGCCGCCCCTCGCGCTGGACGGTCCATGTATGACCATCCGGAAGTTCTCGAAAGAAAAGCTGCGGCCGGCGGACTTGCTTGCAATGGGGTCGGCGACCGCCGACATGATGCGGTACCTCGAGGCGGCGGTGCGCAGCCGGTTGAGCGTACTCGTGTCGGGCGGCACGTCATCGGGCAAAACGACGCTGCTCAACGTCCTCTCCGGATACATCCCCGCGGACGAACGCATCGTCACGGTCGAGGACGCGGCCGAGCTCCAGTTGCGGCAAACCCACGTCATCCGCCTCGAGGCCAGGCCGCCGAACATCGAGGGCAAAGGGGCGATCGAGATCAGGGACTTGGTCCGCAACTCGCTGCGCATGCGCCCCGACCGGATCGTGGTCGGGGAGTGCCGTGGGGGCGAGGCCCTGGACATGCTCCAGGCGATGAACACAGGCCACGAAGGATCACTGAGCACCGTTCACGCCAACAGTCCCCAGGACGCGGTCAGCCGCCTGGAGGCGATGGTCCTTATGGCCGGCACAGATCTCCCCTCGCGGGCCATCCAGAAGCAGATCTCTTCGGCCGTCGACGTCATCGTCCAGGCACAGCGGGTGCGAGGCGGCGCGCGGAAGATCGTCAGTATCTGCGAGGTGACCGGGCTCGCCAACGGCGAGACGCAGTCGCACGAGCTGTTCACGTTCCGGCCGGTTGGCGTCGATGAGGAAGGCAACGTCCAGGGATTCCACACGGCGACGGGAAACCTCTCCGTGCACATGGAGCACTTCGCGGAGCGCGGCGAGATTCTGCAGGCGCGGATGTTCGAACCAACGGTGCAGTCCGGCGCCAGACCGATCTAGATGTCGGGCATCGTTGTTTTCGCAGCGATCGCGGCCGTCGGCGTCCTGCTCGCGTCCTTCGCGCTCGCGATACCGGCACGAGCTCAAAGCGAGGACGACCTCGACGGCATCGGCCCGTCCGGCGGCCGGGTCGTGCCGCAAACGATTCGCGAGCGGGTCAACCAGCCGTTCCAGGTCCTCGCCGACAGGTCCAGCCAGCGGCGCCGTCTAAACGGAGGGCTGACCCTGGGCGAGCACCTGGTGCGGGCCAACCTGAAGCTCCGCCCGTCCGAGTTCGTGATGATCCAGTTCGGGTTTCTGATCGCCGGCGCCTTCATCAGCCTGCTTCGCTTCGGCTTCGGTCCCCAGTTCGTGTTTACGGGAGTTTTCGCCTATCTGCTGCCGATGCGCTTCGTCAGGTATCGCCAGCGTCAGCGGCTCAAAGCATTGAACCGCCAGCTGCCGGACACCTTGAGTCTGCTCTCGAACGCGCTCAAAGCGGGCCTTTCGCTGCCCCAGGCGATGGAAACCACGGGTCGCAACACGGTAGCGCCGATCGCGGACGAGCTCGGCCGCGTGATCCGCGAGATGAATATTGGAAACTCGACCGAGCGAGCTCTGTCGAACATGGTGAGGCGGACGGGCAGCGAGGACCTGGACCTGATCGTCACCGCCATCACGATCCAGGCGTCGGTCGGCGGCAACCTCGCAAGGGTCCTCGACAGCATCTCGCACACGATCCGTCAAAGAGTGCAGATCAAGGGCCAGATCTCGGCCATGACGGCACAGGCGAGAGCGTCCGGATGGGTCATTACCCTGCTGCCGGTCATCGTGGCCACGATCCTCTACTTCACCACGCCGACCTACTTCCGACCTATGTTCCAGGACCGCCTCGGAATCGCCCTTCTTTTCATGGCAGGCATCTCTGTCGCGGTCGGCAACATGTTCATCAGACGCATAGTCAATTTCAGGGTGTAAAGAATGGCGCTTCTCTACGCGTCGCTGGTCCTGGGCATGATCGCCGCCTGCGGCGCGTTCGTGGCGATCTGGAGCTTTATCCCGGTGGCGATCAGCAACGCCGACCTCGTCGAGGGGCGCTTGCGGGCGTACGAGACGGGAATGCCCGCGTCAGCGGCGGAGATGGAGCTGCAGGCGCCTTTTGGCGATCGCATCGTGCGACCGGTGATCCAGCGCCTCGGCCGTCTCCTCGAGCAGACGATGCCGGAGAAGGCACGCCAGCGAATCCATCTCGATCTGTATCTCGCCGGACGGCCCGCCGGCTTGAGCACGAGCGACTTCATCGCGATCCGGTATGTGGTCACGGGCCTGTCCTGCTGCCTGGGAATCGGGGTTGGCGTGTTGACGGGTTCCACCGTGCTCATCGCGGTCGGCGCCACCGTGGGGGCGGTGCTCGGACTCTACCTGCCGACTATCTGGCTTCGCCGCAAGGTGACGGGCCGGCGCCGCGAGATCCAGTCCGTGCTCCCCGACGTGCTCGATGTGCTCGTCGTCTGCGTGGAGGCCGGGTTGACTTTCGAGGCGGCGGTCGAAAAGGTCGGCCAGAAGTACGACCACGCGCTGGCGGCGGAGTTCGTTCGTGTCCTGCAGGAGATTCGGCTCGGGAAGCCGCGGCTCGAGGCGCTGGACGACATGGCCCAGCGCTGTGGGGTCGAGGAGCTCAACAGCTTCGTGCAGGCGGTGATCCAGTCCGAGCAGCTTGGGTCGGGCATCGTCAAGGTGCTGCGCATCCAGTCGGACGAGATCCGGCAGAAACGCCTGCTGACAGCTCAAGAGCGCGGCGCCCAGGCGTCGCTGAAGATGCTGATCCCGATGGTCGGCTGCATATTCCCGACGCTGTGGGTCATCCTGCTTGGGCCGGCACTGATCTTATTGATGCACAGCGGGGTGATCCACTGATGCGTCCAGGCGTACAGCGAGGCCAATCCTCTGTCGAGTTCGGCCTGGCAGCTGTTGTGCTGCTGCTGCTCGCACTTGGGTTGACGGACCTGGGTCGCGTCTTTTATTTCGGTGTGGGCCTGATGGCGGCCGTCCGCGAAGGAGCGCGCCAGGCGACCTGGTTCGATCCCAACCCAGGTGCCACCAGCACATGCGCCGCGGCTCCGAACTGCTACCTGTATGACGGAGCGATCAAGTCCGCGGTCGACGGCGTGCTCGCCAACTCTGACTTGCCGGCGTCAGCGCTTCAGAATTCGTCCGGCACAACCTGCCCGAGCACATCAGACGGCAATACTCAGTACAACCCGCCGTACACCAATGACGCCTACGCGACGGGAGGCTTGAATCAGCCGCTGCTCTTCATCTGCTACGAGAACACGCCCGGCATGGACCTGACCTCGGCTCCTACCGACAACAGCCTCAAGGGCCAGGACGTCAACGTGATCCTGGTCATGAGCTATGGATTCGCGACGGGGTTCATGCAGGGGGTGCTGGGCAATTCGGTGCACCTCGCGGTCAACGCTCACATGATCGTCGGGGGTTTCTGAGTGGGGGCGAATCACATCAAATTCGCCCGCAGCCAGCGCTCCCAGTCGATGGTCGAGTTCGCGATCATCGCGCCGCTGCTGTTCCTGCTGCTGTTCGGAATCATCGACTTCGGGCGCGTGATCTACATCTACGTAACGCTCAACCAGGCTGTCAACGAAGGGGTGCGTGTGGCGATTCGAAATTCGCCGCTCCTGCCCACGAACTCAGATGTCGAGACCGCGGTCCAGGTCCACGCCGTCGACGTGAGCCTCGCGAACCCGTGCCCCAATGGCCCCGTCACGAATGCCACGCCCCCAGCCAATCAGGGTTGGCTCTACATCACCGAACCCAATCCACCGACCACGATTGAGTCCCTTGCTCCGACACTCGAGAACGCCCCGGGCGGCCAGATGTGGGGCGTCAGCAACGGTACCTGCAGCGCGACCAACCCCGCCTACGCGCACGCTCCCCTCCAGGTGACCATCCGCTACAACTTCGTGCCCATCACCCCGTTGATCCGGCAGTTCGCCAGCAATATCGTCATCTTGGCGTCCGCGGTCTACCGGACGGAGTACTGATAGGTGGGTCGCCCGAACCGGTCTCAGCGAGCCCAGGCCATCGTGCTTGTCGCGCTGATGATCGTGGTCCTGTTCGGCTTCGTCGGTCTCGCCATCGACGGTGGCCGGGCGTATCTCGATCGCCGCCACCTCCAGGCGGCTGTGGACGCCGCCGCTCTTGCCGCCGCCTACAAATACATGAACACTTCGGATTACTCGGCTTCCGAGCAGCTGGCTGCCAACACATATGCGAGCAACGAAGAGCTCTACAGCTCGCCATCGTGCGCGGGGCTTGGAACTCTGGCCGCGAACTGCACCTTCGGCGACCCGTGGGGACAGGCGATGAGCATCAACGTCACCAACAAGTCGATCGCGGGCGTCAGCTTTGCTGTGGCTGTCAGGCACTCGCTGCCGGTGGCGATCATGTCGGTACTGGGCTCCGGAACGACGGTCACCATCGCCGCGGCCGCGACAGCGGTCGCTCGCAGGGCCGGCACCAACGGAGCCGCGATCCTGACCCTGGCTCCCGCCGGCTGTGGCGGGAACGGCGGGCAATCGCTGACCTTCCAGGGCACGTCCAAGACTTACGTGACCGGCGACATCTGGTCGAACGGAAGCGTCTTCGACAACAGCAACGCCAACGGGGGCTCCGTGAACGGAAACGTGGTCGACAACTGCGGGACGCCTCCCGCGTTGACGACACCCACACCGTGGACGGTCTCGGGAGTCCAGGCCAATGGCTGGACCATGCCCGACCCGAATTACCCGATGCCGGCGCTCAACGCGACCGCGCAGTCGTGGGACTCCGGGAGCGGCGCCACAGAGCAACCCGGCACGTACACGCTCGACCCGAAACCGAACGGGTGCTACTTCATGGCCGGAGGGGTCTACGACTTCAAGGCCGGGATCACTGAGACCGGCGGATTCATTAGCAACGAGCTTCGACCGCCCGACGAGCCGAACATGGCGGCCGCCGGCCAACCCAACGTCACGACTCTAAGTGCAGACCTTTCTGGCTCAAACCAAACGCAAATTCAGGTCGCCTCCCTGCCGGGCGCCGTGGCGTCGGGTTCGATTGTCTGGGTTGGCAGCCAGACGTTCACCATCTCCCAGAATGCCGCTGCAGGAGCGACTTTGCTTCACATCAGCAAGGTGAGCGTGTCGCCTCTGATTCCTGCAGGGTCCCTGCTGTCGGTCCGTGCGCTCCCTCAGTTCTGGGACCTCAATGGAACCTGCAGCGGTTCGTTCTCGGCGCTGCCCAACGGGTCCATCTCTAACAACCTGTCCGGGACGTGGTCTGTCGAGGTGACCGCTGTCCGATGGGAGCCCAACGGGGTTTCAAGCTGCAGCGGGCCCGCCACTCCGACGTGCTATCTCCGCGAAAGCGCCCCATCGATGTGCAAGACAGTGACCCTTGGCGCAAGCGGAGTCATCAAGGCGTCGGTTAGCAACGATCCCGGTGCGCAATCATTCAACGTCTACATCGCTCAAAACGGCTTTTGCTCGGGGCTGGCCTGGGTGACCAGCTTCTCGAGTGGCAGCTCGGTCACCATCAACAGCAGCTCGTTTGCGGCAGGCTGGCCTGCCGGCCAGCCGTCTCCGCCCGACGGCGAAGGGCTGCCGCTCGCAAGCGGGCTGCCCAACGCCAACCCGCCGCCCGGCACACCGCCTCAGGGTGACCTTGCCAACGAGGGCCACTGCGTCGACATCACAACCGGCAGCGCGGCTGGGTGTCCGGGTGTCTTTACGCCTGGGGCCGTCGAGATGTTCATCCCGAGCGGCGGTTGTCTCGACCAGCACGGCACCGGCGACATATACCTGTTCAGCGGCTATCAATTGCAGCGTGTCGTGCTGTACGAGCCCGGGCCTGAGCAGTCATCCCAACCCAATGCGTGTCTGGGCAACAAGGTCAACGGCACGGGCTTCACCAGCCTCATCGGTGTCTTCTATATGCCGGCGGCCAGCATCACGATCAACGGCAACAGCGCTTACCAGGCGACGATAGCGGGAGGCGTGATCGCCTGGACGGCGAGCGTCATCGGCACCGGGAACGTGGCGATCACCGCCGACCCGACACTTCGGAGCTGGCCACCTTCAGTCAGCCTGACCCAGTGACCATCAGGAAAGAAAGATGAGTGAACCGACGATGGAACGGATGAGCGCCGATTACTCAGCCCACCTGGGCCCGCTAGCGCCCTTGGTGGCCGACTCGAACGTGACCGAGATCATGGTGGTCGGCGGCCGTGATGTCTACGTCGAGGTGCAGGGTCGCCTGGTCCTGACTCCGATCACGTTCAGCAGCCCGCAGGAGGTGCTCGAGGTCATTCGGTACATAGTCGAATCGGTCGGACGGAGTATCGATGCGCGCAACCCGATCTGCGACGCGCGGCTTCCGGACGGTTCGCGTGTGCACGCCGCGATCCCGCCGGTAGCGGTCGACGGTCCACTTCTCAACATCCGCAAGTTCGTCCGTGGGCCGCTCCATATGCAGGACCTGATTCGCCTCGGCAGCTGCAGCGAAGGCGCGCTCGGCTTCCTCAAGGCTTGCGTCCTGGCCAGGGCGAACATCCTCGTGAGTGGCGGAACGAGCAGTGGCAAGACCACGCTGCTCAACGTCCTGTCGGGTTACATACCGGGCGGCGAGCGCATCGTCACCATCGAGGACGCAGCGGAGCTGCAGCTGCAGCAGCGCCACGTAGCGAGGCTCGAATCCCATCCCGCCAACGTGGATGGGACGCCAGAGATCACGATCCGCGACCTGGTCATCTCCTCGTTGCGTATGCGGCCGGATCGCGTGATCGTGGGAGAGGTGCGAGGTCCGGAGGCCCTGGACATGCTGCAGGCCATGAACAGCGGACACGACGGATCGATGACCACGCTCCACGCCAACAAGACCCGCGACGCGCTCGCGCGAGTCGAGACGCTCGTCATGATGGCCGGCTACGACCTGGTGCCGAGGGCGATCCGCTCGCAAATCGCAAGCGCGTTCAACGTCGTGGTGCACCTCGAGCGCATGCGCGACGGCAGCCGCAAAGTCGTCCAGATCAGCGAGATCACAGGCATGGAGGACGACGTCATCAGCATGCAGGACATCTTCCGGTTCACGCGAACGGGAATCGACTCGGACGGCAGGGTGCTGGGTGGGTTTGCCCCGGCAACACTGCGGCCCAGGATCCTGGATCGCCTGTCGGGCCTCGGGCTTGAAATCCCACCCGAGATCGCACGCGTCTTTCCAGCCCCAATCCAGCGCGCCCAGTAAGGTGTGGGGTGCACAAAGTCGGTCGAGGTCGATGTCGAACTCGCAACAGGTCACTGAGCAGCGCATAGGAAGGACCGGTTACGATCTGCGGCCGTCGTGATGGCCTCGATGCTCTACTCGCTT
>CAAGKR010435071.1_pt1 | contig 13424 bp, 16 predicted proteins | sample 2556971 | NCBI WGS metagenome assembly CAAGKR01 (sample SAMEA5207829, study PRJEB30636) | soil metagenome | biome: forest; feature: boreal; material: soil | place: USA | collected 2011-09 | depth 1 m | reverse complement strand
CCGAAGACGCCGAAACCCGGCCCTTGGGGCCGGGTTCCGAATTCAATTTAGCCTTGAGGCCCTTGCTCAAAAAGTCCGGCGTGGTGCCGAGATCGGGAGTCGAACCCGAACGTCCTTGCGGACATCGGTTTTTGAGACCGACGCGTCTGCCAGTTCCGCCACCTCGGCGCCGCCGTAACGGGGCTCGACAATACCATTGGCGAATGCGAGGCGCGGCGATCCTGGGACTGGGCTTGATCCTTGCCGGCTGCGGGTCGCCTTCACCGGTGTCCTCCGGAACGGCGACAACGAACACGTCCGGCACCCCGAGCCAGGTCGCATCGGCGCCGCCGATCACGCCGCCCGCCGTGACGCCGCCGGCGCCGCCCGGCACGAACCTGCCCGCCTTCGCCTGCGCCGACGCCGGCGGTGGCACCGCCGGGATCGCCAACGTCGCCGAAGTCAGGGTGGCTGCGCAAACCGGCTACGACCGCTTCGTCCTGCAGTTCGATTCCAGCGTGCCGGCGTACACGGTCAAGCGTCAGAACAGCCCGGTTTTCAAGGTGGGCTCCAGCGGCCAGTTCATCGCCCTCAGCGGGACGGCGGGGGCACAGGTGCAGGTCCACACCGCCACCGGGGCGAACACGTACAGCGGCCCTATCGACTTCGTGCACGCCGATTTCATGGTGCTGAACGAGGCCCGGCTCACCGGAGACTTCGAGGGCTATCTCTCGTGGGGTTTGGGTCTCAGCCGCGCAGCCTGCCTGCGCACCTTCACGCTGTCGGATCCGCCGCGCCTGGTGGTCGACTTCACGACCGCGTCCAGCTAACCTTCCGGGCGATGGCAGTTCAGCCCCCGCCGACGCGGCGCGATGGTGATCGAGGGCCACCGCTAAGAGCACATTTTGGGTATTTGATTAGGTATCGTTCCGAGCACCATGTCGGTAGCAGCGGCGCGAACCCCCCCACGGCGTAGAGGCGGGCTCCGCCTCCTCATCATCCTCGTGGTCCTCGTCCTGATCGTGGGCGGGGCCTTGTACTGGCTCAACTCCTCTGCCCAGGCAGCCACCAACGCGGTCGCCACACTGACGGTCTTCCAGCCCGCCGTGTCGGTTGCGCGCAACGGGGGCGCCTTCTTGGACAGCACCACCGGGACGATCGTCCAGGCCAGGGATGGGGTCAGGACCGACACCAAGGGCCGTGGGGCCATCCAACTGCCGGACGGAACCCTGACCCGGCTGGCCAGCGATACCGAGATCACGCTCACGGCCGCCCACTTCTCGAAGGCAGGGAACCTTCAGGACGTCTCCATCAGTCAGAAGGTGGGTCGCACCTTCACCAACGTCCAGCACCTGGTCTCCGGCGCGACTTTCAAAGTGGCTGGGCAATCGGCCGTCGCCTCCGTGCGCGGCACCAAATTCGAGGTCCTCGCCAAGGCCGACGGGACGATGGTGGTCAAGCTCTTCGACGGACAGCTCGACTTTGACGGCAAGAACCACGTCCACCTCATCGCCGGCCAGCAGGCCACGGCGGATCCGCAGGGAAACATCGGCAACCCCGGTCCGATCCAGCCGGAACCCAACGACCCCTTCGGGCCCCAGCTGCAGGCATCGGACGCCATCAACTCGGGCACCACTCCCGGCACGGAGCAGGACTACGTCGGACCGCCCATACACAACGGCGAGACGCAGGCGTACACGTACAGCTTTGCCGGAGGTGGCCTCGTCAAGGCCGCTCTCGGATACCCGGGGAGCGCGATGGCGCTCAAAATCATGTCACCTGACGGGCAGAGCTATACCGGCACCGGCGGCTCGCCGATTGTCGTGGTCGTCACCAACGCTCCAGCTGGGCTCTACACCATCACCGTCATCGGCGTCAGCGGACTCGGCGCCGCCGGCGAAGAACCGTTTATCAGCGTGGCTGCACTGGAGCCGTGCACCAGCGCGAACATTCGCCAGAACGGCGCAGTGCGTGAGGGCTACACGTCACAGGACCTGGCCGCCGCCATCCAGGTGTCCGGACTGTCCAAGCTCAGCCTGACGATCCTCGGCAACTCTTTGGCCGGCGCCATCATCAGCGGCACCGGCACCTACAACGGCGTGGGCTGGACCGGCCGAGTGGTTCTGGCCATGCATGGAGGCGCGCTGGAGATATTTGCGGTGGGAGCCACCTTGTTCAACGTGAGCGTGCCCGCTCAGCAGATCGTGCAGCAGATCGGCTCCGCGATCGGCCAGGATCCGACCAAGATCAACCCCGGCTTCGTGGTCGACCGCCTGTTCACCTGTTCCGGCGTGCTGATGATCGACGGACGAGCCACCCAGTAAGGGCCCGCAACCCCTTGCGGTGGCCTGTTTCGGGATCGGCCCCGCGTCCGGTGAGGGCGGCCTCGAGTCGATTGAGCAGCTCACCCGCTGACGTGGGCCGCCGGCCGGGATCGCGGTCCATCGCCTGCTGGAGCACGGTCGCGAACGCCGCGGGCAGCTCGGGCACCACGTCCCGCACGCTCGGTGGTGGCTCGTAAAGGCGGCGGCTCAGCGTCTCGATCCAACTCTTGGATGAGAAGGGCCGGCTCCCGGTCACGGCCTCGAAGACGACCGCCGCCAGCGAGTAGACGTCCGTGCGGCCGTCCACCTCACGCCCGACCAGGCGCTCCGGCGCGACGTAGTCGGGAGCCACGGGTCCGCCGGCGCCCGGCCCTGTGTTGAACGAAGCCACGGTGCCCAATCCAAAGCCGGTCAGGAGAGTGCGGCCGTCGTTCGCGAGAAGGATGTTGGCGGGCTTCACATCACGGTGGATGGTCGCGCGCGAGTGCGCGTAGTCGAGGGCACTGGCGATCGGCCGCAGCAGCCCGATCACGCCGAGGGGTTCATACCTGACGCCGGCGCCCAGCACCGCGTCCAGGGTCTGGCCGTCGATCATCTCGGTCACCAGGTAGGGGCACTCGCCGTCATATGCCAGCTCGTAGAGCCGCGGGATCGCCGGGTGCTCGAGCGCGACGTACGAGCGCAGCTCGAGGAGGAACCTGCGTGAGAAGCTGACGTCGCGGGCCACGCTCGCGCCGATGGTCCGCAGCGCGACCTTGCGGTGCAGGCGCGGGTGCTCGGCCTCGTAGATCACGCCGAGGCTGTCTGTCTCGATCTCCCGCAGAACGCGGTAACCGCCCACGTGGTGCCCGTTGTCGCTCACGTCAACCTTGGGGCCATCGCCGGCCTGGCGCCCTTGGCGCGCAAGCGGCGGCCAAGATGGGCCCTACTGATCGCCATGAGACCTGACTTTAGGCCACCCGCGTGCAGGCCGTGCCACGCGAGCGTCACCCGGGCACGCGAGGTGGTGTCGGCGAGAGGATTCGAACCTCCACGCCCTTTCGGGCACCAGCTCCTAAGGCTGGCGCGTCTGCCATTCCGCCACGCCGACATCCCCGAATTAAATACGCAATTACCCTTGGCGCGAGCGGCTAGGGCCGGCGGATGATCAACGCATCTCCCTGGCCGCCACCACCACACAGCGCAGCAGCGCCGGTACGCAGCCCTCGCCTCTTCAGCTCGTGCGCGACGGTGAGCACGAGGCGAGCGCCGCTGGCGCCGATGGGATGACCAATGGCGACGGCGCCGCCGTTGACATTGACCTTCTGCTCGTCCAGGTCGAGCATCCGGGTCGCATTGAGCGCCACGGCGGCAAAAGCTTCGTTGATCTCGACGAGCTCCAGGTCGCTAGGCTCCAGGCCGGCCTTCTTGAGGGCGTTGCTGATCGCGAGCGCGGGGACCGTATGGAGCCAGGCATAGCGGTCGGCGCTCATCCCGTGCGCGACGACCTCCGCGAGAGGCTCGACGTCCAGCTTGCGCGCACGGTCCTTCGACATCACCACGACCGCCGCCGCCCCGTCCGAGATCTGTGCCGCATTGCCTGCGGTGATCGTGCCGTCGGGTCTGAAGGCGGGTCGCAGCTTGCCGAGGGTCTCAGTCGTCGTGTCCGGACGTATGCCCTCGTCACGCTCCACCTTTACGGCTTCCCCGCGCCGCTGCGGCACGGCCACCACGACCACCTCCGCTGCCATCGCGCCGTCATCCCATGCGCGCTGTGCTCTCGCGTGCGAGCGTGCCGCCCACGCGTCCTGCTCCTCGCGGCCGATCTCGAGCTCGCGGTTGACGTCATCGGAGCTGTCACCCATGTGCTGTTTGGTGAAGCTGGACCACAGACCGTCGTGCACCATCGAATCCACCATCTCCGCGTTGCCCATCCGGGCCCCAAACCGCGCCTTGGGCATCAGGTACGGCGCCTCGGACATCGATTCCATGCCTCCAGCGACCACGACCTCGACCTCGCCCGCGCGGATCAGCTGGTCGGCCAGGGCGATGGCGTTGAGGCCCGACAAGCACACCTTGTTGATGGTGATCGCCGGCACCTCATGCGGTATCCCGGCCAGTATTGCCGCTTGACGCGCGGTGATTTGGCCCGCGCCGGCCTGGAGCACCTGGCCCATGATCACGTAGTCGACGTCCCGGCCTTTGATGCCGGCTCGTTCGAGAGCCGCCCGGATCGCTTGGGCGCCGAGCGTGACCGCCGGCAGATCCTTGAACGCTCCGCCAAACTTACCGAACGGAGTGCGCGCGCCAGCTACGATCACGGATGACACCCGGCCAGTCTAAGGGGAGGAGAGTCGCCGATCATGAGGAATGCCTTGTTGATCGTGGATCTACAGAACGACTTCATCGAGGGCGGCAGTTTGCCCGTCCCCGGCGCCAAACAGGTGGTCGCGCACGTGGCCCGGCACGTGCGCCATTTTCGAAGTGAGTACACGTTCGTGGTCGCCACCCGGGATTACCACGAAGATCCCGGCGCCCACTTCGCCGACCAGCCGGACTATGTCAACACGTGGCCAAAGCACTGCGTCATCGGTACTCCTGGCGCCGCGTTTTGCACGCCGATCGCCAACCTGGTCAGGGAGAAGCTGATCCAGGCCGTAGTCGACAAGGGCCGGCATGGGGCCGCCTACTCGGGTTTCGAAGCCACCGATCCGCGCGGTCATCTGCTCGTAGACGTCCTCAAGGAAGCCAGGATCGACCACATCGACATCTGCGGCCTGGCCACGGAGTACTGCGTGCGCGCCACCGCTCTCGACGCGCGCAAGCGGGACTTCCAGGTCCGCGTCCTGGTCAACCTGTGCGGAGCTCTCACTCCCGAGTCTGGGCAGCGCGCCATGGAGGAGATGAAGGCGGCGGGCTGCCAGCTGATGGCCGCCAGCGCACCCTGAGATCAGAATGAGAGGGAACCCGGAAGCCCTCTCATCGGCGGGTCGGACCCGGCCCTCGATCCCGTCATAACTCAGGCAAAGCCATTCGCAAGGGCCGGCTCGCCGACGCGCCTGCTCTCTTTCCGGGGGATCGGATTTTCGGAGAGTTTCTCCTCGCGACGCTTTGGTGGATTTGAGACGAAGTCGCGGCCGGGGAACCCCCGGCCGCCCCTGCAACGCGGTGCTAGGTCTGCGAGCGACGTGTCTTTACTTGCGGCTTCTGGTCTTGGCCGGCGCGCCCTCGTACTTGAAGGAGACGTTGAGCCGGACCCGGTACTTGGTGACCTTGCCGTCTTCGATGGTCACGTCCTGTCGCACCACTTCGGCGACCCGAAGGTCACGGAGTGACTTGGACGCGGTCTCGACGGCGCTTTTCGCGGCCGCCTCCCAGGACACGCTGCTGGTCCCTACCAGCTCGGTTACCCGGTAGACGCTGTCGGCCATGGCTACCTCCTCTTCACAGCTGTTGAGTCATCGGCAATTGTCGCGCAATCGGTAAGGCTCATCCTGCCCGCCACTCGCGCGCCAGTGCAGCGCCCGTGTCAGGAGCGCACGCGCTCGAGCCGCCGCAGCTCAGGGAGCAGATCGGCGACCTTGGTGGCGAGGGTGCCGGGGTCCGCACCACGGAGATAGATGACCTGCTCGGTGAATCCGAGCTCCAGGTACCGGGCCGACTCTTCGAGCAGCGTCCCGCGGTCCGCGCCGTCCCAGCCGAATTGGAGGGAGCGCCGGATCTCGGACACGTCCCGACCGACCGCGCCACAGGCATCCTCCAGCTTCGCGATCAGCTCCTTCATCTTCTTGACATCGCCGCCCCCAGCGGCGTTCCAGACGTCGGCGTGGCGTGCGACCAGCCGGAGCGTGGTCTCGCCGGAGGCGCCGATCCAAATCGGCGGGTGCGGCTTCTGGACCGGCTTCGGGTTCGCAATCGCGTCATCGAGCTGGTAGTAGCGGCCGTCGAAGTTGGTGCGCTCCTCGGTCCACAGCGACTTGATGATCTGCAGCGACTCGCTCAGCCGTCCGACCCGGTGCTCCAGGCCCTCGATCCCGTACATGCTGTGCTCGATCTCCGCCCAGGCGGCTCCGATGCCGAACTCGAGACGCCCGCCGGACAGGTGGTCGACGGTGACCGCCTCTTTCGCGAGCAAGACCGGGTGCCGGTACGTGTTGCCGGTCACCAGGCAGCCGATCCGCACGCGTTTGGTCGCCTGCGCCATCGCGGCCTGCAGCGTCCACCCCTCGAAGATGGGCCGGTCAGGACCGCCGTCGCCAATGGCCGCCAGGTGATCAAAGTCCCACACGTGGTCGAAGCCCGCTTCGTCGGCGATCCGCCAGACGGTGCGGAGGGCCTCGATGGTCGTGTCCTGCCCCGACAGCTTCAGCCCAAATCGCAGGGGGTGCGTCACTAGAGTCACGGACGGAAACCTGTCGGTCGTATCCGAAGGGCGACGTTGTAGTTCTTGGAGAAGCTCTCGGGAGTCCAGTGGTGGCCCTTGATCAACACTGCGTACTTGCGAACGTAGTCGGGAACCTTGTGTGCGGGCGGCTGACGGCGCAGCCGCGCGGCGGTGCCGTCGATTCGCACGACGTCTCCTCCCTCGGGAGTCGTGTTGAGGTGCAGCGCGACCTTGGGGTTGGCTTCGATATCACGCACCTTCTGGCCCGGCAGCGAGTAGATGAGGAACGAGTCGCCGTCCCACCAGAACCAGACCGGCACGGCGTGCGGCCGTCCCTCCGCACCGGAGGTCGCGAGCCAGATGATGATCTCCCTCTCCAAGCGCCACTGCACGTGCTTTCCCCGATCGGTGGTGGTATCGAGCGGCGCACGCTTTCCGGTGGCCATTTCGGGCATTAACACTAACTCTGTACCAGGGCGCGCACTGTTTGGCGGCGATCTGATCGTGGCAGAGTATTAGGCGTGAAGAAGACCGACGCGGTGAAGAAGACCGAGGCGGAATGGCGCAGCGACCTGACACCGACGCAGTACCACGTGCTGCGCGAGAAGGGCACGGAGCAGCCGTTCAGCGGCGAGTACTGGGACACGAAGACGCCAGGCGCCTACCTGTGTGCGGGCTGCGGCGCCAAGCTGTTCGAGTCGGAAACCAAGTTCGACGCTCACTGCGGCTGGCCCAGCTTCTACGCCCCCGCCGACGAAGCGCCCGTCGAGGAGCACCTCGACAGGAGCCTTTTCATGAAACGCACCGAGGTCACCTGCGCCAACTGCGGCGGCCATCTCGGCCACGTCTTCGACGACGGGCCCGAGCCGACCGGCCTTCGCTACTGCATCAATTCAGCTTCGATCAAGCTCGAGGCAAAATGAGAGGGAACCCGGATGGTTCCCTCTCATCGGCGGGTCCGCTTCGCCGACGCGCCTGCTCTCTTTCCGGGGGATCGGATTTCCGGAGAGTTTCTCCCAACGACGATTGGTAGGCACCTAGGACAAAGTCACAGCCGGGGGGACCCCGGCCGACCCTGCCACGCTGGGGGCTACGACTGCCCGCGGCGCGCTTCTAGGAACTGTTTGACGATCGGGCTCGCCTCTTTGGGCTGCCAGGCTCGATACGCCTCCCGCAGCGGGGCCGGCCACTCGACATCGAGATCGACCCTCGTACCGAACGCGCTCGCGCCCGCCAGCACCCGGAGCGCGAGCAACAGCGTCTGGCTTTGCATGGCGCGGTCGCCGGGCATTCCGAAAGCGTGGCCGAACGGGAACTCGACCCCGACAATGCGCGGCGCCCGTCGCTCCTCGGCGATCGCCGGCATCATGGTCACGACGACGGTAGGGATGCCGGCTCGTTCGATCCATCGTGCCAGCACGGGCACGTTTGCGCAGCAGTCTGGTCAAGCCGGGGCGAGGATGAGACCGTCGGCAGCCTGGGCCCGAAGGCGGGCGATCAGCTCCGGGGCCGTTTTTTCCCGCCAGCCCTCCAGGCTCTGCTCCTGGTATCCCATCACCGACAGGTGATCGGCGGTTGCGCTCCCGACCACGCCGTCGGCGGCGAACTGGTCGAGTATGCGCGCGGGCAGCGCGATCTCAGGATCCAGCAGCACGTCCTCGTGATTTATGTGCAGGTGAGCCGCTGCCAGCTCGGCCGGCGTGGCGCCGGCGGGGATCGAACGCCACGTCGGATCGCCCCACTCCGGATGGGTCTGCTCGCGTTCGAGGTCGAACGATTCCTGCGCGCCCTTCAAATAGAGGCCGGCCGAGGTGAGGAGTGCGATCCGCGATTCCGCCAAGCGTTTCCCGAACGGCGCCCATACCGGGTCCTCCTCGCCCGGGAACGGGCCGCGCCCCTCGTACAGCGGACGAAAGCTGCGCGGGAGGAAGCGGAAGCTGTCTACCTGCATGCGGTCATCAGCGCTTAGGGCGCCAGCTTGAGCTGGTCGCCGGACACAATGACCACCTTGCCGGGCGCCAGCGAACGGTAGGTGTAACCGGGACGCGGATCGTCCGCGGCCGCGAACTCCAGCCGAGCGAGCGGAACCATGGGACCGTGGAGGCTGTAGTCCACGTCCGGCTTGGCAACGCCACTCAGAATGCGGCCGGTGCGCTCGTAGTAGGGGACCTCCACGTATGCGGCTTGGGCTTCGTAGCCCGCCATGACATCGTAGGGCGACCAGGTCCGGTAGGCCAGCAGCGCGCTCTCGTCGCGCGCCACCTGCCAGGCCTGGTAGTCCTGCTCTCCGACCGCGTATACGAGGAGGCAGGCCGCGGCCAATCCGAGGCTCAGCCCGGCGGCCAGCTGCGGCCTGGTGGGCGTTGCCGCCGCCGCGGCAAGCGGCGCGAGGACCGCAACGACCGGTAGGTAGTAGCGGTCGAAGGGGATTTGGGTGAGCAGCATGAGCGGCACCAACTGGGAGCCGGCGACCAAGAGGAGGAGCGTCGCGCCGGGCCCCAGCCGGGCCGGCGACAGTCGGCGCCATCTCAGTGCCAGCAGGGCGGCGGTGGCCACTGCCGCTGCCTCGAGGACCAGGAAGGCGGGGGCTGGGAAGATCTGGGGCTTGAGACCGGGGAGTCCCGTCCAGTTGAGGCTCCTCGGAATGAACACGTTGCCAGGGAAGACGTCGTAGCCGTTGATGAAAAAGACCAGCAACTCGATCAGAACGAGCCCGAAGACAAGGGGCCCGGTGTGGTCGCGGTGATTGGTACCAACCCTGGTGAGCGCGAGCCCTGGCAGGAACACCAGCAGGCCCAACCCGACGCTGCCCGGCAGAAACAGCAACGCCGTGAGCGCGTACGGCGGGTTGGCCAGGCCGACCGCCTGCAGCCGGTTGGCCTGGGTGGGCGGCGTGAGACCGACTAGCGTGGGCAGGACGACCGCCGCCCCGCAGGCGGCCCAGAGCAGGCCCAGAAGCAGAAACGGCCGGCGGCCGGGCGGCCGCAGATGGCCGGCGAGCAGGAAGGCGGCAGTGAGCGCAGCCGGCAGCACGACGCCGATCTGCCGCTGAAGCGTGGCGAGGGTCGCGAAGACCAGGCAGATCCCGAAGCCGCGCCGGCCCTGGATCCAGAGCACGCCGCCCAGGGCGGAGGTCATCATCAGCGCGACATAGGGAACGTCCGTCATGAACGTGGTGGCGTCCGCCATGAACACCGGACAGGCGAGGGGAGCCAGTGCCGCCATCGCCGCCCAGAAGGGGTTCGAGCCCAGGAGGCGCGCGAGCCGGTGCCCCATGTACATCGCGAGCAGCACGAAGGGGACCACCGAGAGCCGCAGGAGACGCTCGTCGGGGTGGCCCAGGGTCGTCAGCCAAGCCCACGTGATCTGGACCAAGGCGAGCGCCGAGGCGGCCGGATACAGCCGGGGATGCAGCAGGCTGAAGTGCCTGACGGCCCAGGCGGAGGTCCAATCGTCGTTGAAGGCGAGCGGGGGGCCTAGGTCGAAGAAGACCAGCAGGCCCAGGCCGACCGCGATCAGCGCCCAGACTCCGCGCATCTGGGAGTAGGGACGAAAGCTGGGTGGGAGGAAGCGGAAGGGGTCGACGTTCACGTCCGCGTGCTCGCCGAGCGCGGCGCCGCCGAGCACGCGACCGCTTCCATCCCTCGAACCATAGCGGGACGGGATCGCTCGTTGAGCTGGTTCGTCACCGACGACTAATTGACGGCGAAGGTCGTGACCGCCGCGACCAAACCCAACGCGATAATCGCCAGGCCGCTGCATGTGCCGATACCGCGACCCACGACCTCGACGTCGCCAACGAGGCCTAGCGGCAGATCCGGCTCCCGGACGGCAAGGTCGTTTCCGACGAGCCCGTCGCGGCAAGTGCCGTAGGCTAGATTTCACCGTTAGGAACCTCGTGACGACGCGGTTGGTGAAATACGGAGCCCTGTCCGCCGGTCTGCTGGTGGCAGCCGTGGTGGCCGTGGCCGCCTTCATGTCCATGCAGACTCCATTTCAAAGCCCGACGGCGAGCAGCCCAGTTCCGGTCCTCGCCTGCTCCCCCGCTCCCTGCGCCAACGTCCAGGGCTACACGCTGTGGGTCACTAACCTGACTGTCCATGGAGATGTGGTGAGCATGCAAGTCGTGTTTCGCAACTCCAGTGATTCCACCCACGCCTCCCCCGAAGACCTGCAGCTCATCGACTCGAAGCAGCAAGCCTCCGGTCTCATCGTCGACTCACCCGGCTGCAAAACTTGGGACCGTCACGTGTTCAACAACGGGGCGCAGTTCGGACCGTTGACCGTGTGCTTCCGCGTGAGCGCGCCGGCGCCGCCTCTGGTGCTGCGCTGGTCGCCTGACTTCGGGTTGTTCTGCTGCCGGGCGAATATCAAGCTCGACTGAAATCAGTAGGGCCCATACTGGCCGCGCTCGCGCGCAGGCGAAGAGCGACGTCCGGTCGATTCGTGATCAGCGTCGTGACCCTCGGATCGGCCAGGAAGCGCGTCATCTCGACCTCGTCGTCCACGGTCCACACCCAGGCCGGCAGGCGTCTGGTCGCGGTGTAGTCGAGCAGCCGGACGCGGGCAAGCTGCTGGTGCATCGCGACGAAGTCGGCGTGAGAGCGTTTCAGTCGGGGACCGGGAAACAGCTCACTCAGCCGGACCCCAAGACTGCGCCACGGCGGCCAGTGCTCGACGTCCCGACCCACCGTGAGGCCCGCCGTCACCGTTGGGAACTGGTCTTTGATCCTCCGAATCACCATGTCCCCGCCAGTGGTGACAACGAAGTGACTTTCGGACAGGCAATCGAGGACGAGACGCACGATCTCCGGCCCGCAATCGTCTTCCTTGAGGTCGACGTGCAGGCCGGCGCGCCCGACTGCAATGTCCAGGACCTCCTCGAGCGTCAACAACTCGGAGCCCACCTCGTCTCTCAGTTGTGCGTAGGTAAGGTTGCGCGTGTTGCGTCCGGATGGAGTCAGGTCGTCGTGGTAGGTGACGTAAATGCCGTCGGCGGTTCGACGGGCATCGATCTCGACGTAATCCACACCCAGTGCAATGGCGCGGCGATATCGTCCCGCCGCCGGCAGCCCATCGATGCCGCACGAGCCGCGATGCGCGCTGATGAGCGGCCTCACAGCCAAACGCTACTCCGCTGGTGTTGCCTCAGAGCTTGCCACGAGCATCCCAGTGCACGGACACTGAGCTGATGGCGGGTCTGCATCCGGTGGTCGTGGTCAGCGGCGCGACGGGCGCGATCGGGTCGGCGACGGCCGCGGTGCTGGCTCGTCGCGGGGCACGCGTCCTGCTCCTGGCCCGACCGTCGAAGCGATTAGATGCCGCCGTCAAGAGGCTGGGCGGAGAGGACAACCGTATAAGCAGCGTGCCGGTCGACCTTTCGTCGCTGTCATCGGTTCGCGCCGCCGCGCGCGACATTGGGAGGACGGTCAGCCACGTCGACGCCCTATTGAACATCGCGGCGAGCTTCTCCCGTGAGTATCGAAAGACTCCCGAAGGGTTCGAGGTCATGCTCGCGACCAACCACCTCGGTCCTTTCCTGCTCACGAACCTGCTCCGTGACAGGCTCGTCGGTCGCGGTCGCGTGATCACCGTCACCGCGCCGTCGTCAAGCCACGTCCTCATGGAACAGCTGCTGTCGAAAGAGCAATTCCGACCGATGAGAACGTTTGAAGCCACCAAGGCCGCCAACCTGTTGTTCACCTTCGAGCTCGCGCGGCGCGCGAAGAGGTGGGAGGTGCGCGCCAACGCGTGTCACCCGGGCCGGGTGAGATCGGAGCTGATGCGCGAGGCCGCGGCGCCGATCCGGTTCGTGACCCGGCTCGTGTCCAGGCCGCCGGACCGCGCGGCCGAGGATCTCGCGGACCTGGCGATATCGCCGGCCCACGAGGGGACGACCGGATGGTTCTTCAAGGGGACGAGGCGCATCGATCCGCCGCAGTCGACCCTCGACCAGGAGGCTCAGAGCGCGCTGTGGAGGAGCACCGCGGAAATGGTTGAGCTGGAGAACGCCGGCTTCTGATCAATGCGCCCTGCGCGCGCGCCGGCGTCAATGCGCCCTGCGCGCGCGCCGGCGTCAATGCGCCTTGCGCGGTCCGGCGATTCTCCACACGGCGTCCTTCGGATCTTCACACCGCGCTCACAACCTCCCGGGAGCATGCAATCAGTAAGGCGCATCCTGCCCGCCGCTTGCGCGCAGAGGCGTTCAAACAGCCTCTCGGATTCAGAAAAGGAGCAATCGACATGAGACGCGGTTTCGGTTTGATCTGGCTGGCGTTGACGTTGGTCGTCGTCGCGGTCGTCGGCGTTGTTTCGTACCAGGCGGGCGTGGCCACGCAGCTGCCCGCCGGGGCGGCGGTCCCGTCCTATTACTACGAGCCGCACTTCTTCGGCTTCGGGTTGTTCGGGCTGCTGTTCTTCGTGTTCCTGCTGTTCCTACTCTTCCGCTTGGCGCGGTTCGGCCGCTGGGGCGGCGGGGGCTGGGGCCACGACAACCCCGGTTGGAAGCACGGCGGGTACGGCGGCGGCGTGCCGCCCGCGATCGAGGAGCGGATGCAGGAGTGGCACAAGCGCGCGCACGGCGAGCAGACGCCCCCGCCACCGCCTGATCAGAAGCAGGCGTGAGCAGGCATGCACCGGGGGCGGCCGCAAATCCGCCCCCGGTCTGACACTAGGATGGTGACGGTGGCGACCATCCTGGTCGTGGACGACGAGCCTCGCATCGTCCAGCTCGTCCGCGACTACCTCGAGCACGATGG
>CAAGKR010278137.1_pt1 | contig 13424 bp, 10 predicted proteins | sample 2556971 | NCBI WGS metagenome assembly CAAGKR01 (sample SAMEA5207829, study PRJEB30636) | soil metagenome | biome: forest; feature: boreal; material: soil | place: USA | collected 2011-09 | depth 1 m | reverse complement strand
AGTCGATGCGTTCGATTACCATGGGCGGACCCCACCCTTCGACAGACCGGGAATCGGTGTCCCCCGCCACGAGGAAGGAACTGCCTCGAGCACGGGGTTAGTAGACCCTGTGCTCAACCATCCGGTCCTCACGCCGCTGCCCGTACGGAACCGGCGAGTTTGGCGCGACCTGGCGCGGATTCTTTCGACAATCTTCAACCCGTTCTTGACGGCGCTAGCGCTGTTCGTGATCCTCTCGCACGTGCTCGCTCGCAGTACCGACGAGTTTTGGTGGCTGCTATTCTTGAGCACGTTCTTCACCTCGCTCGGACCGATGCTCTTCATTTTCTGGCTCTATGCGACCGATCGTATATCGGATCTTGACATGTCGATCCGCGAAGAGCGCGAGAAAGTCTTCGGCGTATTCGTAATCTTCTATCTGGTGGGCACGGCGACGTTATGGCTGACGCACGCCCCGAAATTGCTGATCGCCTCGCTGGCGGGTTACACGCTCGCGACGGGGGTCGTGCAATACATCACGCGCTATTGGAAGATCAGCACGCATGCGGTGGGGATCACAGCCCCGCTGGTTGCGCTCAGTTTCCTGTACGGACGCCAGCCGCTGCCATTTCTGGTGCTCATTCCGATGGTCTGCTGGGCGCGAGTCTATCTGCGCGCGCATACGGTCGGACAAGTCGTGGCGGGCGCGCTGCTCGCTACCTTCAGCGTCACCGTCTTCTTCTGGGCCTTCCACATCGTCACGCTTTAATCGTAGCGTAAATTAAAGCGGTGCGGTTCATAGAGCTCGGGATGCCCGGCTCGCAACGCATCGATGATCGGTAGAAATCCAAGCGTGTCGTCGAAGACCAGCGCGGGCTGTTCGATGCCGTTCGGAAGAACGAAGGTCATATGTTCCGTATCGCTCGCGCCGAGGATCCGCTGAGCGGCGGTACCTGCGATCGCGTAATAGCTGTGGCCGTAGTTGTCGAAGACGTGCGCGCTGCGCGTCGTCCAATGATATCGCTCGCCATACGGACAGAAGACGCGTGCGGTCACTTCGTACGCAGTCATTCCGGCCGAAGCCGGGTGCCGCACGACCGTCGTTATCGTGAATCCGGTTTCATAATCCCAAAGCACCGTGCCGAGCGGCACGGGCATTGGAGGGCGGCCGTAAATCGAGAGCGCGTAAACCCCGGCCGCCAGTACCCCAAGAAGCGCAAGGCTAAACAAGACGTGATACATTAACTTTGCCATACAAAGTTAATGTATCACGTCTTGCATGTGAAATCCAGCTCCGCGAGCACAAAACGAAGCTAAACGCTCGGAGTTCGGATGTGTTCCGGACGAAAACCCACGCCGATAAGGCGCGCCGGAATGCGCCGTAAGAACGGGAATTGCTTGAATGCCCGCAACAGGAGCGGTCCTCTACCGGGCTTTTTCGCTGACTCAGACTTCGGCTGCAAAAACTTTGTGATCACGGCCTTTTGTATGAGCAACTGCAAACCTTGCGTCATAACGGTCGGAAAGGTACGTCGCCGCTGCACTGCCGCCAAGTCCGGCTCGCGATTCGCAACGAAGACGGGATACAGAATATTGGCAGCCGCGACCGCGTCCTGAACGGCGAGATTGATGCCGACGCCACCAATCGGCGACATCGCGTGTGCCGCATCACCGATGAAAAGCAGGCCGTCGGCGTACCATTTTTTCAGGCGGTCAACCTGAACGGTCAGCAGCTTGATGTCGTCCCAGCTTTGTAGAGCGTCCACGCGATCGCGCACGAACGGCGCTTGGTCGGCAATGCCGGCACGAAAGTCTTCCAGACCGCGCGCCTTCAGCGTCTCGAAAGTTCCCTTCGCAATGACATATGCGCATTGCCAATACGTGTCACGCAAAAGCATAACGAAAATTTTTCCGTTCTTGATATAGCCGAAGACCTGCCCAGGATCTTCCGGTTTGCGCGGGAGGCGCAGCCACAACGCGTCCATCGGTGCGCCGAAATCCTTGACCGGCATGCGCGCAGCGTCACGCAGTGTCGAATGGCGGCCATCGGCGCCAACCGTCAAATCCGCGCGAATTTCGATCTCGCCTTGCGGAGTTGAAGCGCGAACGCCGACGACTCGCCGGCCGTCCGTCAATGTGCCGGTCGCTTCGGTTTGCATCAGCAAACGAAACGCCGGGTAGCGCCGCCCTTGTTCGGCCAAGAAATTCAGAAAATCCCATTGCGGCATGAACGCCAGAAATTTGCAGTGCGTCGGGACGTGCCGAAGATCAACGAACGGATATTCTACATCATCAACAACGCCTGAGAACTGAGTAATTTCGCTGTGCGGATACGCCAGAAATGCGTCGAGCAGCCCCAACTCCCACATGAGCTCGAGTGTCGATGGATGAATCGTATCACCGCGAAAGTCGCGCAGAAAATCGGCGTGCTTCTCCAACACCGCAACTTCAATCCCCGCGCGCGCAAGCAAAAAACCCAGCATCATTCCGGCCGGGCCCCCGCCTGCGATCACGACGTTCATTTCACTGACGGTTCCCGGCGTTCGAAAGAGAGTCCGGGAAGCGACCCAAGCGTCGTCGTTACGGCCGTGCGGAAACGCTCCAGATCGCCGCTGGTCACGCAGACGATCCCACCAGCGCCGGGCAAATAACGGCGTTGCCCGGCGATCGCGGCCGCGCGTTCCGCCTGTACTATCGCGGGATCCACGCGCACGACATCCTCCCCAAGCGCCGCCGCGAAGTGCGCATCGAGCAGCGGATAATGGGTGCACGCCAAGATGACGGCATCGAGTTCGCGCGGCAATTGCCGGCAGACCACGGCAACGGCCTCACGCGGCTCGGCGCCTTCGATCTTGCCGCTTTCCACCAACGGCACGAGCGCGGGCGCCGCGACTTCAACCACTTGGGCTTCGGGAACTCGCGCGCGGATTTTTTTCGTATAGGCGCGGGTGCGTACAGTCGCCGTCGTAGCGACCACGCCGATGCGTTTGTAGCCCCCGGTCTCGACCGCAACAGCTGCCGACTCAATCAGATCGAGGATCGCCGCGCGCGACGGCGGCCAGCCTGCTTGCGCGGCGGTCGCGCACGAGGTGTTGCAGGCCATGACGATCGCTTCTGCGCCGCGTTCGTCGAGAAATGCGATGTTCGCACGCAACAGATCAACCAATTCGGCGGGAGGACGATCGCCATACGGCACGTGCGCTTGATCCGCGAAAAGCACAATGTCGTGGCTGGGCAGCAACTCGCGCACGCGACGTAAAACGGTGAGCCCGCCCAGGCCCGAGTCGAAGAGCCCGAGCACGCTAATTGCTGTCCGTGTAGTCCACGATACCGTCGGCGATGGCTTGGGCCATCTTCTGCCGCCAACTGTTCGATTGCAAGAGTGCCAGATCGTCCGGGTTTGAAATGAACGCCGTTTCGATCAGTGCGGCCGGCATGCTGGCATGGTTGACGACGTAGAGCTTGTCCTTGATGACGCCGTTATTTTTGATGCCGAGCTCAGATATGACGCGTTGATTGACGGCTTGCGCGAACGCGAAGTCACTTGATTTATAGTAAAACGTCGTTACGCCGTGCGGCCCCGAGTTGACGTAGCTGTTGACATGAATGCTTATCAGCAAGCGCGCGCCCTTCGAATTTGCGACGTCGTCGCGTGCTTGCAGCTCATCGCGGCCCGAATCGTTTGGTGCGAACACGTCGCGGTCGACCTCGCGCGTCATAACGACTTGCCATCCGCGCGCCACCAGAATGTCGCGGACGCGTCTGGCCATATCGAGGGTTAATGTTTTCTCTTGCGTGTCGCCGCGCACCGTGCCGGGATCACTGCCGCCATGACCGGGATCGATAACGATCAGGTTCGGATTGGTTGGAACGTAACGCGCCGCACTGGGCGACGCAACGGGCGTGGCAATCGCGGTGGCGTTGGATCCGAAGGTGCCGGCTCCGCTGCGCGGCGCGTCGGCCAGCGTGCGGTTCGTGACGGTAATCGTGATGCCCGCATCGCTGGGCGCGACGTCAACCTGATCGAAAGCGGAAAGCGAGAGCGCGATGCGCACGGTGTCCGGACTCTGCTGGCGCGTGCGCACCGAGGAAACCGGATCGCTCGCCGTCTGATCGGTCGGGGGAATCGCCAGCCGCGCCCCGTGAATATCGACCCACCACCGATTGTCCGGCGGACGCAGCCGGTGCCACTCGTAGGCGCCGTCCCCGCTAACCGTGATTCGAATTGTAACGCTGCCCGATTGCGGCTGCACGTCCACCGCGGTGACTTGCACCGGCTGCGGCGAGGGCGTCGGCGTTGCAAAAGGCGGAGACGTCGGCGGCGGCGCGATCTCAGCCGATGGCACCGGCGAAGGCGTTGCCGAAGCAGCTGCAGGCGAAATCGTCGAGAGAGGCGGCAACTTCAGCGCGCCCAGCACATCGTTTAACGGAACATAGGCGTGTGCGTCGCGCACAAATGGCGCGAACGAAGCCGGCCGCGAAACGGATCCCACTAAGTAATGCGGATCGCCGATTGCGAAGCTGATGATGGTCGGTCCGGGAAACGTGATCAGCACGTACTGATTCTCGGAATCCCAGGTCAGCGTTGCGCCCGCAGCGCCAACAAGCGCGCGCAGCCCCGGATCGTCGGCGGATACCGCGGGTCCGGCAGAGCGTTCCAGCAGCGTTTGAAAGACGATCCTCTTGCCGTTGTAAACGTATGTTGCGTTTTCGGCCGCGCTTACGCGCGCAAGAGCGCAGAGCGGTAAGCTCAGCGTCAGCGCGAGAACGCTACCAATCCGAACGGCGTAACGGTTCATCCAGCTCGAAACTTCCTCCGGGCAGTGTCGCAATTTTTTTGCCGGCAACGCGCACGGCGACGCGATCGATTCCCGGAAGAGCCGTAAGTGTCCAGACCAGCGACTTGAACTCACCACTCTCGTTCAACGCACCGCCGCGCTGACCGTTGATGTCGGACGACAGATCGACAACTGCCGTCGTACCGTCAACGCTCGCCGAGAGCACGTGGGTTCCAGGCGGAAATCGAACGGCCGAAGTGCCGGGCGGAGGGCCGGCGACGGCTTGAGATGCCGCGTAAAGCGCGAGATATTGCAGGCGGTCGGCGTCGTTCTCGCCCGGGCTCGGCGGGCGCACCGAGATCGTCCACGGTATTTCGGAGATGCCGTCGTCCTTCGTATAGTAAACGGTCGCGCCCGCGACGGAGACGCGGTGCGACGTGAAATACCATGCAATAGCAACGGCCGCAATTAGGAGCGCCAGAAGAAAAAGGATCCGTGAGTATCTCACGGGCGAAATTCTTCGTCGGAACGAGCCTTTTGGCCTGGGTAGTTAGTCGGCTCAAGGGGTGCTGGGAATTTGCAAAGGTAGCAGCACCGAGACGCAGTTACCTTTGCCGCCGCTTTCGAATTCGATCGCGCGCGCGAGCGTTCGAACCAAATACAGACCGCGGCCGCTTGTCGCCATCGGATCAGGTGCGGCCTGACCATTGCTGTCGAATGGTTTCCCTTTGTCGCGCACGCGCAGACGCGCCGCGCCGTCGCGACACTCAAGCGTCACCTCAGCCTGCCCCGGTGTGTGGCGGGAAACGTTGCTGAGCAGTTCACCGAGAATCAATTCCACTGCCCACAAGTCAGAATCAGGCGACGCGCACGCGGCGAGATCCCAAAGTACGGCGCGACGCACACGATAAGCGGCGCCTTGCTCGCGAACGTCCAGCGTCCATGTTCTTTCGTTTACTGAGGTTTCCACGCCAAGGTTCGTGATGCCCACGAAGAGGATCGCCGAATCGTCAGTCGGTTCGGCGCGAGAGAGAATACGGTCTTTTATGCGTTCCGCGATGTTGTCCGTTGACGCGCGCCCGTATTCAGCTTTAACGGCCTCGATAAGATCGTCCATACCTTTAAAGTAGTCGCGTTCGAGCTCGATGATGCCATCCGTAAAACAGATAATGCCTTCGCCTTCGCGCAACGCAGTCTCAAAAGTGTGAAAGCGCGCCTGCGGGTCCACGCCGAGTATGAGACCCTCTCCGTTCAGCTGATCGATTTCGCCGTTAAAAGGAACGGTTAAGGGCAAAGGATGTCCTGCGACCGAGTAACGCATCTTTCCGTCGCGCATATCGAGCGTCGCAAAAAACGCGGTCACAATCACGTTTTCGTCCGCGCACAAAGCGCGATTGGCGCGATCGAGCACGGTCGCCGGCTCGCTATCAACGCGCGCGGCCGTCCGGATCGCTTGCCGGACCGAACCCATGATAACTGCGGCGCGTAAACCATGGCCGGCTACGTCGCCGACGCTGATTCCCACGACGCGCTCGTCCAGCGTGAAGACGTCGTACCAATCTCCGCCGATTTCGCTGGCGTGCGCAGCAGCTGCGTAGGCCGTGTCGATGCGAAGACCCTCGACACGCGGCAACACCTGCGGCAGCAGCGCCCGCTGCAGTGTCGAAGCGATGTAATGCTCGCGGTGATAGGCGGAAAGCGTATCGTGAATGCGTTGCGCCATCTCGTGATAGATGCGATCGAGATCGGCTATCTCGTCGTCGCCTTCCGCGGGCCGCGTAGATTGCCCGGATCCGAGGCGATCTGCGTTTTCGGCCAAGTGCCGCAACCGGTCGGCAATGCGCACGCCGAAACGCGCCGTCGTGAACAAGGTCAGGATGATTCCGGCAAACGAGCCGATGAGCAATACGAAACCGTAGTTACGGATCTGATCGCGCAGCTCGAGGAACTGCGTGTTCGTCAATTGACGCTCGGCGCGATCGAAATTGGCTTTCGCCATCTGAAACTTCGCGAGCAACGCCCGCGACGACGGCTCAGCGCTCAGCGCTCGAGCCTGCGCGGCGCGCCCCGCGCGCAGATCCGCAACATACGCGCCCAGTACGCCGAGAACGCGATCGGTCGCCCGCGCATAATTCATGGCACGCTGTTTTGGCGCGGACTCTTCAGTCAGCTGCACGAGTTGGCGCGTTTGCGTACGCAACGCGCGTGCCGCAGCATTGTAGGTGGAGAGCGCACCTTTGCTCGGATGCGTCGCGTAATCGACGACAGCGCTATTGGTATCGCCCAGGGTCCGCAGAATCGTATCGGACTGATCCAGCACCCGGCTGGTTTGCTGCGTCCAGATTGTCATTTCAGCGGTGCGATCGACCAGCACGGCGACGAGCGCGAGGAAGACCAGCAAAAACGCCAGCGGAACGAAGCTTAAGAGAATCGCCTGCGATTGGATCTTCGAGCGTACGAGCCGCAAGACCGGGGCCTTCGCCGCGGTCCCGCTTTTGGCCTTAGCGTGTCAGCAAAGAAAGCGAGCGATTTCCGCGCCCAAGCGGGCGTTGCTCTTCACAAGCGCGATATTCGCGGCCAGGCTGCGCCCCTTCGTGAGCTGGCCGATACGCTCCAGCAGCCACGGCGTCACCGCTTTGGCGCGGATGCCAGCTCCTTCTGCTTCACGAACCGCCGCCTCGATGTACCCTTCCATTTCCGCGCGCGGAATCTCATCGCCGGCAGCGATCGGATTTGCGACGAGCGCGCCGGCGCGCATTCCCAGCGCGCGCTGCGCGCGCACGAACTGCGCGATATCTTTGGCCGAATCGTATCGCAGCGGAGCCGGCACTCCGCTTTCGCGGCTCCAAAACGCGGGAACCTCGTCGCTTCGATACACGATGACCGGAACGCCGAGCGTCTCCAGAGCTTCGATCGTCTTGGGCAGATCGAGGATCGCTTTAGCGCCCGCGCAGACGACGGTCACCGGCGTCTGCGCGAGTTCGTAAAGATCCGCCGAAATGTCGAGCGTTTTTTCGGCGCCGCGATGAACGCCGCCGATGCCGCCCGTCGCGAAAATCTTTATTCCGGCCAAATGCGCGAGCAGCATGGTGGCCGCGACCGTCGTTGCGCCGTCGCGGCCCGCGGCGACGGCGTGCGCCAGATCGGCGCGGCTAAGTTTGAGCACGTCGGCGGCGCGGCTCATTCGTTCGAGCGCCGAATCGTCCAAACCGATCTTGACGCGGCCGTCGATCACGGCAATGGTTGCGGGCGTCGCGCCGGCATCGCGCACGGTTCGTTCGACGGCGAGCGCGGTTTCGAAGTTTTCCGGATACGGCATGCCGTGCGACACAATAGTGCTCTCCAGCGCCACGACGGGCGCTCCGTTTGCAAGCGCGCCCGCGACATCGCCCGACACGTCGAAAAACTCCGGCCATGCCCTCATCGAGAACGCGCCGCCGAACGCGCGTCCAGCAGCGCCGGAGAAAGATCGGCGCGCACGCTGCGTTCCGATTCCAAAGTGAGAGCTGCCAGTTCGGCGCCGGTACTCGCCGCATCACGCAAAGTGTCGCCCGCGATCAGCCTCCACAGGGTTCCGGCGACCAGCGCGTCGCCGGCGCCGGTAGCCGAAACGCGTTTTACGGGTGCAGCGGCGATCGACGTTATCGAAGCGCGATCCCCACAGACCATGCCGCGCTCGCCGCACGTGAGCACGACCGACTGCGCGCCGTGCAGCAGAAGCGCGGCGGCGAGCTCTTCACCATATACGCCGGAAGTGGTACGGAGGTAAGACTGCGCCTCGCCTTCATTTATAAAGAGCACGTCGACGGGCTCCAGGCGTTCGGGTAATCTCTGCGCCTTGGGATCGCTCACGGCGTCGATCACCAGTTGGTAGTGCCCGATCGAACGGCGGGCGACGCAGGCTTCCAGGACCGTCGCCGAGACGTTGCAATCGACGAAGAGCCACGCCGATCCGGCGATCGACTCCCACCGTCGATCCAGGTCGATCACGGTCAAGCTTTCTATACCGCGCATGTCGGCGGCGCCGAGTGCCGACTCGCCGCGCTCGAGGACCGCGACGTATTCGTCGGAGACGTCCTCTACGATCTTCACAAGGTCGACGTTCACACCCGATGCGCGAAGCTCGTCGAGCATTGCCACCCCGAATGCGTCATTGCCCGTTACGGTGATGAGCGCGGTTTCAATTCGCAGCCGCGCCAAATTCTCGGAAACGTTTCGCGCGACGCCGCCGAAAAGCGCGCGCGTGCGCGCCGCCGGATTCGAAGAGCCCAAAACGACCGAACCTTGCACCCGATAATTGCGATCGACGCATGCGCCGCCGATGCACGTGACCTGCATGCGAGGCGCTTCGCCCGACGGCGCGAAGAGCCATGCATGACGAAGGCCGACATCTTTAGGCTCACGCATCTTTCCAGCTGCGCCGGTTGAGCCTCTAAAATGGACGCTGCCGTCCTCGCGCAGGTCCTGCGCGAGCTGCCTCAGATCGCTGACCCGAACGTACTGGTCGGCACCGCAACCGCCGATGACGCCGGAGTCTACCGGCTTACCGACGAGATCGCGCTCGTGCAAACCGTCGATTTCTTTACGCCGATCGTCGACGACGCGCGCGATTACGGCCGGATCGCGGCGGCCAACGCGCTTTCGGATATTTACGCGATGGGAGCGCGCCCGATAGCCGCGCTGGCGATCGGCGCGTTTCCCGACACGATGGATGCGCGCATCATCGGAAGCATTCTTGCGGGCGGCGCCGAGAAAGCGCGCGAAGCCGGCATCGAAATCATTGGCGGCCACACGATCAAAGATGCCGAACCGAAGTATGGGCTTGCCGTCACGGGCGTCGTGCATCCCGATCGCATCTGGCGCAACAACACCGGAAAACCCGGCGACGCGCTCGTGCTGACAAAACCGATCGGCACCGGGATCCTCACTACCGCGCGGCGCGACGACGCGGTCGACGAAGAAGCCCTGCGGCCCGCCATCGATTCCATGCTGATGCTCAACCGAGATGCAGCTGCAATCGCGGCGCGATTTGACGTGCACGCGGCAACCGACGTTACGGGCTTCGGTTTGATCGGACACCTCTGCGAGATGACCTCGGCGGGGACCGGCGCGGAAATCTCCGCGCACGCCGTCGCGCTGTTCGCCGAAGTCGAGCGGCTTGCGAATGCCGACATCGTTCCGGGCGGGACGCGCGCCAATTACCGTTTCGCCGTGGAGCGCGGCGTGCAGTTCTCCGAGAGCGTTGCGCTCGCGCGCCGCATGATCTTATGCGACGCTCAAACGTCGGGCGGATTGCTGCTCGCCGTGCCGCCCGATCGTTCGACCGAGCTGGTGCACGAGCTGAAAAACGCAGGGCTCGGCGGCGCTAGCGAAATCGGTTCGCTTACGCCCGAGCCCGTGATCCTCGTCGTCGATTAGTTTAGGACACATTTCGTAGGTCGAGAAGCCGAACGGGAGGCAGCCGCTTGCCCGCCAAAAAGCGACACAGCAACAACCGGAGGATTCGTATGAAAACCTCGCATCCGGCACTTCGTATCATTACGGTAACCGCGCTCTCGCTGTTCTTCTGCCTGTGGTGTTTGCCCGATCTCGTTAGAGTGGCGGGCCATCCCAACGGAGAGCTCGGCTTACGTACCGACGGCCATACGGCGGAAACGGTTGTACCGGATACCCCGGCGCAACACGCCGGCATTCGCCCGGGACAACGCCTCGACCTCTCCAAATTGCCGGCGGACCGGCGCTCCTCAATCATCGGCGGATATGTGACGGCTCCGGGCGTTACCGTCACCATCGGAGTGTGGCGAGCAGGCAAATTCGCTCCCGTGACGCTGCGTTCGATTCCCGAACAGACGGCGCCGGCATTCATCGTGATCCGCGAGATTGTCTTTTTAATACCATTGCTAATCGGGATATTCTTGGTTCTCTTACGCCCCAGTCCGATTACGTGGGGATTCTTTTTGTTCTCCTTGGCTGCCGGCGGTGTTCCGCCGACGTCCGTCTTCTCTTCGCGCGTCATCTCGAAGTGGGATTGGTATGTCATCTGGAGCAGCATAGACGTCCTCCTCATTTCAACGCTGCCGAAAACGGGACTCGTGTTGTTTGCGTTCAGTCTCGCTCGCCGGCCGCTCGGTCTTTGGCCGCGCGTTGCAATCGCGACCACCGCGATCGTCGGCGTGATCGAGGCAGTGCCTGCGTTCCTGTTTCCGGACACTGCCTTAAATGGCTGGCCCACGCTCAACGTCGCGGGCGACCTGCTTGCCGCCGCGATCGCGCTGGGCGGACTCCTTTACGCTTACGCGCACGTCGCGATCCGCTTGCGCCAGCGGCTGCACTGGATCGCTGCCGGTTTTGTTTTCTGGATCGTCATCGACGTGGCCGACGCGCTCCTTTGGCCCGGTTACGAGCCCTACTGGGTGCACACTGCGATGGATGCCTCGCAAGTGATCTTCCCGCTTACCGTCGCCTATGCGATCTTCCGCGAACGCGTCGTCGATATCAATTTCGTCGTGAGCCGCACGGTGGCGTACGGATTGCTGACGACCGCCATCGTAGGAGTCTTCGCGCTCATCGATTTGTTCTTATCCCGAACTATGGAAGCTCGGTTCAGTCTTCCTGTCGATATCGTGGTCGCGCTGGTTCTCGGTTTCTTCTTTCATGGGATGCGCAAACAGATCGATGCGGGCGTCGATCGCGTGATCTTTCGGAAACGGCACTTCGCCGAGATGCGCCTTGCAAAAGCTGCAAGAGCCGTCGTGCACGTGGACGACTCGAGCGCGATTGCCGATTACCTCACGCGGTTGCCGGCCGAAGTTTTGGACCTTACGGGAGCTGCGCTCTACATGCGCCGCGGCGGCGGGTTCGCGCTGGAACGCTGCGCGGGCTGGAAACACGAGCCGGCTGCGGCGCTCCCTAACTCGGATCCGCTGGTTGCGTTTATCAGTGCCGAATTAGGCTGCGTCCGCGTGGGCGACGTGCCGATGCGCGAAGCACCGCCCGATCGTCACGATGCCGCCGTCCTTGCAATTCCACTCGTCTTCCGCCGGGAACTTGCGGGCTTCGCGCTCTATGGAGCTCACGAGGACGGCGCCGACTTGGACGCCGACGACGAACGGGCGCTCTTGCCGCTCGTCAATAACGCGGCGGTGACGTACGACCACATCGAAGCGCAAGCTCTGCGCGAGGAGAACCGCCAATTAAGGTCCTTACAGGTGGTGGTTTCATGAAAACGTCGCATCCGGCCCTTCGCGCCATCACGGTAACCGCGCTCTCGCTGTTCTTTTGCCTGACGTATTTCCCGGATCTGCTTCGCGTGCTCGGCCAGCCAAACGGCGATTGGGGCTTTCGGACGAACGGAACCACCGTTACGGTCGTGGAGCCGGACTCCCCGGCGCAGCGTGCCGGAATGCGTCCCGGCGATCGCATCGATCTATCAAATCTTCCGGACAGAGTTCGTTACGCAACACTCGGCGGCTTGGCGCGCACGCCGGGCAACGTGTGGACCTTCAAAATTTGGAAGCACGGACAATTTGTGCCGGTAACCTTGCGCGCCGCGACGGAGCGTACACTCCCGGCGTTCATCGTCATTCGCGAATTTGCGTTTACCGTGCCGCTCATCATCGGGATATTCCTCGTCTTGCTGCGGCCGAGCCCCATCACGTGGGGATTTTTCCTCTTCTCACTGGCTGCTGGAGGCGCAGCGCCGAACTCGGTCTTGGCGGTCAGATACCTGCCCTGGGAAGCGTCCACTCTGTGGTTTCGTACGTATCTCATTTTGTTGAACGTACTCCCGAAGACTGGCCTCGTACTCTTCGCTTTCAGTTTGGCGCGCCGGCCGCTGGGCGCTTGGCGCATCACTGCAATCTCGATTGTTGCGGCACTCGGCATTATTGCGGCAATTCCATACTTCATTGCGAACGACAACTACGGCTGGCCGCAACTCACCGCTTGGTGCGACGTCGTTGCGTCCGCGATTGCGCTCCTGGGTTTATTCGATGCGTACTCGCACGTGACCATGCGCTTGCGCCAGCGGCTCCATTGGATCGCCGCGGGTTTCCTTTTCTGGGTCGTCATCGATGTCATCGATTCTCTGCTCTGGCCGGCCTACGAGCCGTACTGGGTTCACACTGCTATCGACGCGGCGCAAGTCATCTTTCCGCTCGCCGTCGCCTACGCAATCTTCCGTGAACGCGTCGTCGACATCAATTTCGTCATGAGCCGTACGCTGGTTTACGGCTTGCTTACGGCCGTTATCGTCGGAATCTTCGCCCTCATCGACCTGTTCTTGTCGCGCACTATGGAATCTCGACTCAGCCTGCCGGTCGATATCGTCGCCGCGCTGATCCTCGGCTTCTTTTTTCACAGTATGCATAACCGGATCGATGCAGGCGTCGATCGCGTAATCTTCCGCAAGCGTTATATCGCCGAAGGCCGATTGGCAAGAGCCGCCAAGGCGATCGTTCACGTCGAGGAGCCGGACGCGGTTGCGAATTACCTCACGCGTCTGCCGGTCGAGGTGCTCGATCTCACCGGCGCCGCCCTGTACACGCGTCAAGGCGGCAATTTTGTACTCGAGCGGTGCACCGGCTGGAAACACAAACCTGCGGCAGTGTTAACGACTTCGGATCCGCTAGTGGCCTTCATCAGCTCGGAGCTGGCCTGCGTGCGCGT
>CAAGKR010016414.1_pt1 | contig 13424 bp, 15 predicted proteins | sample 2556971 | NCBI WGS metagenome assembly CAAGKR01 (sample SAMEA5207829, study PRJEB30636) | soil metagenome | biome: forest; feature: boreal; material: soil | place: USA | collected 2011-09 | depth 1 m | reverse complement strand
GCTTCGCCCTCTGATCATCAAACGGCCGATTGGGGGGCGTTTCATCCTCGGTCGAGTCGCTGGGCGCCTCGTCGCCACCGAGAACCCACATGTGTCCGGCCGCACGCCGCGTTGGTTCCGAGCGCAACGAGCGGGTCGGCGTAGCAGCGTGGTCCTGATTGGGCCGCCCCGGTGCGGCAAGACGGCAGCGACGATCAGCGGAATCCTTGAATGGCGCGGCCCAGCCATCCTCAGCTCCGTCAAAGCCGACCTCATGGCCGCGACCATCGGTTGGCGACGCAGCCTCGGCGACGTCCGAGTCTTTGACCCAACCGGATCCACCCGAGAGCCCACCTCTGGCTGGTCACCGCTGCGCGATGCGTCCAGCGTCAGCGGCGCTCAGAAGGCCGCCCGGGCGCTCATCGACGCCGGGCCACGCGCCGGGATTGAGGACCTCGACTTCTTCGTACGCCTCGCTGAGCAACTCCTCTGGCCCCATCTGCTCCTCGGCGCGACCGCCGGTCACACCATGCGCGACGTTGTGCGCTGGATCCTCACCCAAGAATCGCCCGTCGACGACCGGACCCAACTCGGTCGGACCATCCAAGACGTCGTCCGCGGTCCCTATTCCTCCAGCCACGACATGGCCGTCGATGGCAGCCGCGCCTTGGCGGCCATCTGGAGACTTGACAAGCGCACCCGCTCGAGCGCCTACGCCACCGTCCAGACGCTGCTCGGCCCCTGGACCGACCCCGGCGTCGCCGAAGCGAGCGACTACCAAGAGATCGACCTCGACTGGCTCCTCGCCGGCGAAAACACCCTGTACCTATGCGCGCCGCTGCACGAACAGCACCGGCTCGCCCCCGTGTTCGGCGGGCTCCTCGGGGACCTCATCAACCAGGCCTACGAGCGAGTCAGTCGCACCGACCAGGAACTCCCAACCACACTCCTGGTACTCGACGAAGCCGCTAACACTCCCACCCGATGGCTTCCCAGCGTCGCCAGCACCTGCGCCGGACTCGGCCTGCTCCTGGTAACGATCTGGCAATCCAAAGCCCAGCTCGACGCCGCCTACGGCGACCTCGCCGACTCGGTCCTCACCAACCATGGGACCAAACTCATCTTCTCGGGAGCCTCGGACCTCCAAACCCTCGAATATGCCGCCCGGCTCGTCGGCGACGAAGACATCACCCGACAAGCGACCAGCATCGACCAGGACCACGGGCGCCGCACACTCAACCTCTCTCAACACGCGGTGCCGCTACTCCCGGGACATGTCCTCCGCCAGAGCCGAGCCGGTCACGCGCTCCTCGTGCACGGCACACTCCCGCCCGCGCATCTCCAAACCCGGCCCTACTACCAGGGCCGCCGACTCCGGGCCCGAGCCGAACAGACGAGAAACCTCCGGCGAAACCGGAACAGCTTCGAGGCTCAACGATGAGTACCCGGCGTCCCGGCGGCTCGCGTTCTCTGCGGCAGGGAACCTCCCATTCATCCCAGCGCGCTACCACCTTGGCCAGGTCACGCCCGGTAGGGCGTGACCTGCAACCGTGTATATGCCTGGTGGTAGCTGGGATCGAGAGCTGAAGTTGCGGCGAGAGCTGGGCCGTCAGCATGGACGCCGGGTATGCAGGTCGAAGGTGATGGTGGCGTAGGGGGTCGCGTCGGACGAGTGGCGTGGAGGTTGCGATGGCCGGCTTCGATCGAGATGGGAGATGACCCGGGTTGGATGCAGGAGTTCGTGCAAGGGATCGAGGCAGGCCGCCATGCTCAGCCGACGGCGTTCGAGCGTGGATCCACGAGTCCTGGGACGCGGTGGTTCAGACTGGCGCGCAGCCGGTCACGCTGTCGTGGCCGGCACCCGGTGCGGAAACGGTAGAAGCGCGCACGCTGCGGAGCGCACGTTGCGCTCCCTGAGTAGTCCGCTTGGAAGAGTGCGAAAGCCGGATCTATGAAGATTGCAAACTCGGGCTCTCATCGGACAGGCAAGACGACCCTTGCTCTTGCCGTTGTCGAGCAGCTTGATGACGGGGCTGGGGTGGTCCTTGAAGTTTCCCGCCAATTGGTCGACGAAGTGGGTGAGCCGCGTTTCTTCCGTCGAGGCGCAAACACGTTCAATCGACAGTGTTTGATACTGGCGTCCCAGGTGGAGACCGAAAGTCGGCTCGCAGCAGGACAGCCGGCGGTCTTCGTGTGCGATCGAAGCGTGGTTGACCATTGGGCATACACTCGGGTCCTGTTCGGCGAGGCAGCCGCTTCGTCCGAGGGGAAACTGTGGGAAGCGTTGGCGTGGCGATGGTCCAAGACGTACGACCTCGTATTCATTACCGAAACGGTGATACCTCCCGCTGATGATGGTGTCCGCGAAGCAGACATTCATTTCCAAAGGAAGATCCGGATTGAGATCCAATCGATCTATGACAGTCGGGGAATGCAAACGCGTGCAGTGTCCGGGACAACTGATGAACGACGGGCTGCGATCCTTGCGTCGCTAACCAATCCAAGGAGAACGTGATGAGCACCTTGGGACCACTGCGTGATCTCTTGGAGCATCGGACGGACTTATCGCTCACGCTTGATGAAGTCCAGCAATATCAACGGATGTTTGACGAAGCCAACTGGACGTCTCCGGCGACCGGACTGGAAAAGCGGCGCCACATTCTCTTTCACCTCGCGATTCTGGTCGGCAAGCTTGCTCGCATCGAGGAGCGCGCTGATCACCGAGTCGAGACAACCGACTCCTTCAACGACGCGGTCGCGGACCTCTTGGTCTTCGCAGCCCAGTTGGCCTCCGTTGCCGACGTGAGTCTCCAAGACCTCTACTTGGATCGTCTGACGGGCCTTGTGATCGCGTAGCACTGCAGCTGGGGTCGAATGCCAGGAATGGGTGGTCCTACGCCGGCGGTAGAATGGTCGTGATGAGCGTGGAGGCCGATCTCGCCGGCGGGGTGCTGACTTCTGGGACAGCGCTGTCATTTGCCCCGGGTTTGCCACTCATCAGTACGGGGCCGTTCGATGAGGCCTTCGCCGCGACGCTCGCGCATTTGCTCGATCATGGGGATGACGTCCGGGGTGGCGATTCGCAGTCGGTCGGTCACGGGAAGTTCACGAAGGAACTGCTCAATTTCACCCTGTACCTCTCGCGACCAACTGATCGGCTGCTCGCGAATCCCCAGCGACCGCTCAACATCATCGGTGCGGTCGGGCGGTTCGTCTGGATGATGGCGGGTTCTGACCGTCTTGCAGACATCGCGTATTACGAGCCCCGGGTTAGCGGCTTCTCCGATGATGGACTGACTGTCCCCGGCTCTTGCTACGGCGCGCGGTTGCTCAACCCTCGACCGGGCGTGGACCAGGTTCGCAGCGCAATTGAGATACTCCGGAGCGACCCGACGTCTCGTCGAGCAGCCGCTGCGATCTATGAGCCAGAAGATGCTGGTCGCGAGTCACGCGATATCCCGTGCGCCTTTGGCATGTTCTGGACGATCCGGTCCGCAGCGCTGGTGACAACCGCAATCATGCGCTCGAATAATGCGTGGACTCTCCTTCCTTACAACGTCTTCGAGTTCACGTTGCTCTCCGAAGTCATCGCTGCCGAGCTCAATCTTGAGCTCGGGTCGTATTCGCACTTTGCATTCTCGATGCATCTCTACGAGGCGGACTTCGCATCTGCGCGCGCCGCGCTGGGGCAGGTGCGGGACGAGGCTCTGACACCGATGCGCGCAATACCGCGTGGTTCGGCACTTGCGGACCTTCACCGTTTGCTCTTGTTCGAACAGGAAGTGCGCAGTGGCGGGCCCGGGATCAATACCCGCAACTGCGCAAAGTGGCAGCGCGACGCCATGGCTCTCGGCCCGTTTTGGTCCGATTTTGGGCTCATCCTGCTCACCCATGCAGTGCGACAAGCCGATCGGGACAAGTTGGTGGCCCGGGTCGCGGGCGAGGTCACGGGTCCGCTTGGGGACCTGCTGAGAGAGCAACTCGGACTCGCGGAACGGCAGCTAGTTATCGACCTGAGTTCACCCGACCTCGCCGACGCGCGTACGGGCGAGGAGTTGCCGGCGTCCGAAGACGAGGACCGGTCTGCCCTGGAGCAAGAGACTCGCAAGTTCTGGCTCGACAGATCACGCCAAGAACTCGACGATGCAGTCGAACGGACGGGTGGTACACCCCGCCGTAGGTGAGGTCCACCGCGTCGCTTCCCGCTCCCCAAAGTTTTGTCCACCGAGGCGCCGAGGACACCAGGCAGCATCATACGAATGCGATGGGAGTGTTTTCTGCTGAATGAACTCGAACTCGTGCTGCACCCGCGGTGTGCTCGTCGCTGACGGCGTACACGCTGAGCCCGCGGCTGCGCTACAGGACTTGGTCGAAACGGCCATTGCTGTTGCAAAAGAGGAGTAGGGCAAGAGTCTCCCTCGCGTCCGAGCCGCTCGAACCGCGCCACTGCGCGTAAACGGCGTAGTTTCACGACGTCGTCATGGCATCATGAGCGCAACTACGTGTTGATTGAGCCCAGAAATGAGGGTGCGCGGTCATGCCAAAGCTGGAAGATGAGATCTTAGAGACCTTTTATTCCGCGCTGGCAGAGTCAGGTGAGATTGATGGCCTCACGTTGGACAAGCTGCGAGATCTCTTCAACGACGGCAACGTTCCCAAAGCCGACGACCTGGTCGCCGCCTTTTCTGCTCGGAAACGCACGGCATGATCCAGATAGATGGCATCGAGATAAGGGAGCTGCGAGGGATTCGGCACCTCTCTCTCCGCCCGGCACGAAAATCTTTCGTCATCTCTGGGCCAAACGGCTCGGGAAAGAGCGGCGTGGTCGATGCGATTGAGTTTGCACTTACAGGCGAGATATCACGCCTCGCCGGCAAAGGAACCGGTGGACTCACGGTCCTTCGACATGGACCTCACGTCGACCGCCGCGATGATCCAGGCGCAGCGGAGGTTGCGCTCCAGCTCTATCTTCCGGGTTGCGACAAGATGACGACGCTAACCAGAAACGTCAAGAAGGCCAAGGAGTTCACCCTTGAGCCCGACGACCCAGAAATCCGAGCCGCTGTCGAGGAAGTAGCTCAACATCCTGAGTTGACGCTCTCGCGGCGCGACATCATCAAGTACGTCATCGTGGAGGCGGGGCAACGATCGAACGAGGTCCAGGCGCTTCTCAGGCTGGACAGAGTTGGCCAGATCCGCAGTGTTCTGCGCACAATGCAGACGAAGCTCAGTACGGCTCACAAGACCACTGAAAGCGCCGTCGCATCGGCTGCTGACGCGCTCAAGCGCCACCTCGATCTGGAGACGCTCCCAAAACGGGACGTCCTCGCTGTCGTCAACAAGCAACGGAAGTTGCTTGAGCTGCCCGTTCTTGTGGAGCTGACGACGGAGACAGCCCTAGACGAGGGTGTCGCATCCGGCGGGGCCGATCCCGCCTTCAACAAGAAGGCGACACTCCGCGATCTGGCAGCAATTCGGCGCGAGTCTGACGGCCTTGCCGGTCTGTGCCGACAAGAAGCGGACAATCTGATCGACGGACTCAAGCGGCTCGAAGAAGATCCCGCTCTCTTTGGCGCGATCCAACACCGCTCTTTCATTGAGCGGGGTCTGGCTCTCGTCGATAGTCCTCGCTGCCCGCTCTGTGATCTCGAATGGGACGACGTCGAGCATCTTCGGGCGCACCTCGCTGGCAAGCTTGCGAAATCTAACGAAGCGGAGGCGTTCCAGAAGGACCTTCTGAAGAATGCCGGGGTGATCGTTGGACAGGCACAGCGGCTACAGGCCTTGATTAGTGCCGTCACTCCGGTCGCCGAAGCCGATGGCGCAGATGTGCTGCTTGAGCAGCTTGTTGGTTGGTCAGCGCGTCTCGACGAGTTGTGCAACGGTCTCGGCACCGTTGAGGGAATCTTGCAGCGCCGGGAAGCATTGCGAATCGAGTGGGCCGCTTCGCCGACAGGACTCTCGGAGAGCCTCGACACGCTTACAGCCGCAATCACGGCGATACCCGATCAAAGCGCGACGGTGGCTGCCCAGACCTTCTTAGTTCGAGCCCAGGAGAGGCTCGACGGTCTCAGGCGTAGCCGCAGCGACGCATCAGCCGCCAAGGCTGCGCTCTCTGCTGGGCAGCTCGCCTACAAGACCTATTGCGACGTTGCCGACGCCGCACTGCGTTCGCTCTACGACGCAGTAGAGGATGATTTCAGCGCCTACTACCGCGACATCAACACTGGCGACGAGCCAGAGTTCAAGGCCAAACTCGAGAGTGACGAAGCCAAACTCGATCTCAAGGTGGACTTCTACGGAACTGGGATGTTCCCTCCTGCGGCGTACCACAGCGAAGGACACCAAGATGGCATGGGAGTCTGTCTCTATCTAGCGCTGATGAAACGTGTGCTGGGCGACAACTTCCGGTTTGCTGTGCTCGACGATGTTGTGATGTCGGTTGACAAGGAGCATCGGAAGCAGTTCTGCAAGCTGCTGGCGTCGCGGTTTCCCGACACCCAGTTCATCATCACCACCCACGATCAGATTTGGGCAAAGCAAATGCGTTCGGAACATCTCGTCGGGTCAAATGCGAGCGTCGTCTTTCACGGGTGGAGTATTCAGACCGGGCCAGTCGTTGAGGAGGTCGCTGAAGTCTGGGATCAGATTGAAGCAGCTCTTGCGAAGAACGACGTCCCCGACGCGGCCGGCCGACTCCGCCGGCACCTCGAATACGTTGCGAGCGAGCTCGCGGACTCTCTCGCTGCACGGATCCCGTATCACGCCGATGCCAGCCACGACCTCGGCGAGCTTCTTTCTGGTGTCATTGGCAGACAGGGCGACCTGCTCAAGCTCGCGGCGAAGGCCGCCAACTCTTGGTCCGATGACGATGCCCGCGCAAAGGTCGAGGCCCTAAAGACGGCGCGAGCCGGGGCTCTCGAGCAGTACGGAGGCGAGAGTTGGGCTGTGAACGCGGCGATCCACTACAACGAATGGGCGGACTTCTCGAAGGCCGACTTCATACCGGTCGTTGCCGCGTTTAGGGCTGTTGTCTCGCAGTCTCGTTGCGCGAACCCAACGTGCGACTCGTGGCTGTATGTGACACCACCGAAGGGCGATCCACAAGCACTGCGTTGCCCCTGCGCCGCGGTGAACCTCAACCTCACGGCAAAGTAATCAGGGCCAGCCGGGAAGGGCGGCCGCTGAGATTCCCGGCGGGCAGACCACGCTGCCGGAACGGTGATGACGGAGATAGCGGACGGTTGCTGAGGCGGCCCATTTCGGTGCAGACTCTCCGTTGGACTGGGGGTGCGGGAGTGTTTCAGCGACTGGGGGCAGGGGCTCTCGTAGTTGTTGTCTCCGTCGCTCTGGCGTCGCCCGTCGCTGCCAAGACCCCAAAGCCCCCGAAGAACGTCGTCGTGCTCACCAACGATCAGATCGCGGGCAGCGCACTCCTCACGCTCGCAGATATGCCAACCGGCTATGCCGCCGTGCCGAATACCAATACGCAGCCGAACGGCACGAGCGGCTTCTGCAACGGTCCAAACGAGCCGGCACGAGCCGAGGCCCAAGCAGTCGTCGGATCGGGCTCTTCCGAGTTCGCGCAAAATCCGGAGTTCGGGCCGTTCCTCGGCGGATCGGTGTACTCGTTTCCTACGACTAAGCAGGCTGCGGCCTTCCTTGACACGGAGCGGGCGCAGTCGACGTGTGGCATGTTCAACAGCGCGAGCGGCACGGTCACCCTGACCTCATCGATATCACAGATCGCTTTCACGAAGTTGGGGGACGACACCGTCGCGCTGCGCCTCACGAACACAGTGCAGGGCAGCACAACTTCAAGCTCGAGCGATCAAATCACCGTACGCATCGCCAACAACGTAGTCTCGATCGCAGAAGGCGGTCTGGGCGGTCCGAACGCCACACTCGATCAGCAGTACGTCTCAAAGAGCATCTCGAAACTCGGGATAGCCATCGAAGTCGCGAAGCAGGCCGCGAAGAAGACAAAGAAGAAGGGCAAGTCCTAGGCCGAACGAGGGGAATGGCAGAGATGGGTGCTCAGCCGGAAGCCAGCGCTGTGACCGGAGGACGTTCCAACGGGGCGTTGATCCTCCTGGTTGGGGCAGCGGCCCTGATCGTCGGCGCGTTGCTGCCGTGGGCGACGGCCTCGGTGGGCTTCGTCAGCATCTCGAAGGCGGGCACCGACGGCGACGGCGTCATCACGCTCATCCTCGGAGCCGTCATCGCGCTCTTCGCGCTCTTCGCCTGGAAACCTCAACCGCACCAGTTGGCGGTCATCGTCGGCGCGGGCGCCGGGCTTGCTGCCGGCGGAGTAGCGATCTACGACATCGTCAACGTGAGCGACGCCGTCACCAACGCCCAGTCGCAATCGAACCTGGTCCACGCGTCAGTCGGTAGCGGCCTGTACGTAACGGCTGTGGGCGCCGCCATCGCCATCGTCGGTGCGCTCGTCAAGAACAGCGAGACGCAAAAGCCGGTCGATCCGGCCAAGAACTCCGGGCGCGTTTCGTGCCCTCACTGCGCTGAACAGATCATGCCGGCGGCCACGGTGTGTCCTCATTGCAACCGGGACGTGAAACCGAGCGCGCTGGCTCCCGCCCCGGCGGGAACTGCCGAAGGCTGGGTGCCCGACCCGAGCGGTCGGCACCCTGACCGCTGGTGGGACGGCAAGCAGTGGACCGAGTGGGTGCGCGACAAGCCGGGTGGGACGCGGTCCGAGGATCCGCCGGTCCCGAGCGTTTCCTGAGCCGTACGTCTGACTTCTTCACATGCTCTGGACGGCGGTCATCACGGCATTTCTCAGCGCCGGCGGAATCGTGCTGGGTTGGTATCTCAACGAGGGGACCCGGTCGCGTGGCGCCCAGTTGGAGACCGATCGCCGACGAGCGGACTTCCAGCGTGTGACGATGCTCGAGTTGCAAGAGGCGATGAGCGCCCTGACGCGAGCGACCTACCAGATACACAACGCTGACTCGACGGCCGAACGTGAAGGCGTTCAATGGGGAACGAACCGAGTGGGCGAAGAGCTCGGCGAACAGCACCGCGGTGCCCTCCGCCGCACATACATTCTCAACTCCCGCGTCGCGAACGTCGACATCCGGAACGCATGTCAAGCGGTCATCGCGAGTTCCAATGCTGCTATCGCCGCGCCGAGCCAAGCCGTAGGCACGATCGAAACGCACACGACGGGCGACCTTGCGAATGCCGCCACCGAGGTGATCGGTGAGCTCCTCCGAGACCTGCTCTAGCCGCGTTCCCTGCCCAGCGTGTCAACGCGATGTCAACGGATGCCGGGTGTGGTCCGATGATCGAGTCCGTTCTCGTCCACACCAGTCCGGTCTCGTAGTTCGCTGACCTGCGGTATCAGGACTACCACGGACGCCGCCGGACGTCGTTGGACCCGGTAGTGGAACTGGGGACCGAAGGTCCCGGGTTCGAGTCCCGGCAGCCGACCAACGCCCACAACGGTTCCAGGGTTTCCGGCGGGCATCTCGGGCGCTGATGTCGGCAGGACCTCACGGTCGGGGTCGCGATCGGAGTTATGGGAAATGCCGCGTACGCGGGCCTCCAGTTCCTAGTTGCGAAGTTGTGAGGCGGAGGACAGCCAACCTACGTATATAGGGCACAGAGACGGTCGCCGATGTGCTCCTGGAGGACGCCAAAGACAACATCGTGTCCCGTGATTGCCCCGTCAGCCTGGTCGGCGTTCGGTGATTCAATGATGTTGTCAGCGACAGCCATGAAGGTCTGGATTTCCCCCCGCAAGGCTTGATCGGCAATCCGAACCCGCAACGTCAATGCCCGCACCTGCTTCCACCACCAGTCGTCCTTGAGCTCCTGCGGCGCGTTCTTCTTGTCCCAGCCCTTTCCGTCCCGATCGGCTCGGATCATCGCGATCACAAAGTCCTGGACGGCACCCCAATATGCAGTGACGGCGTCCTGTCCTTCGAGGAGAACATTGCGATCGAAGTTATTGCGTTCGCCTTGGCGCGCTCGGCGGTCGGCGCGGCGTTCGCGCAGATCCTCGATGATGGAGTTTCCGAAGAGCCCGACCACGAACGTGATGACCGGCAAGACGTCTCGAAACTGAGACCAAGTCATGGTGTGCCGACCCTTCCAGCAAAGATCAGACTTCCGAGCCGCTCGGCGGCCTCTTCCTGCATCCCCGGAGCGACGTGGCTGTACAGGTCGAGAGTGATGCCGATCGACAAGTGATCTCAGTTGACGGTGTGGCGATGCTCACAGCATCTTTCCGCTCTGCTTGTCGTTCCAGGCCCCGAGAGACGCGTCCTTCTCGCTGCCGTAGTGCTCCTCCCAATACCTGTTGGCGCTTGATCCCCAGAAGATATTGATACGGGCTGGGAACACGAAAGCCCATTTCCAAATGAACTGCAGCGCTGCGTGCACAAATTTCATTGCATCTCCCCTCCCTGAGCCGCGCACTCTTGCCGGGCTCGCTAACCATGATCAAGGTCCGGCGGGTTCTCCTCGCCAAAAGGGCTTCATCGGAGGTTGCGGACAAGCTCGATGCGGTCAAGATGTCGGCGATATGGGCGCCCGCCTTCGAGGACCGCAGCGATCGGCCACCATCGGGTCGGGGAGGGGTTGGTAGGCGAGGGGTGCCTGGGTCGGATGGCCTGGAGGGCCCGCGTCCACGCGGAACCATGAGGCGCGGTTGAGAATGAGTTTTCGCACTTTCCTGGGCAGTCGTTTGGTGGTCATGGTGTCAGCCTTCCTCCGAGAGCTGCCCCTACCAAGCCTGAGCCAGCGGCGATCAGCGTTTCGGGCCACGCCACAGAACCGGAGCATACGGCTGGGCGTCCTAGGTCGGCCGGGGCTCCGAGGAGGGCCCCGACCTGTTCGGAGGAGGTCAGCGAATTCGTCCGAGGGCTGCTGAACGTGCTGCTCGAGCAGCGCAATGGCTTGCGCGAATGACTGGGCTCCTCGCGCTCGCGACGGTCGCGCTAGCGGTCATTGCGGCACTGCAATGATGCAGAAAAGGACCAGCACGGGAGACTCATCGTGACGGAGATATGGCAACAACGGGAAGCCGTGCTGCTCCAAGCCATCGCCGATGCGGAGGCGGAGTTCGAGGACGACCTCCAGAACGAGGAACTTGAGGAGCGCACCGGCCTCCCTGATGACGAGGTGCAGTGGGGCCTCAAGGCGCTTCTCGAGGCCGACCCGTCGTACATCGTGGGGATCAACGCGACTTCCGGGGACGAATTCTGTACGTTGCTCGGGATCCGGCTCGCAGAGCGCGGGCGACGCGAGGTCGGGCAGTGGCCGAACGACAATGTCGGCGCCGCTCTGGTGGCGCTTCTGGACGATCGGATCGCCAGTGAGCCTGATGAGAGGGAGCGAGGTCGTTTCGAACGCCTCCGGGACGGTGTCAGGAGCGTCGGAATCGACGTCCTGACGCAGCTGATCGTCGCGGCGTCGAGACAAGCCACTGGGCTCTAGGCGCTGGCTAACGCGCGACTACGCACCGGACCGGAACAGCCGGACGAGCCGGTCTCGGCCCGGACGAGACGAACGGGTGAACCGTTGCGACGCAAGGAGCCGCGGTGGGGTGCAGGTCAACGAGTCGCGGCGAAGCAGCGGGCGTCTGCCTGGGGGACCGAAGGTCTCGGTTTACGACGGCCGAGCCAGAACCTCTTGGGACATCCAAAGTTCAAGCACGGAAACGGTTGCACGCGGACGCTTCAGTAGACCGCAAGCTTGCTCAAACCGTTGGGGGTTAGCCGGGCAGACCGAGTTGCTGCATCATCGCCATGTTGTCAGCCAACCCCCAACGCTCGACGGCACGCCCCTCCGAGAACCGCAACGCGCCCATCGTCACCACGTCGATATGACGACCGGTAGGTGGCAATCCCATGAGTTCATCTGTGTGATGACCAGTCATACGGCCGTAGGAGACGGCGATGTCGGCCTCGGCGACAACGAAGTCGATCGGGTTACGAAAGTCCGGGAACCCGGCGCGCATCATCGCAACCGACGCCCGGTAACGTTCCCGCCCCCTCCCTTCCAAGCCCACGAGCTCGAGGTGGTTCAACGAAGTTCTCGGCGATCAACTCATCGATCAGATCGACGCGCCCCTCATTCCAAATCTCCTCGGTCACCGGAAACATCAGCGCTCTGGACTCCTCAGTGCGATCCGACATCAGCCCCCCTTGGGTCGCGCTTCTGGTGGGATGCTCGCAGCGTCGTCGGCATCCGTCCAGAACCAACACCTCACAGCTTCCCCGGGTTCTCACCAAGTTGCGGCCAATCCTGAAGTAACTCGTGCATAGACCTGCTGGTGGACCCGCCCTACCTTGCAGTGGGGGTGGAATCGGTGCGCGCGTGTCTCCGAGGGCCGTGCCTACGCGGCAATCCTCAGCGCAAGAGTAGGAACCACATCAGTTGGCTGCGAGAATTCGGACTGGGACGCTGCGGGGCCCGCGTACCTGCCCGGCTGACCACGTGACAGCGTCGGGGTCGGCGAGCTCGAAGTCGGGGTAGCGCTTCATCCATTCTTCGAGCGCCACGCGTAGCTCCATGCGGGCCAGGTGCGAACCGAGGCATCGATGTATGCCGAGTCCGAACGCGGCGTGGCGGTTCTCGGCCCGGTCGAGTTGCACTTGGTCAGCGTCGGAAAAGATTGCAGGGTCGCGGTTCGCCGCGGGGAAGGGCAGCAACACCCAGTCGCCCTCTGTCATCGGACAGCCGTGGAACTCGAAGTCCTTAGCCACCAGGCGGGCCATGGTGACGGGCGCATACGAACGCAGCAACTCCTCCATCGCGGTGTCGATGAGCCTCGGCTCGCGTGCGAGACGCCGTCGGTCTTCGGGGTGCTGCGCGAGGTGCCAGAGCGAGGCCCCGATAGCCGACCAGGTCGTGTCGATGCCGGCGATCATCAACAGGACCATCGTGCCCCGCACGTGCTCGCGCTGCAGTTTGTTGCCGTCTAACTCGGCGTCGAGCAAGAAGGAGGTCAGGTCGTCCTGTGGCTCGGCCAGGTGTTCGGCGATGCGGGCATCCATGTAGGCGTCGAGTTCGCCTTCGTCCTGTTGGGCCTGGCGCTCCTCGGCGGTGGCGTCGACGTCCTCGAGGATCATGCGAATGAAGCGGCGGAAGATGTCGGCGTCTTCCTGGGGGAAGCCCAGCATCCTCACGATCACCTGCAGCGGGATGTGCTGGGCGTACTCGACGGCTGCATCGAATTCGGTCTTGGTTGCCACGGCCGCAAGGAGCTCCGCGCACAGCTGGCGCGTGAAGGGCTCGAGCGTTGCGATGCGTTTCGCGGAGAACGCCGGGAGCAGCAGCCGGCGGGCCACGGCATGGAAGGGCGGGTCGGAGGTGATGGGTGGCGCGAGACCGATCGGGGCGGGAAGGTCCTCGGGCCCAGGGCGTACCTCGCTCACCACGACCGATCGTGAGCTGAAGTGTTCCGTGTCGTAGGC
>CAAGKR010398807.1_pt1 | contig 13428 bp, 13 predicted proteins | sample 2556971 | NCBI WGS metagenome assembly CAAGKR01 (sample SAMEA5207829, study PRJEB30636) | soil metagenome | biome: forest; feature: boreal; material: soil | place: USA | collected 2011-09 | depth 1 m | reverse complement strand
TTCTCCCCACGCGACCCGGGAGAGCCGCTGGACGGCATCGGGCAGTACCTCTACCCGTCGCGACCGAGCGCACAGAAGTAGAGCCGACCGCCACCGTGCCCAAGCTCCCAAAGCTCCCCGCCCCCCCGCTCCCAGCCGCGCTGCAGGAGCCGCCCCCGCGCCCGGGCGAGGGTAACGGCACGGCCGGCCCGCTAGAGAGCGCCAAAGAGGCCGGGACCACGGTCGTCGACTGGGTCGACGAGCGCACCTCGCTGAGCGGCGCCGGGCGCTGGCTGATGTTCCGCAAGGTGCCGAAGGGGACCAACTGGTTCTACACGCTCGGCTCGGCGACGATGTTCGCGTTCCTCTCCCAAGCCGTGACCGGCGTATTCCTGGCTATGTACTACCGCCCGGATCCCTCGGGCGGGGCGTATGAATCGATCAGGTACGTCACCAACGATGTGTTCCTCGGCCAGTTCGTGCGCGGCATGCACAAGTGGGGATCGAGCGTGATGGTGGTCCTCGTATTCCTGCACATGGGCAGGACGTTCTTCTTCGGCGCCTACAAGTATCCGCGCGAGCTGAACTGGGTGATCGGCGTCGTGCTGCTGATCCTGACGATGGTGATGTCCTTTACGGGCTATTTGCTGCCCTTTGACCAGCGCGCCTACTGGGCGACGATAGTGGGCGTCAACATCAATGGTCTCGGTCCCCTGGTCGGCCCGTACCTGAGCGACTTCCTCAGAGCGGGCCCTGAATTCGGGGCGACGACGCTGTCGCGCTTCTATGCGATCCACATGCTGCTGATCCCTGGCGCGCTGGTCGCGTTGATCGGTGCGCACCTGTACCTGGTTGCAAAGCTAGGCACAACCGCGCCGCCGTGGATCAAAGCCGAGCAGAACCCCGAGTTGCGCAAGGCTGACGCATGAACCAGCGCGAGAAGGAGGAGTACCTCCGCGAGTACGGGATCCTGAAGGCGCAGGGCAAGCCGTTCTTCCCCTATGCGGTCGCCAAGGACGGGGCGATGGCGGTTGTCGTCATGGCGGTCATCATCACGATGTCGCTGGTGCTCGGCGCGGAGCTCGGGTCGAAGGCGAACCCCACGACCACGACCTATGTGCCACGTCCCGAGTGGTATTTCTTCTTCCTGTTCGAGGTCTTTCGCGTGCTCAAGGTGCCCAGCCTCGTGGGGCTGGCCGGGATCGGCATCCCTACGCTGGGCATGATCCTGCTGTTCCTTCTGCCGTTCTATGACCGCGGCCCCGAGCGTCGCCCCGAGCACCGCCCAATCGCCACGATCACGGGCATCTTCGTGATCGGGGCGATGGCACTGCTCACCTACCAGGGCGCGAGCGCCGGCTCGCCGACCGCGATCGAAATGGCCACGCCGAAGGCCACCCTTCAGGCTGGTGGCAAGACGCTCGCCGAATACGAAGCCGGCAAGGCGGTCGTTGCCCAGTCAGGGTGTGAGGCATGCCACAAGATCGGCGAGAACGGCAACGCCGGGCCGGGCCCTGACCTGACGCACATCGCCTCGCGGCTGCCTGCGCAGGGGATTGCGCGCACGCTGGTGAACCCCACGGCGCCGATGCCCTCGTTCAAGAACCTGCCGCCGCAGAAGTTCAATGCGGTTGTCGCCTTCCTGTCGCAGCTGAAGTAGCTGGTCCATGACCGCCGAGCTTGGTGCTGACGCGACCGCGGGACGGCTGGAGGCGGAGCAGGTGCGCGCCATGTTCGACCGCGTGGCGGCAATCTATGACCCGCTGAACACGCTGATGTCGGCCGGTCTGCATCACCGCTGGCGTACCCGCGCCGTCGATCTTGCATGTGTGAGCCCTGGCAGTCGCGTGCTCGACGTCGCCACCGGCACCGGCGACCTCGCGATCGAGCTCGCCAGACGTGTCAGCCCGGGCGGCGAGGTGCTCGGCAGCGACTTCTCCGAAGAGATGCTGAGCCGTGCGCGCCTGAAGGGGGCTCAAGTCGCGGGTCTGAGCTTCGAGTGGGGCGACGCGTTGCAGCTGCCATATGACCGTGACTCATTCGATGCCGCGACAGTTGGCTTCGCCGCTCGCAACTTCTCGGATCTGCAGCGCGGTCTCGCTGAGATGGCGCGGGTGGTGCGCCCCGGCGGCCGCGTCGTAGTGCTCGACTTCACCACGCCAACTCGCCCGCCTCTGTCGCTGTTCTATCGGGTGTGGTTCGACCGTGTCGTGCCGCTGCTCGGCCGGCTGACAGCGCCGCTGGCGCCCAGATCCGATGGGGCCGCCAAGTCGACGATCGCCGAGGCGTACACCTACCTTCCCAATTCGGTCAAGCGCTTTGGCACGCCCAGCGATCTGGCCGCGACGATGGAGCGCGCTGGGCTGGTCGATATTCATTATCTGATTACGGCAGGTGGCATCGTAACCATCCACGCCGCTACCGTCCCTGGAGATGGGACAACGTGAGAACAGTCATCGAGGCGTGAGCCCGCAGGGCGGTCGAGGCGTCGCAGGCGGGTACCGATGCAGAGCGAGGGGGCGTCGATCGGGATGGAGCAGGCATCGATGACAGCGCTGTATGCGCGAACGAACACCGCCGCCGACGCTGTCGATGAGATCATGCGCCGCGGCGGGCCCGAGCTGCGGGAGCGCATGGCCCGCGCCGAGGCTCACCTGGAGCAGGTCACGGCACAGTCGGGCATGCCACTCGCCTCGCATGCCACAGCCACGATTGCCGCCGGCGGCAAGCGTCTGCGTCCGCTGCTTGTGATGCTCGCGGCGGAATCTGCCGCCGGTCCAACCGAGGGGCCAGAGGGCGAGCAGGGTTTGGTGCGGGCGGCCGTCGCTGTGGAGCTCGTACATTCGGCGACGCTTGTGCACGACGATTTGATCGATGGCGCCGAGCTGCGCCGCGGCCGGCCGACGGTCGCAACGGTCGCAGGTCGCAAGGCGGCGATCGCCACAGGCGATCTGCTTTTCTCGCGTGCTTTTGCCGAGCTGGCCCGCAATCGCGACACCGAGCAGCTACGCGCTCTATCCGACGCGAGCTCGGCGCTCGCCGCAGGCGAGCTGCTCCAGCGCGAGGACGCCTACGCCCCGCACGTCACGGTGGAGCGCTATATGAGGCGTTGCGAGCTGAAGACCGCCGCGCTGTTCGAGGCCGCCTGCCGGCTCGGGGCGCTGATGGCACCCGCAGGAGACCCGGCCGCCCTCGCGGGCGCACTTGGGGGATTCGCCCGGCGGATCGGGCTGGCCTTCCAGATCCTCGATGACGTGCTCGACGTGTCGGGCGAAGTGGAGCGCACCGGCAAGGCGCGCGGCACCGACCTGCTCGATGGCACGGTCACGCTGCCGTTGATCCTCGCCCGCGCGCACGAGCCGCAGCTCGCCTCCTTCGACCTGGCGACGCTGGACGGGGCGAGCGGGCAGGAAAAGGTGGAGGAACTGTGCGAGCGGATCGCGGCCACGGGCGCGCTCGGGCAGGCCCGCGAACAGGCCCTTCAGCTCGTCGCAGAGGCCAAGGCGGAACTGCCCGCGATCCTCCCGGGCGGGCGCTCTGCGCTGCTGGAGCTCGTCGCCGACGCAGTCGTCGAACGCTACAGCTAGAAGTCTGAGGGGACGATCAGGTCGGCGTCGAGCGCGCGGACGAAGAACTCGACTTCGTCCTTCATGTTGGCCTGGGTTAGCTGTTGCAGGTCGCCGAGCAACGCACCGGCGGCGCGGTCGAGCTGCTCGTCGAGCTGCTCTACGGCCTCCTGCTCGAACACGCCTTCGCGGCGGGACTCGCACTCGGGGCAGCGCAGGACGATTCGCCAGTGCCGCGGCCCTTCCTCGATCCAGTCCAGCGGGTACACAAGATCCCCGGCGCAGTGGAAACAGGTGTGCAGGGGATCGGGCACACAGGCGTTATCCGGGGCGGTGGGAGCCGCAGGAGCGCCAGCAGGCGCCGCTGCCTGGTTCTGGTTGCGGTAGACGACCTCGATCTGCTTGCCGCCGGGCAGCCGCACGCGATGACGGGTGTGATGGCTTCTGTTGGGTTCCATGCCTGATCTGCGAGCTTCATCGACTCTTGCGCGGGGCGCCTTTAGCATGCTGCTCGTAGTTCGGAGGTTTGCGTAGCGCTGCTCAACCGGTTCTCAACGGTCGGCTTTCAGGCGCGGAGGAAAGACCCATGCGCCGGGGATAAAGCAGCGATCGCGGTGATAGGTTCATATGAGCCATGGCCACCACGATCCGCGCGATCGGCCACGATGAGCGGCTCAGCCTCGTGGACCATCTCGATGAGCTGCGCCCCCGCCTGATCGTCAGCGCGGTCGCGCTGGCGATCGCGTTTGGGTTCTGCCTGTGGCAGAACCATGCGCTGCTGCAGGTGATCAACGAACCGCTGAGCAAGCAGACCGAAAAACAGGTCGCGAAGGGTCACGGACCACTCGGCCAGACAGCGCTCGCTCAGCAGGCGGTGCTGAAAGTCGCACACGACACGCAGGTGATCGTGCGTGTGCTGAGCGCACCGGGGAGCGGCCTGTCCTCCGCTACGCGCGCGCAGCTCGCGGGCGAGCTTCCCGCCCTGCGCGCCGATGTCGGGAAGATCCCCCGGGTTCCGGAAGGCAACAAGCCGGTGACGCTGGGCATCGGTGAGCCGTTCACGACCACCATCACCGTGACGCTGTTCTTCGCGCTGATCATCGCGTTGCCGGTGATCCTGTTCGAGCTCTACGGCTTCGTCCTGCCGGCATTCAGCCCGAGAGAGAGGCGCATCGCCCTACCGCTGCTCGCCGCGATCCCGTTCCTGTTCGTGATCGGTGCGGCGTTCGGTTACTTCGTCGTGCTGCCGGCCGCCGTGAGGTTCTTCCAGAACTTCAACAGCGGTGAGTTCAACGTCCTGGTGCAGGCCAACCAGTACTACAAGTTCGCGGCGACCGTGCTGCTGGCGATGGGCTTGGTCTTCCAGGTACCTGTGGCGATCCTTGGCGCCACCCGCGTTGGGATCGTCACCCCCAGGCAGCTGCGCAAGAACCGCAGCTACGCGATCGTAGCCTGCGCCGTGGTGGCTGCTTTCCTGCCCGGGGACGCGGTTACGCTGGTGCTCGAGACCGTGCCTCTGTATGTGCTCTATGAGGCGAGTATTCTGCTTGCCTCGGTATTTGAGCGGCGCGATGCTGCCCGCGCGAGAGCGCAGGCTGCTGAACATCCCCCACAGGAGCACCCGCCAGCACCGAACGCCGCCGCGGAGCCAACTGTGCAGGAGATAATCGACCACGTCGACAGAGATCTCTCGGACTAGATGACCACCCTTCGCCCACCCGCGCGGGTACGTCCGTAGAATCGACCACCTGATGCTGTTCGATCTAAGAGGACGTGGCCGTCGTCGGATGGTTCGGGTGATCTACACGGGCCTAGCCCTGTTGATGGGCGTCGGCCTGGTCGGCTTTGGGATTGGGGGAGGCTTTGGGGGCGGCGGGCTGCTGAACGCGGCGACCGAAAACGAAGGCGCTAACAGCGCGAGCTTCGCCAGCCAGATCAAGAAGTACGAGAAGCTCACCAAGCAGCAGCCGGCGAACATCAGCGCGTGGGAAAAACTGACCGAAGCCCTGTTGCACGAAGCTGGTGGCGAAGCGTATGTGACGAGCACGGGTGCCGTTACTAGCAAGGGCAAGGAACTCTTCTCCAAGGCCGCCCGGTCGTGGAGCGGCTACCTGGCGCTCAACCCGCCCAAGCCCAGCGCAAAGCTCGCCCAGCTGGTGCTGCCGATCTACGCGTCGGCAGGCCTCAACCAGCCCGCCGAAGCCGTACAGGTGCTGCAGATCGTGATTGCCGCCAAACCAAATAGCGCTTCTCGCTATGCCGAACTCGCCGAGTACGCCTACAAAGCGAAGAATGTTCGTCTCGGTGATCTGGCCTCCGAAAAGGCCGTCGGCCTCTCGCCGGCGGCGCAGCGCCCCCAGCTGAAAACCCAGCTGGCGCAGATCAAGAAAGAAGCGAGCGCTCCCACAAAAGCGAGCGCCCCGGCGGTTGGCTCAGGCTCGGGCGGGACCATCACCGTGGGCGGCAAGACATATCCCATCAAGCCGGGCACGAAAAAATAGGCCGTGGGCAGCGCGTGCAGCGCCTGCTTGGCTAGAATCGCAGTTCGAGCCGGTGCGCAGGTCTCGCCGGCGCCCTCACGGGCCGTTAGCTCAACCGGCAGAGCAGGGGCCTCTTAAGCCCAAGGTTGCAGGTTCGATTCCTGCACGGCCCATCCGCATGAAAGGCTCACCCCGGCGACAGGCCGGCGATTGATGGATCGCCGGCGCCGAGGGTCGTTTGCATGCCAGCGTCGGTCCAGATCACCTGCTCGCGCCCGGGGCCCACTCCCACGAGCGTGACAGGCGCCCCTGTGTGCTCTGAGACGAACTGCAGGTACTCCCGCGCCGCGCCGGGCAGGTCGGAGAACGTGCGGCACTCGCCGAGATCCTCCTGCCATCCGCGCAGCTCGGTCAGCTCGGCGGTCGTGTGGTGGAGGACCGTCTGGTGGTAGGGGAAGTCCTTGAACTCGGCACCCTCGGCGCCGCGGTAGCTCGTGCACACCTGGATCCGGTCCAGGCCAGAGAGCACATCGAGCTTGGTGATCACGAGCGCCGTGAGCGTGTTCAAGCGAGCGGCGTAGCGCAGGGCGACGAGGTCCAGCCAGCCAGTCCTGCGTGGGCGCCCGGTCGTCGTGCCGAACTCGCCTCCGCGCTTGCGGATCAGCTCACCCATCTCGTCGTGCAACTCGCTCGGGAAGGGCCCAGCGCCGACGCGCGTCGTGTATGCCTTCGAGACCCCCCAGATCTCATCGATGTCCTTCGGCCCGACCCCGGTCCCCACGCAGGCGGCGCCTGAGAGCGGGTTGGAGGAGGTGACGAACGGATAGGTGCCGTGATCGATGTCGAGCATCGCTCCCTGCGCACCCTCGAAGATCACGAGCTCCTCGTTATCGAGCAGCTCCCACATCAGTTTGGCGGTGTCGGCGATGTGCTGCTCCAGGCGGTGTCCGTAGGTCAGGTACTCCTCGGTCATCGCGTGCAAGTCGAGCGTCGGGTCCTTCTCGAAGGGCCTGAGCGAAAGGCGCTTGGGCTCCATCGCCGCGACGATCTTCTTCTTGAGGATCTTCTCGTCGAGCAGATCCTGCACGCGAATTCCCAGCCGCGCCGCCTTATCGGCGTAGCAGGGGCCGATACCCCGGCGGGTCGTACCGATCTGGCGGCTGCCCAGTTTGGCCTCGCCGGCCGAATCCAGGAGCAGGTGGTAGGGCATGATCAGATGCGCGTTTGAGGAGATTCGCAGCCCGCTCACGTCGATCCGCCGCGCGCGCAGCCCGTCGAGCTCCTCGATCAGGACCTTGGGGTCGATCACGACGCCGTTGCCGATCACGCAGCGCTTGCCCGGGTAGAGGATGCCGGAGGGGATCAGGTGCAGCTTCCACTCCACGTCCCCACGCACGATCGTGTGGCCGGCGTTGTTGCCGCCCTGGAAGCGCACGACCGCGCCTGCTCGCTCGGCGAGCAGGGCGGTGATCTTTCCCTTCCCCTCGTCGCCCCATTGGGCGCCGACAATGACTATTCCGGGCATCGCCAGTGAAGTTTACGGAGGGCCTACTGCGCGTAGCGCTCGCCGGCGTAGTTCAGGAACTTCGGGTATTCCTTCTGGAAGGTGAGCGTGACTTTGCCGACGGCCCCGTTACGGTGCTTGGCGATGATCAGGTCGGCCTCGCCCGGGCGCTCGGAGTCCTCGTCGTAGTACTCGTCGCGGTAGATGAACATCACCAGGTCGGAGTCCTGCTCGAGGTTTCCTGACTCGCGCAGGTCTGAGAGCTGCGGTTTCTTGTCCGGGCGCGACTCGACCGCGCGGCTCAGCTGGGAGAGGGCGATCACCGGCACGCCGAGCTCACGGGCGAGGATCTTCAGGCCGCGGCTTAGCTCGCCGACCGCTGTGACGCGGCTGTCGTAGCGGCTGTCGGTGCGCATCAGCTGCAGGTAGTCGATGATGATCAGCCCGAGGCCGCCCTCGCATTGGCTGTGCAGGCGGCGGGCCTTTGCGCGGATCTCGAGCATGCCGACGTCTGAGGAGTCGTCCACCCACAGTGGCGCTCTTGCCAGCCGCTGGCTGGCGTCGAGGATCTTCGGCCAGCGCTTCTCCGCCACCCGCCCCTTGCGCAGCTCCTCGCCCTTGATGCGCGCTTGGGAGGCGACGAACCGCTGGGCGAGCTCGGCCTCGGCCATCTCCAGGCTGAACAGCGCCACCGGCTTGTTGTGCTCTACTGCGGCGTTCTCCGCGATGTTGCACACGAGTGCTGACTTGCCCATCGCCGGGCGGGCGGCGATGATGATCAGGTTGCCGGGCTGAAAGCCGCCGGTGATCTCGTCGAGGTCTTTGAATCCGGAGGGCGTGCCCGTTAGGGAGGTGCCCTCGATCGAGAGCCGGTGCAGCTTGTCGAGCTCCTCATCGAGCACCTCTTCGATCGCGCGAAAGTCCTGCTGGCGATCGTCACGGGCGACCTCGAGCATCGCCTTCTCGGCCTGCTCGACGAGCTCGCGCGGGGCGGCCCGGTGGCCGAGCACGCTCTCCTGGATCTCATACGATGCCCCCAGCAAGCGCCGCAACAGTGCGTTCTCGCGCACGATCTGCGCGTAGCGGCGGGCGTGCCCGGCGGCCGGTACGACGCCGGTCAGGCCATCGACTGTGGCGATCCCGCCGGCTTCTTCGAGCTTGCCGCTCTGGCGCAGGCGGTCGGCGACGGTGAGCACGTCGACCGGCTCGGACTCGTTGTAGAGAGCGAGCATAGCTTCGTAGATCGTCCCGTGCCGCTCGCGATAGAAGTCATCAGCGCGCAGGCCCTCTTCGATCACCAGCGCGTACAGCGAGCGGTCCGAGAGCAAGATCGAGCCCAGCACCGACTGCTCTGCCTCGAGATTGTGGGGAGGTGCGAGCACCCCCGCTGGAGCGCCTGCCTTACCGTTGGTTACCGAGACCGCGCTCATGCCTTGCGCGAGTGTAGGCCGGTGCCCACTTCCGCCGAGCGGGTCTCCCCGCTATCTCGGACGAAATTGCTGGCTGAGAAATTGCCCCCCACGAACACATGTTCTCAAAGCGCTCAGACGGGTCTGCGCGTCTGAGCGCAGGACCGGCTGGCGGCGAGCTACTTCTTGGCGACGATCATCCCCCAACAGGCGCCCGCCCAGGCCCGGAGGGCGGGCCATTCAAACCCCTCCCACGTTTCGTCACGTCCGCCGGCGAGAAACGCTCCCTGATCACTTCTTCGCGACGATCATCGTCTTGATCGTCGCGGTCACTCCCTCGACGACCTCGACCTCGACCATGTAGGTGCCGACACTCTTGATCGGCTCGGGCATGTGAACGCCGCGTTTGTCGATTTTCAGCCCGCGTGCTTCGCGCACTGCGGTGGCAATGTCCTGGGCGCTAACCGACCCGAACAGCCGGCCGTCGGGGCTGGCCTGCTGGGGAATCGTGAGCACCGTGCGGTTCAGCAGGTTGACGTTCTCCTGGGCTTTTTCGACCGCGTTCTGTGCCGCTCGCTCGGCCGCCTGCTGGCGCTCGCGGATTACTTCGATCGCGCCTTTGGTGGCAGGCTGGGCCAGCTTGCGCGGAATCAGGAAGTTGCGCAGGTAGCCCTTGGAAACGTCGACGACGTTGCCCTGCTCGCCGAGCGTCTCGACATCCTGCAGAAGAATCGCTTCCGGAATAGGTCCCCACCCACCCCTAGCGTTCCCGGTCGCCGCGGTCGCGCCCACCGCGAGGGCTGTCCTCGCGGCCGCCCTCGTTCACGTACGGCAGCAGCGCCAGCTCGCGGGCTCGCTTGACCGCGGTGGCGATCTGGCTTTGATGACGACGGCAGGATCCGGTGATCCTCCGTGAGCGGATCTTGCCCTTCTCGGAGATGAACTTCTGCAGCATCGACACGTCCTTGTAGTCGACCTGCTCGACCTTGTCCTTGCAGTGCTGGCATGACTTGCGCCGGCCGCTTCCGGCTGGACCCTTCCTATCTCTGCGGCGAACAGGCTTGCCGCGACCGCGCGCTTTTGCCACTGGCTACTCCTTGTGCTTACTAGAACGGAATGTCGTCGTCGCCGGCCCCGCCGGCAACAGGTGCGGGCTGGAAATCGCCCTCGTTTACTGGGATATCGCTACCCGCCCCGTTGACGGCTGGCCGGTCTGAAATCGGACCGCCTCCGCTGGGGGCATCATCGCGCGAGCCCAGGAACTGCACCGAGTCGGCAATGATATCGGTTGCCTGGCGCTTTGCCCCGTCCTGTGCTTCCCACTCACGCCACTCCAGGCGCCCATCGATCGCGACGGGCCGTCCCTTGGAGAGGTACTTAGCGGCGTTTTCGCCCTGCGCACCCCACACGGTGACGTTGAAGTAGTTCGGCTTGTCCTCCCACTCGCCTGTGCTCCCATTCTTGCGGCGCGTGTTGCACGCGATGCGCAGGCTGCATACCGAGTTGCCGCTCGGCAGCGAGCGCAGCTCGGGATCTGCGGTCAGGTTTCCGGTCATCACGACCCGGTTGATGTTGGTGGCTCCCACGGTCTTCTTCCTTTCGGATGTTCTCCCCCCCGCTCGCGAGGGCTCGTCGCTCTTCTTGTGCTTGGTCTTGCTTGCGTTTGAGCTTCGAGTCTAGAGGCGCCTTCGGTTACAACTCTCGATCGGAGGTGCCACCACCCCGCTAGTTGCGAGGAATGCAGCGCTGCATTCAGCGCTCTGCTGGCTCGTGCGGGCCGGGTGAGGACTGTTCAGTACGCCCGCGGGAGGAGGTTCTGAAGATCTCGTCCCAGTAGGGGGCGCTGATCCCGAAGCCGCGCGTGTCGTCCTGGAAGTGATGGCGCATGTGCCGTTCGCGCAGCATCCTGCCGAGCGGGCCGCGGGGGCGGAAGTGGTGGATGTAGTAGTGGGTCATGTCGTACGCGAGGTAGCCGGCGAAGAATCCAGCTCCCAGCCCTGGCGCGTAGGTGGAGCCGAAGAGCAGGTACAGGATCCCGAACACAGCCGCTCCCAGGGGCACGCTCACCGCCGGTGGCATCACCAGGCGCAGCGGATCGTTTGGGTGATCGTGATGGACGCCGTGGATGATCCAGTGCAGCCGCGCGCCAACGCCCTCCTGCGGTTCGAAGTGGAACACGATCCGGTGCAGCCAGTACTCGAACAGCGTCCATATCGCGTAGCCGCTGATCGCCAGCAGGATGGTGCCTAGAGCGGTCGTCTCGGAGAGCTCCCACGCCGTCAGGAGGAGTACCGCGGGCGTGAAGATCAGCACCGGGACCACGGGATGTACGCGCGAGAGGACATCGAGCAGCCGCGAATCAAACATAGGCGGGGAGGCCCGCAGCACATCGGTCCTGCTCGCCGGGGAATCGCTCATGTCTTCGGCCCAGGCCATGTGAGCAATTTTATTACCCGTTCGGAGTTTGTATAAGCGCGACGCGGCGAAATACTAAGCCGGCTCGCTGAGCGCGGCCGGGGTTGCGAGGGCCTCAGCCGTGGGCTCTGCTGCGACGGTCTCAGCCGTGGGCACCGCTGCCTCAGCCTCAGCCGCGGGCGCTGCCTCCGCCTCAGCCGCTACCTCATCAGCCTCGGGGACGGGCGCTGCCTCAGCCTCCGCCGCAGGCGCCGCCTGCGTTCGCGGGGCCGCTCCGGCTTGCGCGGGCATCTCCGGCGCCTCGGGTGTGCCCGGCGCGAGCTTGATGATGCGGAAACGGATGACCTCGTCGGTGATCCCCAGCGTACGATTCAAGGTGCTGAGCAGCTCCGGTGTGGCGTGAAACTGCAAGAGGTGGTACTCGGCGCTGGTCTTGTGATCGATTTGGTAGGCCAGCGTCCGCTCGCCCCACTCGTCATGGCGCAGCAGCTGCCCCTGAGACTCGATCGCCGTACGGGCGCCCGCGACGACTTTCGCGCGCGTGGGCTCCCCGGCCTGGAGGTCGAGCATCAGCACGAGGTCGTATGTGGGGGCGGGCAGCGTCATCGAACGGCGACGAAGGTTAGCGCGTCTGCGCCTGCGGGCCTGTCCCTATGGGCGATCCCGCCGGCCGCAGACCGCCCGGCACGCTGCGCTCAGGAGAGGCCCTTCGCGCGGATGTCCGCCAGCTGCTCGTCGATCCAGTCGCCTGGGTCGCGGGAGGTGACGATCTCCGCCAGCCCTCTTGCCCGCCGCTGGCGCTCAGCTCCATCCATCGTCAGCGCGGCGTGGATCGAGTCGGCCGTCTCCTGGATGTCGAACGGGTTGACCGAAAGCGCGAACTCGCCGAGCTCCTCGTGCGCGCCGGTGTTCTCGGAGAGGATCGAGACGCCGTCGCGCTCGTTGACGATCGGTCCCTCCTTGGCGACCAGGTTCATGCCGTCGAACATCGCGTTGACGAGCAGCACGTCGTAGTGCTTGTAGGCCGCCATCGCCTCCTCCAGGTCGTCGCGGAGCTTCAGCTGGATCGGCATCCAGTCGGGTGTGCCGTGGCGGTGGTTGACGACGGCGACGAGCGCCTCGATGCTCTCGAGGTACTCGGCGTACTGGGGCACATCGGTGCGCGAGGGCATCATCTGTGCGATGAACGTGACGCGCTCTGAGAACTCGGGGTGCTGCTCGAGGAACAGGTCGAACGCGGAGAAGCCGCGGAGCACGTTCTTGGAGAGATCGGCGCGGTCGACGCGCAGGATCAGGAAGTCGCGGCGGCGGCGCAGCAGCTCGTCCTCGAACTCGCCGACGCGCTCGCTCTGGGCTACCTGCCGGGTGGCGCGGTGGTCGATCGGCAGGGGATAGGCGCGCACCCAGACCTCCCGCTCGCCGAAGCGCACGACGCCGCGCTCGAAGTCGACCTCGAGATCCATCAGGTCCTGGCAGCACTGCAGGAAGTTGCGCCGGTAGGAACGGGTGTGGAAGCCGATGATGTCGTTGGCCAAGAGGCCCGTATAGATCTCCTCGCGGATGCGGGAGGGCAGCACCCGCCAAGCGTCGGACTGTGTCCAGGGGATGTGGATGAAGTGATGCAGGAACACGTCCGGTCGCGCTTTGCGCACCAGATCCGGGAGTGTGTAGAGGTGGTAGTCGTGGACCATCACGACCGGCTCAGGGACGTCGTCGAGCTCCTCCACGACGGCCCGCGCGAGGTCCTCGTTGACGGCGTTGTAGCCAAACTCGAAGGCCTCGATCTCCTCGCGGCGGATGTCGGGGGCGTTGGAGAGATCCCAGAGGTAGTGCTGAATGAACCACAGCATCGGGTTGGCGAAGACGTTGTAGAAGCGGTCGTAGGCTTCCGGATCGCTCACGACCAGCCTTACCTGGAACTCGCCTCCGGCGGGGGAGCGCACCGGAAAGGACCGTCCAGCGTTGGCGCGCGAGACCTCGGCATCGTGCTCGTTCATCGCAGAGGCGATCCAGATCGCTTCGCGGTGCGAGGCCAGGCCCGTGAGCGCCGTGACCAGCCCGCCGGAGCCGCGCTG
>CAAGKR010361056.1_pt1 | contig 13428 bp, 13 predicted proteins | sample 2556971 | NCBI WGS metagenome assembly CAAGKR01 (sample SAMEA5207829, study PRJEB30636) | soil metagenome | biome: forest; feature: boreal; material: soil | place: USA | collected 2011-09 | depth 1 m | reverse complement strand
GATATCGCGCTAGATCTTCTGCGCGATGTCGGGGAGCGGCGCGATCTTGGCGGCCCTGTCTTTGTCGGCCTTGTCGGCGTCGTACTTCGAGGGGCACTTGGCCATGATGCCGTCCGAGATCACCTGGAGCTGATTGTCGGCGGTCAATGTCCCTTTGGCCACGACTTCGGCGCCGCTTTTGAACGTGTCGGGAACGAGGCCGTTGTAGGTCGCCGTGATGACAGCCGGCGGTCGCGGCGCCCGGCTTTCGATCTTGAAACGGTAGAGCAGCGTCCCCTTGGCTTGTTCGATCGAGCCCTCGACGACGTTGCCGTGCACCTGCAGCCGTTTGCCACGCCAGGCGTCGAGGTTGGAGGTCACCTCATCGACGTGTTTGTAGTACTCGGCGCCCTCCTTCATCGACTTGGTCAGAAGAAAGGCGACCGCTCCCGTGACGACCACGACCGAGGCGACGATCTTGATGGCGGTGGCGCGATCGATCGGGGAAGCGGAGGGGGTCACGCCGCGCATAGGTCGATCGTAGCGCGATCGGGGGCCGATTCAACCGTGTTTCGGTGTCGGCTTGGGCGTCGGCTTCGTTCCTTGGGCGATCTCGTGGAAATAACGGCAGAACATCTCCATCCCGCCCGAGGCCTGCCCCCAGTCGTAGTTCTCGTTTATGGCATGGTAGCCGTGCTCGGGGAGCGACAGGCCCAGGAAGATCACGGGCGCCTTCAAGAGCCGCCGCATGGTCAGCACCGCGCCGATCGAGCCGCCCTCGCGCACGAACGCGGGTTCCTTGCCGAAGGTCGCGCGCACCGCCACCGCGGCCGCCGCGTTATAGGGGCCACCCATCGGCGCGAGGTACGGATCGAGCGAGGCTTCGTGGGTCACGATCGCGTCGGGGAGGCGCTCCTTGACGAAACGCTTGATGCTCCGGAAGATCCTCATCGGTCTCTGATCGGGGACCAGGCGCGTCGACAGCTTCGCCTCAGCGCGGTGCGGGACGATGGTCTTGATGCCGGGACCCGTGTAGCCGCCGACGATGCCGTGGACCTCCAGCGTCGGCGCCGCGGCGATGGCGCAGAGCGCGTCGACGTCGCTCCCGAGCGGGCGGAGGCTATTGAGCTCGTGAGCGGCGGCGAAACGCCGGCGCGAAAATCCGGCCCGCGCGAAAGCGCGCCGCTCGGCCGCCGAAACCTTTCGGACGTCGTCGTAGAAACCCGGGATCTTCACCCGGCCGGTCCGCGCGTCGTAGGCCGCCGACAAAACCGCCGCCAGCTCGCCGATCGGGTTGCGCGCGACGCCGCCGGTGGTTCCTGAATGGACGTCCTTGGCTCCCGTCTGAAGCGCGATCGTGAACCCCATCAGGCCGCGGAGCCCATACGAGATCGACGGGTGACCAGCGGCGGTCCAGATCGTGTCCGACACGACGACCGATTCGGTGGCGAGAGCCGGCCGCCCGTTCGCCGGATCGCCGGCGATCGCGCTTGCGAGCCCGTGCGAAAAATGCGGGCTGCCGATCTCCTCTTCCAGCTCCCAGAGGAACTGGATGTTGGCCCGCACGCCGGTTTCGAGCGCCAGGCGTGCGCCGTAGAGCGCAGTCAGAGCCGGGCCTTTGTCGTCCGTCGTGCCGCGCGCGAACCAGCGGACTTTTTCCTCGCCCCGAGCGGCGTCGCGCGTGAGGCGAAACGGTGGTGTCTGCCACCCGTCGGCCGCCTCGGCGGGTTGGACGTCGAGGGGGTTGTAGATGGTCACCGTGGGGAGCGCGGGGTCCTGGCCGATGCGTCCGAGCAGCAACGGAAAGCCGCCCGTCTCGATGACGTCGACGCGGGCGCCGGCCTCGCGCAGGTAACCGCCGGCCAGAGCCGCGCAGGCGTCCATCTCCGCGCGCCGGCCGGGATCCATACTGACCGTCGGGATCGCAATCAGGGCAGCCAACCGTTCCTCGAACTCGGGGCGAAGGTCGACGATGCGTTTCCTGAGGCTCGCGGCGTCCATCACGGCCGATCTGTACCACACGCCGAGTGGCGAGCTGATGTCGTTGGCCGGTTGGCCCGCGTTGACGCAAGGTGGGACGCGTGGCACAAACGAACGATGTCGATGTTGGACGCGGTCAAGGACGGGGTGGTCAGCCGGGCCATGCGCCTCATGAGCGACCCGCGGATCTCGCGGGTCATGGGGGACGACCGGTTCATGAAGGTGGCGATGAAGGCCGTGGGTGTCGGCGGCTCGATCAAGGCTGAGCTGGACCGGGCCAGTCGTTTCGCCGCCGGGCTTTTCGGGCTTGCGACGCAGGAGGAGGTCTCGGTGCTCCGCTCGACGATTCAGTCGCTGGAAGACAATCTCGCGATCATGGAGTCCAAGACAGGCCGTGGGTCGACGCAGAGCGGTGGCCGCTAGCGGGCCCGCCAGCCGAAGAAACCTAACCTACGCTCCGGCGCGGGGGTCTTCTCGGAAGAGCGTAGCCCGCCCGAGCTCACGATGGCCAGTCACCTCAAGCTCCTCAGAGACGCGATGCCGGCCGACGACGACACGCCCGACGAGACCCTCGTGATGAGGGCGCAGCGCGGCGATCAGGGCGCCCTGGGCTTGCTCGTGCGCCGTCACCAGCGCGCGCTCTACCACCTCTGCCTGCGTTACGTGGGGGACGTCGACGAGGCGGCCGACCTGGTGCAGAAATCGTTCGTGCGCGCGATGGACAAGCTCGGCGATCTGCGCGACGCCGCGGTTTTTCGCGCGTGGATCCTGCGCATCGGAGCGCATCTTTCGTTGAATCACATCCGCGATCACGCCCGCTTCGTCTCGGACGACGGGGAACAGGACCGCCCGAGCGATCTCGATCGCCTGGCGATGCCGGCGGTGGTCGACCAGCTCGAATCGGCCGAGCTGGCGACGTCGCTCCGCGACGCCGTGCGGCGGCTCCCGACGAAGCAGCGGATGACGCTGGAGCTCCGGATCTACGAGGATCTTCCTTTTCGTGAGATCGCCGCGGCTCTTTCGATCAGTGAAGGGGCCGCCAAGGTCAACTTCCACTATGCGGTTCGTAAGCTCCGGGCAACCTTCGGGTCGCAACTCGAGGGTGCCTCGCGCCGAGGGAGAGGACGATGAGTGGCGAAGGCGAAGATCGAGACACCGCGCTCTGCGCGCGGGTCTTTGAGCGCCTGATCGATGAGGGTGACGTCGGCGCGGATCGGGTTCTGGCTGAGCACCTCGGGTCGTGTGTGACCTGTTTCCGGACCTTGACCGAGCTGCGCGATGCCCCCCGCGTGGCCGATGCCTTGCGCGAGGCTTCCCCTGCCCAGCCGGCACCGAGCAATCGATTTTGGGAGGATCTGGCGGTTCGGACCACCGCGGCGGCGGGAGCCGCGCTGCGCGGTTCCGGGCCGCTCAATTCGAAGCCGACCGACCTCCGCCGGTCGCCGTCGTCCGACGCGCCCAGACGCCGGTTGTCGGTTTCCACGAGAGGGCGCGTGGTCCTTTTCGCCACGGCCGTCGCGGCGGCTGCGGCGTTCGCGATCGTGCCCTGGCGTCCTTCAGCGGCGCCTTCGTCGCGGCAGCCCGCTGTCCGCGCATTCGCGGTGGTCGCATCCGCCGCACGGTCGGCGCCGGATGACGAAACGGGCCAAACGGTGGAAGAGGCGGCAGATGTCGCCGATCTCGACGGGATGGCGTTGCGGCGCCTGCTGGATCGGTTGCGCACACGCGCCCCGGCCGTGCTGACGTCGTTTGGTGCCAGCGATCCCGGTGAGGCTGGCGAGGCTTCCGACATGCTGGGCGACGACGACCGACGCGTGAACGACGAGCTGGCCGATCTCGACGGGACGGCGTTGCGGCGGGTCGCCAGCTCGCTCGGAGGGAGCGCGATGTGAGCCGCGTGAGCCGTGTGAGCCGTGTGAGAATGACGCGCCGGCTCGTGCGCGGTGCTGCGTTTGCCGGGCTGCTCGTCTTCTTGGAGTCGGCCGTGGTCGCTCAGCCGATACCGGCGCCGCGTCCCGGTCCGCCGCCCGCCGCCGAGGACCACCGGTCGCCGGACCAGCTGCGCCAAGAGGTGCTCGATCGGATGCGGGCGTTGCGCGCCTGGCGCATCGTGGAGGGGCTCAAGCTGGACGAGACGACCTCGGCGCGCCTCTTCCCTATCCTGGCTCGCTACGACGAGCGGGAGACGGCAATCGCCGCCGAGCGCCGTGACATCATGCACGAGCTTGGGGCGATGACCGATGCGCCTCGTCCCGAAGACGCGCGCATCACCGCCGCGATCAACCGACTGCTCGCGAATCGAGCAAAGCAGCGCACCCTCGAAGACGATCGGATTAGGGACCTGCGCAAGGTCCTCACACCGGCGCAGCAGGCGAAGCTGGTGATGCTGTTACCCCGCCTCGAGCGCCAGCTCGCGCGCTGGGTTCATGAAGTCGCCGGTGGCCACGGCCACGGCGACGACGAACCCTAGGTCACGTCGGGCGTGGGCCCCTTTGAGAGGGGGTCTCGCGACCGATCAAAAGGCGTATCCGACGCCGCCGCCGAGATAGAAGGCGTCGAAGAAGCCACCCTCGATCCGGGCTTCCCACCCCCGAACTTTCGGCAGGCGGAAGTCCAGACCGAGCACGACGTTGACGATCGGCAGCGCCGGCGGCACGTCGGTACTGGGGTGGTTCGCGGCTTGAATTTGGGCGGCGTTGCAGCTGGTGGCCGTACACGTCACGTTTGCCGGATGGCACTGAGTGAGATCGCCGGTGTTTGCGTCGGTGCACAGGTTGTCGTCGTCGACCGTCCGCACAATTGTTCCACCCACGATTCCGAGGCCGAACCCAGCGCCATAGTGAATGCCGAACCAGTCGGTGAACGTGGTGTGCCAAATGAATGCGGCGTCGATGCTGTAGAGGGCGAGACTCTTAAATTGGACGAAGTTGGTGTCGGTCGCCGCGTTGTGTCCGCTGCCAAGCCAGTTGCCGTCGGACGGGGACATGTTCTGATAGCCGAACGCCACGACGAAATCGAAGTTCCCTTTGCGGCGGAAGAATTCAATCCCGGTCCCCCACGACGAAAGCGGGACGTTTTTTTTGGTGAAGGCGTTGAGCAGCCAGCCCGGAACGGAAACCCAGCGCAGCCGCGCGGCTACGCCATACGAGAGGTCCTGTGGACGCGTCGGCCCTGCCTCCTCGGTGAGGTCGGCGGCTGGAACGATCGCGGCGCTGGCCGCAACGGAGGTGGGTGCGGCCGGCGCGCCAGTCGGATTTTCTTGCGGCGTTTGGCGGTCGGCCTGCGCGACGAGCCTCAAGCTCGACGGCGTCTCCGCCGCAGTGGCCTTTCCGGCAAACGCGAAGAGAAGGGCGAGCACGATCGGGAAAGCGCAGGGTCGACGAGGCATGCCATCATCTCCTGGGTGGTGAAAGAATGACGGGCGCGATTATACACGTGGTCTTGCTGCTGGCCGCGATCGCTCCGCCGGATGCCGGGGCGCCGGCGCGCGCGCCGGGAAGCGCCGGCGGCGCCGGCGCGGCTGCCAAGATCTCGGCCCGCACCGAGGTCGAAACGGCGCTCGGCAAGGCCAACGGCCCCGCCGACCTTCAACGGCTGGCCGCGACGGCGCAGGGGCCACTGATGGCCATCGCTTCCGACCGGACGACGTCGGAGCCGGTTCGTTCGCGCGCGTTTACGGCTCTGGCCTATGCACGGAACGTTCGCGCCGCGACCTTCTTGGAGAATTTCATCGTCGCCAAGACGCCCTCGAGCGACGCCACCGATCGCGTGCTGCTCCGGCATGCGGCGGTGGCCCTCGGCTGGCAAGGCGACGCGCGCCTCGTCGAGACGGTGGCGCCGCTCCTCGACAACGCTGACGCGGAGGTCCGACTCGACGCCGCGGTTGCGCTCGGTCTCGGCCGAGCGCGGAACGCGGAAGGGCCGCTGCGCGCCCGGCTCGCGAATGAAACCGACAGCGGCGTGCGCCGGCAGATCGAGGCTTCCCTGCGTTCCGTGACCGCGGCCCGCTGAGGCCCCGCGAAGCCGCGGTTGAAACTCAAGGCGCAGCCCGCGGGGTCGAGCCCGGTGGAGTCCGGATCGCGGCTCCGGCGAGGTCCTCAATCGAGCTCGGCCAGATCCGTTTCCACCAGCAGGTAGAGCGAGCGCAAAAACGTCAGGCGTTCCTCGGGGTCGCCGAATTGGTCCAGCCAGGCCCGAAGAGTCTGCTCGCCTTCGAGCATCTCCAGAACTTCACGGGGCGTCGGTCCAATCTTGAACGCCTCGGGGTGCAGACGTTCCCGGCCGGTGGCGACGGCACGAAAGTCGAGCAGGGGTGCAAAGCGCTGTTCGAGCAGAGAAGCGGACAAGCTCAGAACGCCCGCGCCGAGGATCTCGAAGGTGTCGAGACCTAGCGGGAAGTTGTCCTGCTGGTTGGTGACCCCGCGATAGAATGCGAACGTCCCCTCGGTCCAGGCGAAGACGTCAATCACGCGGTCCCGCACCTGATCCGAAAGAAGCCGGAACACGTCGAGCGGACGCAGCAGGCCGAGCGCCACCAGCGTGTCGCCCACCTTGCCGTTGTAGTGGGGTAGCATGCTGAGCGCGAGCTCGAGATCGGGCGGTCCGAGGACGCCTTTGCCAACCAAGTATTCGCCGAAGCGCTCGCCGAGATGGCTGGAGCTCACCGACTCCGGCGCGCCGCCCACCAGGAAGATCTCTTTCTGGACGTCGCCGAGCTCGAAATGGAGCAGGCCGGTTTCCCCGGCCAGCGCGAGGTCGCACAAAAGACGCATGGGCGTGATGACGCTGACGTCGCCGGCGCTGTCGGGCGGGCGTTTGGGCGCGCCCGAGACGAATCGTCCGACGTCGCTCGGCGTTTCCGTCCGTCCGGCGCCCTTCGGCCGCGCCGTGGCCTTCTGAAGGTCCTCGCCGGGACGCGATACGGGGGTGAAGCCGCGCGCCGACGAACGTTCGGCACTGTCGTCTTGGGGCCAGGCCTCCTCATTCACAGCGGACCCCGCGTCCGCCGCCGATGCGGGGGGGAGGATGGGGCCCGAGGTGGTAGCGGCGTCCAGGGTCGCGGCCGAGACCAAGGTCGTCGACGCAGCGCCGAGCACCGGTGCAGGTGGCGCGTGAACCGGCGCGGCGCTTTCCACCCGAGGCGATCGGGGGCCCTCCGGGGGGCGGGAGGTGCCCGGCGGCTCGGCCGCGGCGTCGGGTTTGGGGCTGAACAACTGGGCGGCGAACGCGCGCAGGTCGCCGGGTCCAACCCGCTGGCCGGTCGAGAACAGATAGTCGGCCAGATCGTCGTGCAGCTCGGCAGCACTTGGGTGGCGCTCGGCCAGGTCCTTCTTGAGCGCACGTCGAACGATGCGATTGAGCGCCGGGGGCAGGGAGGCGCCATACTTGTCGAGCCGATCGAGCCGCGCGTCGCGCACCTTCAGCAACACGTCGAGATCGGTGGGGGCCGTAAAGAGGCGACGTCCGGTGAGCAGCTCCGCGAGCACAACGCCCACCGCAAACAGGTCGCTGCGCGCATCGATGGGCCGCCCGACCACCTGCTCGGGAGACATGTACCCATACTTTCCCTTGAGCGTTCCGGCCTGCGTCCTCGACTCGCGGTGCTGTGCGTGGGCGATGCCGAAGTCCCCCAGCTTCACATCCCCACGCTTCGAAATGAAGAGGTTGGATGGCGAGATGTCGCGGTGGACGATTTGCATCGGTTTGCCCTCCATGTCGCGCGCGTTATGCGCATAGTCGAGGGCCTCCAGCACTTCGTTGACGATGAAGATGGCCAGGCTGTGTGGCAGATGCACGCGCTTCTGGGCGGCCGTGCGGAGGAGACCGAGAGCGTCGAAGCCCTCGATGTATTCGAGCGCGGTGAAGTACTGGCCGTCGACGTCGCCGAAGTCGAGAATCTGTACGATCTTCGGATGCGTGAGCTGCGCGGTCAGCTTCGCCTCGTCGATGAACATCGCGACGAAGTTCGCGTCGGCGGCCAGATGCGGAAGGATCCGCTTGATGACGAGGATCTTCTCGAACCCGTGCGACGAGCTTATCCGCGCGCGGAAGACCTCGGCCATGCCGCCCAGGGCCAACCGCTCGAGCAGCGTGTAGCGGCCAAATGCCACCGGCGCGACCGGAGGAGCCGTGGACATCGAAAGCCTACCGGCGTTTTCCGAGGCTCTTGCGGAGCTGCAGGGGCTCGACCGTTTCACCGGCCAGCTCCAGGGTGCGGTAAGCCGAACGCCGCGCGCGGGCCTGGCTCTCCTCGGTGCCGCTGACCGCCACCAGCATCCGTTTCCCTTCCTCGTAGTATCGACGCTCCTCTTCGAGGATCTCGACGCTAAGCAACTGAGCGCTCTCGGGATCACCCTTGTCTTCGCAGAAGGCGCCGAGGGCGGCGAGCCGTGCCATCGACAGCGCCTTGCCGGTGACATAGCCGGCGGAGGCACGCTCTTCGGGTGTCTGGAGCGAGCGCAGAAAGGCGAACAGCTTCGAATATCCGCCCTCGCGCGGGTCGTACCCTGCGACGCCCAGCGCCGTCAGTCGCGCCAATAGTCGGCGACATTGTCGCGCGCCGTCACCGCATTGCTCCGCCAGCGAGAGCTTCATCTCAAGCTCGGCGCAATCGGTGATCCAGAGCGCGGCGACCTCCGCCAATTCTATGGCGCCCTTGAGCGCCATGCGCAGGGCGTCTGCCACCTCGACGCCCTCTTTGCCGAGCCCCCCGCGCAGGGCCGCCACGACCCGATGAATCGAGAGCTGGTTCTTTGCGTCAAGCTCGTTAACGAAGTTTTCGGCTGCGACCATGGGTTGGAATCGTAACTCAGAGAGAAAAATCTGTACGGCAGACTATAAAGCGCCGAGCCGCTCCGTCCGATGTACAGCTTACAGACCCTGCCACAGGTCGGCCTGCACCGCTAGCCGGTGCCGGGCGTCTGGGGCCGCGTCTGCGGAGGTTGATTCTCTTGGATGCGATCGGTAGAGGTTCGACGAATGGGCTGCTCATCATGGCCTGCGCGATCGTGTTTTCGGCCGGCGTCGCCAGCTGCGGTGGTGAGATCGGAGGCGCTTCGGGGGCGCCGGGGTCGGCAGTTGGGGACGGGCCCGCCCAGGGCAAGCCCCTCCACACCGATATGGTGGCGGCTGTCCCTTCGCTCGGCGGGGTCGCGGTCGATCGCGCGCTCTCGAGCGGTGGCGGGGCGGGCTCGGGTGGCCAGCCCAAAGTCATCTACCTCGTATACGCCGATGGCAAGGCGCTCCCGCAGACCAGCTACAACGCCTGCACCGGCGCAGCCCCGAAGTTCAACTGCACCTTCGCTTCCACGCTCGAAGACTGCCAGCGCCAGATTCAGACCTACCTCGACCGGTGGTACGCCGACTTCAACGTCATCTTCACGCTCACCCGTCCGCAGAGCGGGAGCTACTACACGGAAGTGGTCTCGTCGGGAGGTGGCGCCTGGTGCGGCGTGGGCAGCACCGTGGCCGGCGTGGCGCCCTTCCTTTGTGAGGATCTGCACGGCGGCGTGGCCTACACGCTCGACGGCGGCGACATCGCGCACGACACGGCGGTCATCATCGCGCAGGAGCAGGCGCATCTTCTGGGGCTCGAGCATGTCTCGGACACGGACGACATCATGTATCCGTTCATCTGCCAGAACTGCGACGGCTTCGAGAACAAAGCCGTTCCCGTGACCGCCGATCGCTGCGATCGCCAGACCCAGAACTCGTACCAGATGATGATGAGCGCGCTCGGTCCGTGGGGCGGCGGCCCCAAGCCGTCGGTGTTCGGCTGCATCGACGACACACAGGCGCCAACCGTCGCCTTTGTGTCGCCGATGAACGGTGCCACGATGGGGCACGATTTCACGGTCAAAGTGAACGCGCACGACGACTGCGATCTCGCCGACGTCGCGATCAACGTGGAGCCGCAAGGACTATCCGCGACCGCCACGACCGGACCCTATCAGTGGGATTTGACCGGCATCGACGGCGAGCAAACCATCACGGTCACGGCCACCGACGGCAGCCACCACGCGACCGTGGCGACGCTCCACGTCTCCGCCCCGCCGGCCACCGAAAGCGATGCCTCCGATGCGGGGAGCGCCACGCCCGCTGGTTGCACGGTCGCGTCCGGCGCATTCGGTGCGGCCGGGTTGCTCCCTTCGGTCACGATGTTGCTGGTGTTCGCTGGCCGCGCGCGCCGTCCGGGTCGCCGCCGCCGCCTCGTCACCGGCGCTCTCGCCGCGGCAGAGCGCTAGGACCTCTCATTTCAGCTATGACCCGAGCGGCGACGGAGCGTCCACTCGAGCGCAAGCAGCCCAATGCCGAGCAGCAGTAGCAGCGGGCGGGACCACAGCTCGACGGCGCGCTGGCGGCCGACGTGGACCTCGCGTGACGGTCGAATGGTGAGATTCGGCAGCGCCTCGAACCGGTAGTCGCCGCCGCTCGCCTGGGCCAGCTCTCGGAGCACACGATCGCGCGCCGCCACATCGTCGAGCTCCGGGCCGCCTGCCCGGACGACGAAGGTCTCATCTTGGGTGACCGCGCGCCCGTCGATCGCCGCGCGTCCCGTGAGACGGTACGCGCCGGGCGGCAAGGCACCGATGTCCACCTGGGCTTCCCCGTCTCCGTCGGTGGTCACGTGGCGGGCTCGGAGTGCCTTCGCGCCGGTATCGACGTTGCCGTCGGCGGCGGCGACGTCGATGCTCACGTCGATGTTCGGCGCCGGCGAATAGTCCGCGTGCATCGCCCGCACGCGCGCCGCCACGGGCTGGTTGCGGCCGTATTCCAGGCGATCGAGCTCGATGTGCAGAAGCATGAGCGCCGGATCTCGCACCAGCCAGCGGATCGCGTTTTCCCAGAAGCGCTGGAAGGCGCGCCCGTCGTCGCCTTCCCCGGCCGCGAGAAAGCCCCAGTGCCAGGCGCTGTCGGTCAAGAGGGCGAGCGATCGTCCCTTGCCGGTTTCGCCGGCCACGAGCACGGGCGCCGGTTTTCCGTCGGCCCCCTTGAGGGTCGGGTGGGTGAGCAGGGTCGTCGCGTTTGGCTTGGCCCGCGGCACGCGGTTGAGCCCCTCCAGCGGGGGAAGCTTGCCCCAGCGGAGCTCGTTTTCGTGCGGATCGAGGAGCAACGACGTGATCGGGTGCGCGCGTCCCTCCGCGCTGAGCCGCGGCCTGAAAGCCTCCGTGCTCAGGTTGGTGTCGGCTTCTCCTTCCAAGGTCGGTGGGGTGGCGGGGAGCTCGACGGGCAGCACGTCGCGTAGGGCCGTGAGTCCGTAGCCGCCGCTCGCGAACGACAGATCGCCCCCGATCATCGCCAGCGCGCCCCCTTCTTCGACGTAGTTGCGGACGCTGGGCAGAAACGGTTCGACGCCGTAGGGGGCGTAGTTGAAGTTCTGGAAGATGACCAGATCGAACGAGCGCAGCTGCTCTTCGAAGATCTCGAACGTGGGAAACGGAATGAGCGACAGATCGTCGCGGTTCCCGGGCTGCTCGTCGGTCTCGGTGCGCAAGATGAAGAACGACACCAGATCCACGTTGGGATCGCGGCGCAGGATCGCGCGCACGAAGCGTTCGTCCCAAGACGGCCTGCCGGCCAGATGCAGGACCCGCACCCGGTCGCGGATCACCTTGAGCGTGAACGACTGCGAATTGTTGCTGGCGAGCGCCTCGCCCGCCAGGACCGGCGTCGAAATTCGGAACACGAAGTTGCCCGGATGGTCGGGGAGCCAGTCGAAGGCGATTTTTTCCTCGGAGCGATCGCCGCGCAGCACCACCCCCCGGGTCGCGATGGGACGCCCGTCCCGCTCCAGCGCGACTTCCACCTGGCGATCCGGCAGGCCGGTCTGGCGAATGACCGCTTCGATGCTGACCGGCGTGCGGACGAAGGCGAACCCGTCGGCGAGCACCGCGGCGATCGACAGATCGCGCAGCGAGTTTTCGCCCAGGCCCACGGCGTGGATCGGCGCGCCGAGCGCTTCGATCGCGGCGCGGGACTGGGCGTCGAGGGGTCCTTCGCCGATTCGGCCGGTGTCGATCCCGTCGGAGATCAGCAACACCGCGCCCAGATCGCGGCCGGCGTAACGCGCCCGCAGCTCGCCGAGTGCCTCGCCGATGCGGGTCGCGTCGGCGGCGGGCGGCTCGCGCAGCGACGCCGCCGTAGCGGGCGAAACGCTCTCGCCGAAGCTGTAGAGGTCGATCTCGTGACCGGCCTTTTGCCAGGCCGCGATGTCGGGCGCGGCGCGATCCAGGATCGCCGCTGCCCTTTCGGCGCGGGACGGCCCGCCATCGGGCGGCCGGACCTCCATCGAGCGCGAGGCGTCGACGAGCACGGCGACGCGGTTGGGGACGCGGGTCACCTGGCGAAGCTCCACCGTCGGTTCTAGCGCGGTCACGAGGCAGGCGATTACGCCTGCCGTCCGCAGGCCAAGCAGCAGCCACCCGCGTGCGCGCCGTTCCTCGATGAGGGCCAGAGCCGACAGCGCGATCGCGAGGCCCGCAGCCGCCACGAGCAGCGCGACGCCGACCCGGCCGATGTGGCTCGCCACGTCGAGCCCGATGCGCCAGTCGTTGTAGCCGCCCGGCATGCGAATGAGGCCGGTCATCGGGCGAAACGCCGGGTGCGAAGGATGTAGTCGATGTGCGCCTGCTCGGTCTTGTAGTCGAGACAAAGGGCGTACATCACCAGATTCACGCCCAGGCGAAACGCCTCCTCGCGCTGGTCGTCGCCGCCTGGAATCACCTCGTGCTCCCAGCGGCCGAATCCGTCCCGCGCCCACGCGCCGCCGAGATCGTTCTGCGTGTAGACCACGGCGAGCCGCCGGTCGCGCTCGACCCCTTCGAGGTAAGGAGCCGCGATGATCCGCCCGGGGGCGCTGTGAAGGACGTAGAACGACTTCCAGAGGACGTGGCTGTCCGGGATCCGAATCGGCAGCTCGCCCGGCAAGGTCTGCGCGAGGAGGCGCCGCACCGACTCGTCGAATCCACCGCCCGCGCGCCCCTCGCACGAATCGATCAACAAAAAGCCGCCGTACGTGATGTGACGGCGAAGGCGGGCAATGTCGCTCTCGGGTGGCAGCGCGAACCCCCGATCTCCGGACAACACCAGAAACGGGTAGTGAAAGAGGTTGGGATCCGACAGGCGCAGCTCGGCCGTATCGGAGGCGGTCTGAACGCTGGTGCGGCGGACGATCTCCCAGGCCAGGCGCGTGAGCGCCGTCGGTCGTGGATCGGGCAGCCCCGGCAGGCTGACGCGGGCGAAGTGGAATAGCGATCGGTCGCCGATGGCGCCGCTCGACCGAGACCGCAAGAACGTCAGCAAGGAGGTGCCGACACCGAGCGTCAGCAAACGCCGCCGAGAGACGCGATCCGTCGCGATCAACATTCGACCCGCTTCGTCCCGCGGGCACTTTGCACTAGACTGCCGCGTTCATGCGAAAGCCGATTCTGATCGCGCTGCTCGTTGTCCTTCTGGGATTGGTCGACCGTT